>Ga0265297_10008113_pt1 | contig 14170 bp, 20 predicted proteins | sample Munlanlwell13791_FD_192502 | JGI IMG/M metagenome (GOLD analysis project Ga0265297, IMG submission 192502) | Leachate microbial communities from a municipal landfill in Southern Ontario, Canada - Leachate well 137-91 | ecosystem: Engineered > Solid waste > Landfill > Unclassified | place... | reverse complement strand
GGGTGCGGGAGGCGTTCGGCGTCTCTCGTACATTCGTTCATATGCTTCCGGCACAGTGTCGATGCAACTCTCGCAATATCCCATGTCAATGACCTCCCGCAGCCTTTCCTTTGGATGACGAGCCTAGCGCCCCAATGATTTTTATGGCGGCATATGTACCGATGCCGACCGCCGCCAATATTACCACCGGCTTCAACAGTTCAGATAGCATGCTCTCGTTGCTGGGGCCGTTCTTGCTCTCCCCGGTCTGCGTGTTGAAATATTGGCAGGTCCCTCCCTTGCAAATGAGCACCCATCCCGAATCGGAACCGTCCGGGTTAGTGATAGGCGTCTGAGTTACTTCCGTATCCTTATTGACGATATGCATCAATAGGCTGTATGTTGCCCAAACCGCTACAAGTGCGATAACCAGAACGACTACCATCCAAAAAGAAAAAGTAATGACAGCGCCCGGTGCCCGTTCCCCTACCGTTTCATTGAACGCTCGTTCATACGATTCTGGGGAATACCTATCGAACGTCGGATGCGGGTCCTTTATAACAGTGATTCTCGCACCAGGCGCTCTTGCACCAGGTGCGGTGGACGGGATACCGATTACGGATATGTCCCCAGGGTTCTTCCCGGTCCAGACAGACAGGTCCATATTTGCGTCTGGTATCGCTCCCGGATTCGTGTCGTTCGATTCGGCGTATTCCTGTGGAGAACCATATACTCCGTAGACATTCCCGTGCTCATCCACAAACGTGCTAGGAAGTGTTGTAACATCTATCGGCATTTCAATCACCTAATCCAATCTGCAAAGGTTTCCTCCAATCCACGCTGACTGACAGGTTCGGTCCAGGTCGCCATAGTCAGAGCCCAGAATCTGAATAGTATATTCTGTTCGATAGGTAAGGCCATTGTAGTCCACATAGACATCGAAAACCTCCGTCCGAATGGCCCCGAGGTCCGGCGAGAACATCACCAAAGCACGAATCCATGCCTCTCCGTCGGAATTGGTATAGGACCTGTCGTGGATATACTCATATCTTCCGCAGGTCAGCGTTACTCCATCCCAAACATCCGTTACCTCGAAATGCACGGGGTCAAGAAAACCTATTGTGCTGACCGAACGAGCGGCAATCCTAATCCGGGCATTCGCCAACCTTCTCCCATAATTGTCCTTTGCCACGATGTGCCAATAAAGGTCAGGATACCTGGAAAGACGCTCATCCAGCCACGCACCGGGCTTCCGGCACGTGGTGGCGATGGTCAGCAGAATCGGGCTGGGCTGTCCGTTGATATCAACGGTAGTTTGATAGCCGGGACCGGCGTTCGTGCATATGGCTGCATTGGGCAAATACATCGTGGGATAGCATAGATTGTTGCGTGGGTCGCAATAGACATCATAATATGCCGTATCGTCGTCGTCGCATACGACCTGGCTTTTTACGCAGGCAATCCCTACGCAATCCGCAGCGGAACAATTGCCCACTACCTTCCATTGTCCGTCCTGGCATTGGATGCGGTCCGCTCCCTGGCAACGTGTAGCCCCTTCGATGCAGAGGACCGGCGTTTCGCCGCCACCTCCGCAGGCGTCGCCTCCCGGCACCCACACTCCATTCACGCATTTCTGCGATTGACCATCATAGCAGCGGGTATCGCCGCTTGTGCAGTGTTCTTCGCAGAATGTTCCGGTGTTCTTCCAGTATGAAAGAAGCTTCAAATCCTCGCTTGGCCACGGAGCGCATTCATACTCATAGCCATTGATGCATTTCACAGAACCAGTGGGGGAACAGGATTTCTTCTTGACGAAATCATAGATGAGGTAGCCGCCTATGCCGATAGCGCCTAGGGCCACGATGCCGCCCAGAATCTTGGCTATGCCGCCTCCGTCCGAGTCATCCATGTTTATCTCTTCTTTTCGTCTTTCTTACTGACTGATATCAGTATAGCGCCCGCCACCCCTCCGCCAACAATCAGGGCTGGAATGAGCAGGCTGGGCTTCTCGCCATCGGTTTCAACTCCGATGGATATCGTGGTCTGGGATGGAGCATAGACCGTCATACGGTCGCCCCCGGAAAACGCACGAAAATCGTGAAATTGCCAGTGTGCGTTATGCCAACATCAGAGGTCGATGCTGTGAATGCGAACTCACCATTAATATCCGTGTACGTCTTGAGGTTTGGTGTGCTGGCGGTCACATTCAATCGTATTTCCATGCCGCTCAACGGGTTGCCATCCTCGTCCACCAGTCTCCCCGTAACAGTGAACTCCTCTCCAAGATACACCTGGTTGGATTCGAGGCTCGCAGTGAGCGTGGTCTGCACATCCCCCAGCATAGTAAAATCTATGATATTGGAATCCACGCCCATGTATGTGGCCTTCATTTTGTATTGTCCCGGCACCATAGAGAGTATCCACGGAACGGAGAACCGCCCGTCGCTTCCGGTCGTTACTGTTCCAAATTGCAGCCAATTTCCACCAGTCGTTCCCTGTATATACACATAAAGATTGACGGAAGCTCCGGCGATTGGGCGTCTGTCGGATGATGCTGGATTTACGCTTTCATAGAGAAAACCGCTGATGATTACTCGTGTATCCGTTTCCAGCACGGTCTTATCCATTTCCAACTCAAGATAATATGGCACAGCAAGTACCCCCAATGACAATTGAATCTCTGACGAATCATAGACCGTCATGGTATGCCTCGCAATAATAATACATGTCAGTTTTATATAACGTTATCTTGGAATGAAGAACCCGACCATCAGCCCGATGATGCCGACAATGGTCGAAGCAATGGCTATCCAAAACCCGATATTTGTTTTCTCATCGGCATCTCGGTCATCTATGACCTTTTTCATATCCATCAGCTTGCTTTCCATATGCCCGTTGACCGATTCGAGAACAGCAATCTTGGTGCAGCACTCGGCCTGCCGCCCTTCCACCTTGCTGAGCTTTCTTTCCAGTTCCTTGAGCGAGGCAGCGGCATCAGCCTGGTCCTTCTGCACCTGAGAGAAACGATTCTCCATCTCTCGGATGAAAGAGTCCAGGATTTGCCGTATGCGAATCAGAAGGTCATGGTCCGAATCGCCCGTATTCGATATCGTGAAAACCAGTCCTCCGCATCCTTCTGATTCCCTCTTCTAAAATCCTTTCTATCTCCAACAAAATCTCGGTGTTGCTCTTTTCACCATCCAGGATGCAATAGGGTCCGACAGAGAATAGGACATCCGTTGGTGCATTGAGCGATTCCCGCAATGTTGAAAATTCTATGCTTGGCATCGCTCCTCCGTACCAATGGAAATAAATGAATTCATGGTATGCCTCAGAGATGAATATGAACGTATAGAAAATAAAAGCGTTTCGTATTCCGTTCGGTCGTCAAACGCCGAAAAGGTCGGACTTGAACCGCATCACCTGCATTTCCAACCACGTTCTTCCACCGGCGGTCCTCTCAATTGCCCGCACTATCTCTGGCATGTCCGCTTCCCTGAGCCACTGGATAACTACATCGGGCGTTATCATGTTCGCTAAATGCGGATATTGCCTGGCCAGCCGCTTAGCGCTGGAATACCCCCAAGAATTGCCATTATCCGCCCGCTTGTATGCCTCAAGCAGGTCGTCGTTCATATATATGGCCTTCTTCAAATTCGAACAATCCGGGCCAGCGGCTTCCTTGAGGATAGGGCATATTATGGCCGGAAGCACCGCTTGTGCTATCGTTTCCACAATGGAATTGAACAAACTATTTCCTCCGGCGCATGATTTCCCCGATAAGGTCATGCTTCTGCGGGTATAGGTCAACGTCTATACCATTGGAGCGTGCCATGTCCTGCAAGAATTCCAATGGCTGCTGCTCCAATTCTGCCACAATGCTCTCCTCGCTCGGAGCGCCCCCGCTCATATAGGGCTCTGGAAATGTTTCCGGGGCAATAACGCTCGGCGGCATCTCCGGCTCCTTTGAACGATATACCGCATTGCATTTCGGGTTCGGGCACGTGACCGTCCTTGGATTCCCGACGACGTGTATTGTGCTGCCGCATTTACTGCATGAAAAGGTATTGTCGTCTACCTCGGGCGGAGCGCTGGGTGGAGATGCCGCCTGCTCCCCCCCCTTGCCAGCCCCCTTCGCTAACTCCATGAACACGGGCTGAAGGTTCTGTGTGACCTTGCTAACAAGGTCTGTTATCGCCATCATCTTCTTCTCATCAGCGCTCGCTGCGGTAGAGTTCTCACCCTTGAGGCTCTGCAAGGTCTGCTGAAGTTCGATTGCCTCGTTTATGCTCTTGGTGAGGGTGTCCTTCGGTGTGGATTGGTTGCGTAGCATCGCCTCCAATTGATTAATCTTCGTGCCCATTATCTCCTTAATGGCGGCGATTTGGAGTTGGTTGTTCGCATCCTTCTGGCGGTCATTCTCTATACGCAGGCGCTCCATCCGCTCATTGGCCTCTTGGCGCAGCTTCTCAATTTCCTTGTCATTGCCCAAGCCGTCCAAGAGTTTGAAGGTCATCGCCTTCTTGTAGATATCATCAAACTCATCCCGTTTCTCTGCCGGAGCCTGGGTCAATTGCTGTTGGATGGCCTGCATCTGCTGGATGATGGGCTGCATCATCTGCTGCATGCGCCGTTCCTCCTTGAGTTCCTGAAGCTCCTTAAGCGCTTCCTGAACCTCCTTCGGCATGCCGGGCTGCTGACCGAACATCGGCATCATTCCGGGCGTGCCCATCCCGCCCAGGGTTCCATACACCATGCCCATCGCCTGCTGCTGGAACTGCAACGCCTGCTGATATTTGGCCAGGTCCTGCTTCCATATCATTAGTTCCTGCGGGCTCATGGCCATAATCTCTGCTGGGGTCACCGTTGTCGGGTCCCTCGGCATTGCGGACTTGCGGTTCTTCTCCTCCCTCTCTTTCTCTTCCATTTCTTCATCCTCGGTCGGTCCCAATCCCAGGTTCGCTCGATAGGTGTCTATCACCATCTGTCGTTTTGATGGTGTGACGTTCTGCTTTTTTAATATTTCCAAAAGGGCATCAGTATCTTCGGGGTCATAGTGCTGGAAAAGAGATATAGTGCTTTCACGGATTTTATTGAGGCCATTGTTATCCATTATCTGCCTCAATGCGTTGTATTCATCTACTGGCGGTGTTGAGGATTGAGTAAATTCCGTTTCTTCTCTTTCCACATATTCCTCAACATCCGTTCCCTCCGCAATCGCTCCCCCGCCTGTGTAGGGCTTCTTGTGCTTCTGTGCGTAGTGACTACGCAGGTAGCCCTCCTTGGTGGTGGTATAATTGCACCCTGGTTCTGGACACTTGAAGTCGGTCATAGGGGCATCCTTGGAATTGTATGGTGCTTGGGAATATATAATATTCGTCATTTTCCAAAAGGGTCTAGGGTTTTTAGAAAGGGATGTGTTAGCGGTGCCTAATCCCGGTCAAAAACCCCCGCTATAACCACCCTCAATACCCCCCGGTTTAACTATATCGCTTATTCCAAGCAAATATGATAGTTAATTCGTAGAAAGAAATAAAGGGGGGCATCGACCTATGTTTGTCCTTGATGAGTGTTGAGGATAACGTCCGAGAGGCATCTCGCTTGCTTCGGGATGCTTATGAACAGTCGGAATGCAAATGGTGCGCTAGGCATCTTTTGAGGCTATCGGAAATCACTCAGGACTTGTCCGTTGTTCTCCCGTACACCGCCGAGACCGCTCAGCGAATAAGCGGCAGCACGGCGGAGGATATCGAGAGGGAGGGCGGGAAGATTGCCGTTCTCAAAAATGTTGTTATAGAGGGGGAGCGGAGAAAAACAACGCCCATCGAAAGTAAAAATATAAATATCGAGCATGAATATAAACAGAACAGAGGCATACCGATGGATAAGAAAACTGCCATGTATACGGTAGGCTCCCAACTGGCGTTCGGCACCGGCCTGGGGTTCGCTCTCAATAGAGTGAACGAAAAATATACCCAGACCTATGGCGGACAGACCGTGGGAACTCTGGTGAATGTCATCGGTGGGTTGGGCCTTGTGGTCATGGGTGCAATGGGCATCGGCCTCAAGAACTCCACCTATCAGATGATGGAGGTTGTCGGCGGCGGTGCCATGTTGCAGAACGGGGCTCTGGCTATGCTAGAGAAGATGTATGCTGGGGCGCATGTCGCTTCCGCTAAGCCCGCTGCGAAGGCATATCTGCCTGTGAACGCCCGTGGGCCGGGTCAGATTGCCCCGAGGATTGTGGACATCTCGTCCTACTGAGAGGTGTGAAAAATGGCAAACCCCGTATGGGACCCGGTAAACACCTCGGGCTTCAAGTGGAGATACGCATCCACCCCGAAGAATGTGAGCGAGCTGCTTCCGTACTTCTACAACGACCTGAAGAGCTACGGCGACCCGTCCGTTGCAGGGCGAATCATCGCCGGAATCCTTAAGTGCGTTGCGATTGGCGAGGAGAAGTTCCAACAGGCGTTCGGCGGATGGACCCCCGAGAGCAACGAGTTCGGAATGGCCCCGCTCCGCCCTGTTCACGTGGACATCAATAACAACAGGTGGCGATGGGCCGATGGAACCTCTGCATCTGTGAACTGGTCTGCGGAGGACAGTTTCATCGATTCCTTCAGCCTGGGCAGCGACGAACTGATGCTCATCTACGGGTACTTCAACCTGGAGCCGGTTCCGAACACACTGGAACTGTTCTTCCAGCCAGGCAGTGAAAAGCTGCCCATCTGGACCATCGAGCCGATGAGGGTGAAGAAGGAGCCATATTTCATCTTCCCCAAGCCGATAATCATCGAGCCGAGGAGCCAGTTCTATGTCGCTGCGTCCACCAAGTCGCTGACCACATCCGTGACGGAGGAAGCCGGGCTATTGGGCTATATCTTCGCCCCGAAGTCGAAGCTGATTGCCAAGGAAAGGGTCGTGAGCTGAACAGGGGTGTGATGTAAAATGGCACACACTACCTACTGCGTCGAACTCCCGGCCACCTCTGGGCATCGCTTGGTACAGCAGGTGGGGAGCTTCACCTTCCCAACCGCTGCGGCCAAGTCCGCCCGGATTACAGTCGGGTTCCACAAGTTCGTCGCTGGCAATCTGACCTTTGGCGAAGCAATGACCAAGACGGCAGAGATTGGTATTCACCCGTATTTCGTTAGCGGTCAGATAACGCAATGCCTGGACCGGGTTGTCGTCGTCGGCAGGCTGACGGCAGGGCTGTTCAAGACCGGGACGCTGATGTATTCGTTGTACGGATACTGAGAAACGCCAACAAACCTCTTCCTCTTAACCTCTTTAACTCTCTCTAACAGGAGGCGAACAGATGAAACCGATATTCCAGGAGGGCGACATCGTTGCCATTCTCGATGCGAACGATGAGCCCAAGACGTACATGGTCCAAAGGACCGAGGACTTGATTTATGACTACACATTCGAGACGGCTGTTACCACCGGGGCTATGGGCCAGGCGGAGCAGGTCGAAAATCTGGAACCGAAGCAGACCACAGAGCCTGCCCGAATCCTCTATCAGGTCAGGGTCGGGGTCGATGTGGGTGTCATCTACACCGAACTGCTTGCCGGGTCCATAAGGAGGACCCCGTACAAGCAGCGCAGGCCGACCACGGCCTCCCCCTATGTAGGCTATTTCGATGAAAGGACCTCGCCATTCCATGACCCACGGTTCGAATTGTACCTGCGGTACAATGAGCGTCCGGCGTTCCAGGTCTATAACCCCTGGGGGTTCAGCATCACCCCGAAGATGTCCTTCAGAGGAAAGAAGCTGTTGATGTACGAACTCTCCAAGGATTCCGTGCCGTTCCTGCATGTCAGCAAACAGCGGCTCGAGGACCTGAAACAGGCTGTGCTTGAGAACCGCATACCGCACAGGCGCATAACCGCCTACGGCATTGATGAGTGAGGAGGGATGACACATGGCAGAAAATGATTCCCCGGAAATAATCGTGGTAAGGCAGCAGGAGCGTGGGCATGACGGGAAGTTCTATTTCCATCCGAACAATGAGTACGGTTTTTACTTTTCGGCGACTTCAGGTGGTTCCAGCAAAATAGGTACGCTGCCCGCTGGAAAGAAATTCAAACTGAGAACGGTCATCATACACAATCTTTCAACAGAGAAAGCGACGGCCATATTGACAAATGGAAGCGGTCTTACCCACACCATAGCCAGATTCAGGGTTGGCACGGCTGCATCTTTACAGGTTACTGACCTGAAGGGGCTGGTATTCGATGACGACCCATATCTGCAATTGGATACGTTTGCTACTGCTATAGGCATAACCCTCGGCGGGGAACTGGACCCGGATGAGGACGCCGCATGAGGTTGGCATGTCCGAATTCTGCAAGCTCGTAAGAAAGATGTACGATGAGGAAAGCGATGCAGGTGCCGGATATGAAAAGCTCATCTTGGAGCTTGAGCGCTATCGAGCGACCTTCTCCCCCGAGGAATTGAAGATAAAGGGTTGGGTGTTCCAGGGCATACTCGACAACCTCAAGGCAGCACAGGCAGAGGAGCGGTTGCATCACGACCTTCTCCTCCTGCCGTTGCAGACCGTCTGCGATGAGAAGTGGGCGGGCCCCAAGCATAATTGAAACCCCTTTCAACCATTTCCCTTAGTATTTTATACCGCATAGCGCATACATCATTCAATCACTCCACTTGCGGAGGATTGGACAAATGGAAAAGGATGACAACAGCGAATCCTATCGGCACGAATTGCACGATTTGGTGCAGAGGGCGTGTACCGACGAATTCATGGGTGCCATGCCCATGCGGAGTTTGTTATTGAGCGAGGCGCAGTATTGCCATCATGTTTCTCAGAACGCCTTTACGATAGAACATTCGTTAGATATATGGATTGACAATTTCCGAAGAAACCTGCCGCATATCATGTCATTCGGAGCGAAGTTCAATCCACCGCATACTGATAAGAAGGCCATTGTAATCGGTGCGGGGCCTTCTGCTTCAAGAGATTATGGGTTCTTAAAGGACAAGGATATTTTCACGATATGTACCAATAAATCCTTGTCGTTCCTGATATACGACGGAATTGTGCCCGATGTCGTGGTAGTATTGCATTCAACACCGGAGATAAAGGGCACAATAGGAACGGAAATTGTGTGCGACCACGTGGATAGGATGGGGAAGCTTAGGAGCGATTTCATCATACCCACGACGATAGATGCGGACGTTTTTACAGAAATCAATAGCATAAGCGAGCGCAATCATCATCATTGGTTCAATCCCGCCGTGCCTGAAGAGCAGGTGGAGAACATCAATCAGTTCATGGAGAGGATGACCGGGTTGCCGGTCATAGACACGGGAGGCGACGTAGGCATCTTCGCTCTCTTGATGGCCTTGGAGATGACCACGGCCAGCATCGGCATTATCGGGCTGGAGCATTGTCTTGAATTGAACAATGGATGGACCAATAAGCAGGCGTTGAAGTATCTCATAGAATACGCCCCAGAGAATGATGGCATGCTATATGCGATACCTCCATCATTCAAATTGGCCCTGAGCACATTGGTGGCGCTCTGCAATTCAAAAGGCGAAGGGCGTGTATCCAATCTCTCCAATTTCGGGCCGATATACGCTAGGAATCTATTGCCATACAAGACTTTGGAGGAATTTGCATGTCAGAACAAAGAACCAACGAACTATTGAAAAAGTTTGACGATTGGAACAAGGATGTCATAAAGGAGCTTCTACCAGGATGGTGTCGCAACGTTGCAAAGAACCTGGAGATTTCTCAGAGGTCCTCGGATTTCACGCAAGAGCACGCTAAAAAAAAGCATTGCATTGTGGTGGCATCTGGTCCATCCCTGAGCGATGAGGATATCCTATCGCTCAAGGGTTATACCGGAGATATCATTGTCTGCAACAAGACCTTCAAACGATTTATAGAACTGGAGGTAGCACCGGATTGGTGTGTTCTTTTAGACAGCAATGCCGTATCCGAAGAGCAATTCTATTTTCTAAAGGAACACGCTTGGGTGCCAACGAAGTTCCTCATATCGACCACGGCGTTTCCATCCACCGTGAAGATTATCAGTGAATATTCAACGGGGCACCAAAATCAATTCTATATGTTCAATCCTACCGTGGGGCTTGATGGAAATATGGATGTAGCGACCGTCTGGAAATGGATGAACGGCTGCCACGAAATGTCGCATGGAGGGAATGTAGGGACGATGGCATTCATGTTCGCAAGGGACCTGGGGTATGAGGTCATCGGATTGCTCGGGTATGACCTGTACGAGGAATTGAACTCCAAGTGGACGCCGGAACAGGCCAAGGAACGAGAATATCTCTATTTCCCAGAAATAAATAAGGTGATTGCGATACCGTTCCATTTCCTAGCCTATTCACAATGCCTTGCCAATACTGCACTCATGTGGCACGGCGGCGACCCGAAAAGTCCAAGGAAGGCGGTGAATCTTTCGGAATCTCCGCTGATGCGGCATATCAATGTTTTCAAGCAGATGAAGGTGAAAGAATATGTCGAATGGTCTCGCAGGATTTAATCCATACAGCAGAAAGCTGCGTAAGGAATTGGACGAAATCGTGGACATAAGGGTAAGGAACCAATGGTTTGATAACTACTACGCCAACAAGCCGATAATCGAGAAGCATGGGGGGCTGACCAGCATGCCACTCATCGAAAATGCGATTATCGTGGGGGCTGGATGGTCGCTGGAAAAGAACGTGCACCTGCTCAGAGGGTGCAATATCCCTGTTATCTCCACGGACAAGGCGTTGAAGAGGGTGATGGAATACGTCAAACCGTTCGCAGTGTGTGCCTTGAATACGGGAGCGACTGAAATCGCTCAATGGCTTGATGTGGACAGTGAAGGGATTTGGTTGGTAGCCCCCGTTACCGCCCACCCGGACACCTTCAAGACGTGGAAGGGACCAATCGCATTTGTTAATCCGCAGAACACATGTCAGGAGCTATATGAACTGGTCCAACGGGAAACGGGCCTTATCCCAACCCTTCGTGGATGTAATTCCGGGTTCTTTTCCCTCATAACAGCATACACATTGAACGCCAAGCTTGCGGTCCTGTTGGGCATGAACTATTCGTATATGACCGAAGAGGAGGCGTTGGCAGCCACGCATGGCAATCATTCCGTCAAGATGATGGATGTAACCGGGAACTATACCTATACGGTGCTAGATTGGCTAGATGCCCGCAGGGAGTTCATGGACTTCTGTTTTGAATGGATGGACGAATTCCGTGTGATAAACTGTTCAGAAGGCGGGATACTCTATGAGCCCAATCTCATAGAGCATGTGCCGTTCGCACTATGGAGGGACTGGTATGCTCCTTAGAGAACAACGCTCGTTGCAAGTTGGAGAAATCCTTGAAAAGGTGTGGGAGCAGAACTACGTCCGCAATAAGGCCAAGATTAGAGAGAGTTTGCAGGGCTCGCCTGCGGTTAATGGTGACCCTATGTTGGTCATCGGAGCGGGGCCGTCCTTGAGAAAGAATTTGGAACTAATCGAACCGAGCCTATATAATATCGCTGCCTGTGACAAGGTCTGCCCGAGGTTGGCCAGGATGGGAATCATACCCGACCTCATATTCGCCCTCAATTCCGAGCCAACGGATGTTGCTAAATGGATAGAACCCTTTAATGATAGTTTTGCAGAGCTAGTGCTGCCATGCGGTGTTCATCCCGACACATATTCCAAATGGAAAGGGGCAATCCGGTTCGTAAATGCCGTGACCTCCACGGGCCTGCATCACAGGGTATCGCATGAAATGGGCCTGATGCCCGTGTCCATCGGTTCCAATGTAGGCACGTTCGCCTATACGATGGTCGCTCATTGGGGAGCCAATCCGATTGCGTACGTCGGTATGGATTTCTCGTTCGAGAGCCGATATGAGGTCATCAGAAAATATCTTCCACCGGAGAAACAGAAGGAATGGGACAGCAGCGACTTCCTGCAAGCACATGAACACGAGACTGCTAAGGGCGTTCAATATAACGTCCTAGAGATGACCGATATCAACGGCGATGTCCGATACTTGGACCTTGGGTGGTTCGATATGGCGGAGGCGTTCCAGGAGCGGGTAGGGGCGATGCGGGATTGGTATGGCACAACGACCATCAATTGCACCGAGGGTGGAATAAACTACTCAGATTCGGTGCTGGTCATGTCGCTCAAGGAGTTCAACGTGGAGATACCTATCTGGGACTATCAGAACAGGGGGAGGAAACTATGACCGCCAAGGTATTGATAACCGGAGCGGGGACGCTCGGGACCGAGCTTGCAAAGCAATTGCTGGATAACGGATATTCCGTCCGTGTGATGGACAACTCGGAACAGGCATTGTGGCGGTTCGAGGAGAATATGAACGACCGAAAAGGTCCCCGATTGGAGATTATTCTTGGAGATATAAGGGACCACAACGCAGTGGTACGATGCATGAGGCGCATCGAATACGTCATACACACCGCCGCACTCAAGCACGTCCGATTCACGAACGACAGTCCGATGGAATGCATCGAAACGAACATCATTGGCACGAAGGACCTAGTTCTGGATGCCATGCGCCGGGACAGCGTGAAGAAGTTCATCTTCATCTCCACGGACAAGGCATGCTTCCCAATAAACATCTATGGCGAGAGCAAGCGCATAGGGGAATATCTGGCGACATGGGCCAATCAGCAATCTGGGAAATGCTTCCTTTCCTGTCGATTTGGGAACTACCTCGGTTCATCCGGGAGCGTAATCGACCGTTGGAAGGTCCAGAAGGAGAGCGGGGAGATAACGTTGACCGAACCGAATATGCGGCGATTCTTCATCAAACCTGCGGAGGTCGCCTCATTCATCATTAGATTGATGGAGTCCAAGAACAAGGACATTGGAAACGGGAACATCTATATTCCCATTATGAAGGTCATCGACATGGAAACGCTGTCCTCGGTCGTGGCTAAGAAATGGGGCGTTAAGGTCAAGACCATAGGCAAGTTCCCCGGCGAGAAGATTGATGAAATCCTGCTCAACCCGGAGGAGATGTCCAGGGCAAGGATTGTGGACGACTTCCTGGAAATAGGGAAGGAACCTGGGACCATGCAGCAGATGATGCTTACATCGCAGGTGTTGCCCCAGATGACCACGGAAGGAGTGGAAGAATATGTCAAGGATGTGATATGATGGAGATAGACCCTGGGTTCAGGGAATTCAAGTTCAAGAGCGAGGTGCGTTCGAAGCAATACGAACAATATAGGGCGGCCTGGAAGGAATGGCCCGAGACCGGAAGGGCGGGCAAGTACCCGCTGCACATAGACCTGGAAGTGACGAACAGATGCAATCTGAAATGCCCATTCTGCATCAGGGAGGCCGACAAGAACATGGCAATCGGGGACATGGATTTCAATATGGCGTGCGATGTCCTCGACCAATGCTTCCAGAAAGTTCCTAGCGTGAAGTTCAACTGGCGGGGCGAACCAACCTTATACAAGAAGCTCCCGCAATTGATACGGAAAGCCAAGGAAAATGATTTCCTGGAAACGGCCATCAATACGAACGGCACGAAATTGGACTCGGCCATGTTCTCATATTTGCACGACGTGGGGCTGGACCGCATCATCATCTCCGTGGACAGCCACATCAAGGAAAGCTATGAGGAGCAGCGGGTCGGAGCAAACTACGATGAGGTGATGAAGAACATCAGGGATGCCGTGGCCACAAAGAGCAAGAACTGTTGGATAAGGCCGTACATACGGGTGCAGAAGGTGGATTTGCCCTCCCTCCGGCATGAGAATGACGATTATGTGAGATTTTTTCACAAAATCGGCGTCGATTCCGTGGCAATAAACACCTACAAGAACAAGGACCCTACGAAGGTCGATTGGGACCCGCTGCCCTGCGCTCAGCCGTTCCAACGGATGTTGATTGCTTGGAACGGCGACGTCTATCCTTGCTGCCAGGGACACAATTTCCCGAGCATTGGAAACGTCAAGGAAACGAGCATAAAGGACCTGTGGAACGGTCCGACAATGAGGAGGCTGCGCTTGGTGCACAGCAAGGGACAGCAGAAGAGCATCCCGCAATGCCGTGCGTGTGAAACGACCATGCCCGTCGAGACGATGAATGGTGATGGGGAATGACGAGCAATGGCATTGCCAAGTGCCGCTATTGCGGAACGCCGTGTGGCGTATGCGG
>Ga0265297_10008112_pt1 | contig 14173 bp, 14 predicted proteins | sample Munlanlwell13791_FD_192502 | JGI IMG/M metagenome (GOLD analysis project Ga0265297, IMG submission 192502) | Leachate microbial communities from a municipal landfill in Southern Ontario, Canada - Leachate well 137-91 | ecosystem: Engineered > Solid waste > Landfill > Unclassified | place... | reverse complement strand
GAACTTGCCGAGCTGGAACATGCGGTCGCCCTGGCGCTCCTCGATCACCAGCAGGAGCCCCTCCGCCTCGCGGCGGCGGGAGTCGGCGGGGAAGTCGCGCAAAAATTGTTCGACCTCGCTGCGGGCTTGGCGGATGAGGGTGCCGTCGCCGTCGCCGTACCGCGCCGTTGTGATCAGCAGCCGGGTGGCGTCGAGCTGGGCGGTGCCGGCTTCCGTCAGCAACGGAAAACGCTTGGCGCAATCGCGGTAGGTGACCAGGGCCAGTTCCGGCTCGCCCTTCGCGGTCTGCAGCCGGGCCAGTTCCAGCATGTCCGCCGGGGCATGGGTGCCGGCCGGCGCGACCCGCAGGATGAGCTGGTAAACATCGATGGCCGCCTCGTACTTTTTGAAGCGCAGCGCGGAGGCCTCGCCGCTGGCATAGCGCCGGGCCAGTTCGCGCAGGGTGACCAGCACCGGCTCCAGGGGAATATTGGAGGGATAGGAGTCGACGAGCTTGCGGTAGGCGTCCCGCGCCGCGTCGTATTTTTCGGCCGCAAACAACTGGTCGGCCGACGCCAGCAGAGCCCGGGCCCGCGGGGTGTCGGGATCTTCCTGGGCCATGGCCGCCGCCGGGGCCGCGGTCACCGCATCGCCGGCTCGGAGTGCGGGGGCCAACACCGCCGCCAGCAGCACCGCCACCACGCCGGAACGGAAACGAAATTGCGAAAAGCTGATCATCCGGCACCCTGTGGTGCGGCGCTCCGGCAAAAGCCGGACCGCCCTCATTTTGGGAAGGGGTCCAATACGTCCCGACACTATAACGCCATGGCTTTGTAAAGCGAGCGTGGCGCGCTATAGTTCGAAGCCTAGGTTTTTACATTCGTACGGCGCCCCTCCGGCCGTGCATGCAGGACAGGTTGAGCCATGAACAACGAAATGCTGGCCATGCTGGAGTATTTGGAGAGCGAGCGCGGGATCAACCGCGAGTCGCTCGTGGCGCTGATCGAAGAAGCGCTGGTGGCGGCCGGCCAAAAATCGTTGGGCACCGGACGCGACGTCACGGTCAAAATCGACCCCAAGACGGGCGACATCCGGGCGCTGGAACGCCGCAAGGTGGTGGAGACAGTGACCCAGCCGGACGTGGAAATCGCCCTGGCCGACGCCGTCCGCCGCTTTCCCGAGGCCAAGCTTGACGAAGTGGTCGAGCTGGAGGTCAAGACGGCCAATTTCGGGCGCATTGCCGCCCAGGCCGCCAAGCAGGCCATCCAGCAACGGCTCCGCCAAGCCGAGAAAAGCCGCATTTCTGAAGAATACAAGGACAAGATCGGCACCCTGCTCGCCGGCGTCGTGCGGCGGGTGGAGAAGGGTGACGTTTATGTGGACTTCCAGCGCGCCGAAGGGGTGATGCGCCACAACGACCGCATTCCCGGCGAGGATTATGCCCCCGCGGACCATTTCACCGCCCTGCTGGTGGAAGTCAACGCGGACAAGCCGGGGCCGTGCCTGATCGTCTCGCGCGCCCATCCGGATTTTGTGCGGGTGATGTTTGAACGGGAAGTTTCGGAAATGAGTGACGGCCTGGTGACCATCAAGGCGGTCTCCCGCGAGCCGGGCTACCGCACCAAGATTGCCGTGGACAGCGACGACCCCCATGTCGATCCGGTCGGCGCCTGCGTCGGCATGCGCGGCAACCGGGTCAAAAACATTGTGCGCGAACTGGCCGGCGAGAAGGTGGACATCATCCGCTGGAGCGCCAACATCAAGGAATTCGTGGCCAACGCCCTGCAACCCGCCAAGCTGAGCGACGTCGAGGTGGACGAACCCGCCAAGACCGTGCGCGTCACCGTGCCCGAGGACCAATTGTCGCTGGCCATCGGCAAAAAGGGGCAGAACGCCCGGCTGGCGGCCAAGCTGACCGGCTGGCGGATCGACATCAACCGGCTGGAAAAACCCGCCGAGCAGCGGGATTTCGTGGAAAAGGTGAAGCACGCCATCGACGCGCTGGCGAAAATTCCCGGCATTGGCGAGGACGTGGCCGCGCAACTGGTGCACAGCGGCTTTTCCACCCTTGAGGGAATCCGGGAGGCGGAGCCGGAAGATTTGGCGGCCATCGACGGGTTTGACCCCGAGCGGGCCCGCGCCATCATCGAGATTGCACGCACCCAGCTGGGTGGATAACCTCCGGCCGCCGCGTCTCCGCTTGCAACGCCGCTACTCACGAAAGGGGCTGGCGCCATGGAAAAAGTCCGCGTATATGATTTGGCCCGCGAACTGGGCCTGACCAATAAAGAATTGATTGACCTGCTGGCCGCCGAGGGGTTCCAGGCCAAGAGCCATTCCTCCTGCATTGACGGCGAAGTGGCGGTGCTGGTCAAGGAAAAGGTGTTTGCCTCCCGCAAGCTGAAGGGGGAGAGCATGCCCGCCGCACCCGCCGCCGCACCGGCGGACGGCGCGGCCAAGGTCGAACTGCCGGCCGCCCTGGCCGCCGTGCTCAATTTGGGCGGCGCCGCCGCCAAGCCGGAGGCGGCCCCCGCCGCCCCCAAAGCCGCCACCAAGCCGGTGGCCGTGCTGGCGCCGGGTTCCGAACTGCACATGAAGCCCCCGATCGTGGTGCGCGACCTGGCCGACGCCCTCGGCCGCAAGCCCAACGAGCTGATCGGCGTGCTCATGGGCATGAATGTTTTTGCCACCATCAGCCAGGTGCTGGACGTCGAGGTGGTGGAAAAGATCTGCACCAAGTACGGCATCATCTTCACCCGTGAACGCCGGGAAAAGCCCGCCAAGGGCCGCCCGACCCGCTCCGACATCCAAAACGCGCCCGCCGACGAACGCGTGGTCCCGCGCCCCCCTGTGGTGGCCTTTCTCGGCCATGTGGACCATGGCAAGACCTCCCTCCAGGACGCCATCCGCAAGACCCACGTGGCCAAGGGCGAGGTGGGCGGCATCACCCAGGGCATCGGTGCCAGCGTGGTGACCGTCAAGGGGCAGACCCTGACCATGCTCGACACCCCGGGACACGAGGCGTTCACCGCCATGCGGGCCCGTGGTGCCAACGCCACCGACATCGTCATCCTGGTGGTGGCGGCCGACGACGGCATCATGCCCCAGACCATCGAGGCGATCAACCACGCCCGCGCCGCCAAGGTGCCGATCATCGTGGCCATGAACAAGATCGATTTGCCGGGCGTCAACACCGACCGGGTGCTGGTCGGGCTCCAGAGCCAGGGGATCAACCCCGAGGAATGGGGCGGCGATGTCGGCGTGATCCGGGTCTCCGCCATCACCGGGCAGGGGCTTGAGGATCTGCTGGAGCGCATTCTGCTGGAAGCCGAAGTGATGGAGATCAAGGGCAATCCCAAGCTCGACGCCCGCGGCGTGGTGGTGGAAGCGCAGATGGAAAGCGGCATGGGCCCGACGGCCAACATCCTGGTGCGCAATGGTACGCTTCATGTGGGCGACATCCTGGTGTGCGGCAAGTGCTACGGCAAGATCAAGGCCCTGATCGACTATCACGGCAAGCGCATCAAGAGCGCCGGCCCCAGCACCCCGGTCAAGGCCATGGGCCTGTCCGGCGTGCCCGAGGCCGGTGACATGCTGGAGATCTTCAACGACGAACGCGAGGCCAAGCAGGTGGCCGAGGAGCGCCAGGCGCAGTCCCGCAACAAGCCCCCGGCCATCCAGCGTGGCAGTGAGACCACCATTGAGGATCTGTTCAAGAAGATCGAGGCGACCAACAAAAACGAGTTGCGCGTCATTCTCAAGACGGACGTGCGCGGTTCGGCCGAGGCGATCTCCGAGTCCCTCAACCGGATCGTCTCCGAAAAGGTCTCGGTCAGCATCGTCAATGCGGGGGTCGGCGAGATCACCGAGAATGACATCATGCTGGCCTCCACCACCGGCTCCCTGATCCTCGGCTTCCATGTCCGCGCCATGCCCGGCGTCAACGCCACCGCGCGGCGCCAGGGGGTGGACATCCGCCTCTACAGCATCATTTACGAGCTGCTGGACGACATCAACAACCTGCTGATCGGCAAGATCGCACCGGAAACCCGGGAAACGATCATCGGCAAAGCCCGCATCATCCAGGTGTTCGACAACTCCAAGGCCGGCAAAATTTGCGGGTCGCGGGTGGACGACGGCGCGGTGCGCGTCGGCGCCAACGCCCGAGTCAAGCGCGGCGACGATGTCATTTACAAGGGGCGCATCCAGTCCCTGCGCCGCTTCCAGGACGACGTGCGCGAGGTCAAGTCCGGCCTCGAATGCGGCATCCGGCTCGACAACTTCGAGGACTTCGAGGTGGGCGACCAGATCGAGGTGTTCACCCTGGAAAAGATTGCCGGCACCCTATGAGTGGCGCCCCCCGTCATGGCTTTGTGAAGACCGATCGCATGCTGCGCGTCGACGAGTTGCTCAAGCAGGAACTGGGGCTGCTGATGGAGCGCGACATCGCTCCCGCGCAGTCGGCCCTGGTCACCCTGACCCGGGTCAAGACCTCGCCCGACCTGCAGCAGGCCGAGGTCTATGTCAGCGTGATGGGCAGCGAGGCGCAGAAGCAGACGGTGCTGCAGTTGCTGCACGACTACCGCCGCGAGTTCCAGTCGGTGATCGCCCGCCACATCAAGATCAAGTACACACCGATCCTGCATTTCCATCTCGACAGCACCATCGAAAAGGGCGGCAACGTCCTGGCGCTGATGGAACAGTTGCACCTCAACGAGTCCGCGCCGGCCGCCGATCCGAAGGCGGACGGGGCGGGCGACGACGAGGCTGATCCCCCCGCCGGGAAATGAGGGGCGGGCCGGTTTTGGCATGTCCCCTGAATGTCGAATACAGAATGCCGAATATCGAATTTTGAAGTTTTGCCTTCGACATTCAAAATTCAGCATTCAAGATTCAACATTTTCTTCATCCCCCCATGTCAACACCAGCACCATGTACGGTTTGGCGCGGAACCTCGCCGGAGGCGTTTGCCGCCTTCCAAGGCTGGCTGGCCGCCCATCCGCGGCCCCTGCTGCTCACCCACGAACGACCCGACGGCGACGCCTTCGGGTCGCTGGCCGGCCTGTGGCTGGCCCTGAAAAACCGCGGCCTGCAGCCCGTCGCCTGGCTGCGCCGGCCGCTGCCGGAACGCTACCGGTTTTTGCCGCTGCCCGCCGACTGGGCAACCACCGGCGGGCCGTTGCCGGCGGCCGCGGTGGACGGCGTGTGCGCCCTGGACACCTCGCGCGGCGACCGTCTCGACCGCCCCGCTGGTGACGACGGCAGCGCGCTGCCCAGCTTCGCCCTGGACCACCACGCCGACCACGCACCGTTCGCCGACGCCACTCTGGTCGCCCCCGAGACCGCCGCCACCGCCCAGCTCGTCGCCCGCTTCCTGCGTGACGCCGGGTGGACCGTGTCCGCCGACGCCGCCACCTGCCTGCTGGCCGGCCTGATCATGGACACCGGCGGCTTCCGCTTTGACAACACCTCGCCGGAGGTGCTGCGCGACGCGGCCTGGCTCGCCGACCGGGGCGCCGCCTACGGCGTCTGCATGGACGCCCTGTTCCACCGTGAGCCGATCGGCCGCAAACGGCTGGCCGCCCGCATCCTGGAGCAGGCGCAGGCCGCCTGTGACGGCCGCTTCCTGTACGCCGTGCTCGAGCCGGCCTGGTTCGCCGAGCTGGGGGTGGCCCCCCAGGACACCGAAGGCCTCATCGACACCCTGCGCACCGTGGCCGGGGTCGAGTTGTGCGCCCTGATCCAGCCCGAGCCCGACCACACCCGCGTCTCGCTCCGGGCGCGTTCCGCCCGTTGCCCCGCCGACCGCATCGCCCACGCCCTCGGCGGCGGCGGCCATACCCTGGCGGCGGCCGCCAAGATCCCCGGCCAGACCCCGGCCCAGGTCATTCCCCGCCTCATCGAGTTGGCCCGCGCCGGCCTGGCCTGAAACGGATTAAGTTTTGATTTCAGGGATTGGGGTGGGCGGACAGCGGGCGGGGTTGGATAATTGCCCCACGCGCCTCCGGTCAGCTCACGTCATTGATGTTCCAATGAACGTTGTCCAGAACCGTTTTCATGGCGGCAATGGTTGGCTGGCCCAGGCCGTAACGTGGCTCGTAACGGGAGACGGCAAACAGGATCGACACCCCGAGCGTTGGCCCCAAAAACCGGTGCGGCCGGCTGAATTTGCCGTTGCAGAGGTGAATGAACGGGGTCTTTAGTTCGCGTTTCAGGGTCAGGGTGGTGCGAAACGCTTCGGCAAGTTCAGCGGCCGTATCGACCGTCGTTACAATCTTCACCACATCAGGACCGCGCGCCTCGACTTCGCGCAGGTGTTCCAGCACCTGTTCCGTTGTCCTGGAACACGGCAGATGAGAAGAAATGACCACGTCGGCACCTTTGGCATGAATCCGGTCGATCAGCCGCTTCTGTTTGTCGATGGCCGCGGGATTATGCGTGAGTTCCAGCGGCGACGGATCGTATAAATCGCCCATGACGTCGATCATGGAGGCGCCGGCATCGGCGGCGGCCAACAGCACTTCCTGGCGCCCGTCATCATTCAGATGACTCCACTTGTCGGTGCGGTAAAAAACGAACATAAACGGGAGATTGACCGCGGCGATAACCCCTTTCAGCGCATCACGGTTCCTGAATTCCGGCCTTACATCCGACACGTCGATCACGAGGCCTTTCGCTCCTTCAAATTCGCAGTTGCGCGCCTCGGCGACCAATTCCGCCGGCGTCTGCCCGGCAAAGATGCCGGTTATCACCGGATACGGCTTGTTAAGGAAAGAATATTTTTTCATCTTTGCGCCTCAATCCATGCCGCCGCAGGTACGCCCGCCGTCGATCAGATAATTTGAACCCGTGATGAAGGCCGCTTTTTCCGAGCAGAGATAGAGGATCAGGTCGACGACTTCCAGCGGTTCGGCGGCACGTCCCAGCCGGGTTTTCATGTTGGCCATTCCGGGGCGCGTCAACACCGGGCCGGGAGAGACGCAGCAGACCCTGACGCCATGAGGAGCTCCGCAAAGTGCGAGGGCCTTGGTCAGGCCGATGATCCCGCTCTTGGCGGCGCTGTAATTGACCGCGCCGGCGCTCCCCTCCACGCCCGTGACCGAGCCCAGATTGATGATGACACCGCTCTGTTGTTTGATCATCGTTCCCAATACGGCACGGCAACAGTAAACCACGCCTTTCAGGTTGACATCCAGTCCCCAGTCAATGACCTCAAGGGGCAGTTCATGGAACGGTTTGTCACAGTTTAGCACCCGGCATTCGGCACCACCGGCGACATTCAGCAGGAGATCGATGCGCCCGTACTTTTCCATGGCCGCCGCGGCCGCGTGTTCGATCTGTCCGTAATTGCGCACATCCACCGGAATCCCCAGCGCCTCGCCGCCGTTTCTCCGGATCTCTTCTGCGGCCACCGACACCGCCTCGGCATTCACGTCGGTGAGAACCACGCTTGCGCCTTCCCCGGCCAGTTTCTGTGCGCTCAGCAGCCCCATGCCGGAAGCGGCACCGGTAATCATCGCAACTTTGCCTTTAAATCGCATCTCACACCTCATGCCAATTCCGGTGATGTATGTCTTGCACTCATTTGATCGTCAAAACGACCTTGCCCAGGTTTTCCTGACGCTGCAGGATGGCGTGCGCCTCTTCCGCACGGGTGATCGGCAGGGTTTGGTGAATCACCGCCCTGACCGTTCCGGACGCTAGGGCCGGCCACAATGTCTTCTCGAGCCCGGCGAGGATTTCCGCTTTCATTTCCGTGTTGCGGCTGCGCAGGGTGCTGCCGATCAGGTGGATGCCGCGCCGGAAAAAATCCCCCAGATTGAGTTCGCTGGTCGCGCCGCCGAGGGTGGCGATGACGATCCAGCGGCCGCCGCGCGCCATGGTTTCCAGGCAGGGCCCCAGATCCGCCCCGGTAACACAGTCCAGGGCGATGTCCGCCGGATGCTGCGCCAGGACGGCCGCCACCTTTTCCTGCCGGTGATTGATGACGACGTCGGCCCCCAACCCCCGGACGAAGCGGGCCTTGTCTTCCGTGCCGACCGTGGTGACGACTTTCGCACCCAGCACTTTTGCCAGCTGGATCGCCGCCATGCCAAGCCCGCTCGCCCCGGCTTGGATGAAGACCGTGTCTCCGGCCTTCATGCGGCCTTCAAGGCACAGGTTGAGATACGCGGTGGCAAACGCCTCCGGAAGGGCCGCCGCCTCAACCATGGACAGGCCGTCCGGGACCGGCAGCGCCAGCGCCGCCGGGACGGCAACTTTTTCCGCATACCCGCCCCCGCCCAGCAGCGCGCAGACCCGGTCCCCCACCTTCCAGCGGCCGCCGGCCGGAGCGGCAACGACCGTGCCGGCGACTTCAAGCCCCATCCAGTCCGGCCAGCCGGGCGGCGGCGGATAATGGCCTTCGCGCTGCATCAGATCGGCGCGGTTCAGCGCCGCGGCGTGAACGTCAACCAAAATCTCCTGGTCTTTGAGGATCGGCTCGGGAACTTCGCTCCAGGCCAGCGACTGGTCGTCTTTGATGAGGATCGCATGCATCTTAGGGTTTCCATGGGGTGTATCCGGCGGCGGCTAAAACCACCTCCTGGACCCGATAATCGTGCTCATAGGTGTAGGGATTGGCCATTTCGCCGTTGATGATCTTCGCCCATTCCAGCAACTGATCCTCGTAACGGTCGCGGACGATGCCGAACTCGACCGTATGCGCCCCGGCGGCATGGCCGGGAATGGCGTCCTTCAGCACCAGGTTCATCTGTAGCGGCTGGCCGTCGAAGCGTTCCAGCGGACACAGTTCGACCGAGCCGTTGGTGCCGCAGAGCTTGAGGCGCCGGCGGTTCAGGCCGTCCACCTCGCAACTGCACGCCCGCAGGGTCACGGTCGCGTGCGGATAGTCCAGGATGGCCAGGCCGTTGTTTTTTATGGTGCCGGGAAGCCCTGGCGTCGTTTTTAGGAACGGCGTGATGTTTTCCGGGCGTCCCAGCATGGCCACGACCCAATCGACCAGATGACAGCCCAGGTTGAACATGATGCCACCCCGGAAATGGCCCAGATACGGCTGATAGGCGTCACCGCCATAGTTGTGGCTCATGCCCGCCTGGACTTCGAAAATCTCGCCCAGCCAGCCCTGGCGCACGGCGTTCAGGCACCACTGCATCGCGGGATTGTTGCGGAACATGTACCCCATCTGGAAGGGCAGATGCCGTTCCTGGCATCCCCGGAGCAGATGGCCGAAAGGTTCCAGCTCTTCACCACCGGGTTTGTCCAAATGCATCGCCAGCTTGTGTTCCATGACGCGCAGGGCCGTGGGAACCAGGTCGGCATTGGGGGTTTCAACCGTCACCGCCTGCAGGCCGGGGGTGTTGAACAACTCCTCCTCGGTGACAAATTTCAGCCCGTTGTAGGGCGTCAAGTCGTCGCCGGCAAAGCGGGCGGCGGTGGTGGGGCGTTCATCCACCACGCCGACGATCTCAAAGACATCGGGCAAGAGACGCAGGGTTCGCATCTTGCCGGCGGCGTGCTCGTGGCAGATGCCGATCTGACCGACTTTGATCTTTTCCACCGCATTTCCCCCGGGGTGTCAACCAGCCTGGTCAACTTTGCCGTTTTTCAGATACGCATCCATCTTTTCCCAGACCGCGCCGGCGTCAGGCCAGGCCGTGTCCTTCGGCAACGCGGACAGCTCCCTTTCCAAGCCGCGCCGGAGCGGCATCAGGTCGTCCTGCTTCAACCCGCTCACGCGCAGGATCTTGGAGTTGTCGATGATCCGCGGAAACAGCCGGTCGTAGGCGAGCTGGTAGCGCGCCCATGGGGCGTTATGGATAATCTTCAGATAGTCCTCGGTATCGGCCGGCACATAGTTCAACCCGATGATTTCCCGATAGTATTCCGCGATTTCGCCCCAGGTGCGATGTTCGGCGGTGGCCAGGGTAAAACAGTCGCGGTAGGCCGCTGGATGGAACAGGAGGCGGGAGAGCATCTTGGCCACGTCGCCCGCCCAGCTCATCGTCGCCGGCACGGAAAGCGCCTCGCGGGGAACAACCACCGGCAACCCTTTCAGGGCCCGGGCCACGCTGACCGGCGCTTCCAGTGTCACCAGTTGAAACCGGCGTTTCGAATAGGTGATGGCCGGCCGGACAATCGTCCAGTTGTCATAGGGCGACTGTTGGAGGATATCCTCTTCTCGCGCCTTGTACAGGGAATAATCTTCGGTGGCCAGAAAGTCCCGGTCTTGCGACGCCTCCAGCAAACGGGGGGTCTGTTCCGTCACCGGAAATTGACCGGCATAGACGCGGTAAGACGACAGGAAGATGTAGTGCGCGGTGTGTTGCAGCAGGAGCCGGTATCGTTCCCTGAACTCTGCCGTCGAATAAAGCATGAAGTCAACGATGGCATCGAATTTTTCCCGCAGGAGGCCTTTCAGGCAACCGGGATCCTTTGCGTCGGCCGTGACATAGGAAATCCGCGGATGGCCGGAGACGACCTGGTCGCAGGAAACCACCTTGACTTCATAGCCCATGGCGGCGAGTTCCGGCACCAGATACACGCCCATCGCCCCGGTGCCGCCCAGCACCAATACCTTACGACTTGGTTTCATGGTTGCTCATCATCTCTTTTTTCAGACTCATCGAAAATTGCGCCAGTCGAACACGATGCCCAGCGGCGGATGGGGATTGTCCGCCAGCCGGGCGTAGACGGCAGGCGCCATGTCCGGCGTGACGATTTCCGAGATCAGCGGACGTACTTGCAGTTTGCCCGCTTTCACCAGTTTCAGGAAGGTGCGGTAATCGTCATGTTCGGTCCAGCGGCCGGGGGCGGATTCCTGTTTGGCCCGGGTAAAGGTATGCGCCCCGATCAGCGACACCCCGCGCCGGTGCACATAGTTATAAAAATCGATCGGCACATCGGACACCCGGGTGCAGCCCAGCAGGGAGATCCGGCCTTCCCAGGCGACATACTCCAGCGCCTGTTGCAGGGCCGCGGCCGAACCGGTCACTTCGACCACCGCCCGCGGGCCGTCGCCGCCGGCGGCCGCCTTGACTTTTTTGATGAAATCCGCTTCGCCGGGCGACAACGCCGCCGTGGCGCCGAGCCGCAACGCCAGGTCGCGCCGAACCGGGTCGAAATCGGCAACCAGCAACGGCATCGCCCCCGAGAGATTGGCGATCTGGACCGCGAAGGCGCCGAGGATCCCCATTCCGGCGACCATGGCCGGTTCGCCCAGCTCAATCTTGAGCTTGCGCACGCCGAGAAAGGCAAAGGAGGCGATATGGGCAAATGCCGCCTCCAGCAGGTCAATGGAGTCATCCTCGATCTTCAACACCGCCTCCGCCTTTTTCACCACGTGCGAACAATGGCCGCCCCAGGCGATGATCACGCGGTCGCCGATCTTCAGGCGGGTCACCGCCGGGCCCGCCGCGACCACCCGCCCAGCCCCGCAATATCCCGGAACATACGGGAAGCCGTTTTCCCCGGTGCCCGTATTGGGCAAACCGAGCAGATTCGCCCGTTCCGTGCCGGCGCTGACCACGCTGTACGCGCTTTCCAGCAGGACCTCGTCGGCGCCCGGTTCCGGAACGTCGCATGCCTTCAGCACGGCGTTGCCGCGGGCTTCGAAAACCACAGATGCTCCGGTCATCGGGTCGTCCTTTCTGAATGAATTCAAGCATAATGCATCCTGTTTGCTAAAACAATCTAAAAAAATCGGGTTTCATGAAATTGTCCATGAAATAAATACTAGATTCACGAAATAACGGGAATATATTGAAAACGAATCAATGACGGGGACTTTTTTGATGAAACTGCAGGATATCGCCAAGCTCGCCGGCGTGTCACCCGCCACGGTGTCGCGGGTGTTCAGCCATCACCCCAACATCCGGGACGCCATCCGGAGCCGCGTGTTTGCCATTGCCAAGGCCCATCAGTATCATCCCCGGCTCTCGACCAAACAGCGCAACGTGGTCATCATCCTGCCCGGTGACGAGATCTATCCGATCCGCAATTGCCTGGAAATGGTGATGATGGCCCTCACTTTCGTCTTGCCCAAGCGCGGCTTCCGCATCGAGGTGCTGCCGCAGGACAACCTGGAGCGGCTCGACAGCATCCAGTTCTGCGGCGCGGTGGCCATCGGCGCCGAACCGGACGCCTTCAAAAAATGGCCGGCCCGCTTTTCGGCGCCGCTGGTGCTGGTGGACCGGGATGCGCCGGAGCATTGTCCCAATGTCTATTCCGTGCGCTCCGACGAAGCCCAGGGCATGGACCTCGCCATCGCCCATCTTTACGAACGCGGTTGCCGTAAAATCGGCTGCATCATCCACGGGACCGCCGGCAGCGGCAACACCGACCTTCGGCGCGCCGGCATCGTCAAGGCACTCCAATCACGGGGCCTCCCGGCCGCCGACACGCTGATTTATTTGTCTGCGGATGACAACTATGTGGAAATCATTGGCAAATTGCTCAAGCAGAACGTGGATGCGCTGTTCTGCCCGGGCGGCAACGCCGGCATCGTGACCGCCTATGCGTTGTCCCTGTACAACCGGCGGGTTCCGGAAGACATTTCCCTGATCGCCGCGGAGCACAAATTATTTTCGCGGTATGCGACGCCGCCGCAGACGACCATCACGCAGGCGCATGTCGGGCTGGCGGAACTGGCCGCCGCCGTCATCGAGTCGCATCAGGAGAAGTCGCGGCTGCCGCAACGTTCCGTCCTCCCCTACAGCCTGATCGTCCGGGACAGCGTGAAAAGCCTGGGAAGCTGAGGTGCACCGTCTTGGAGTGCGGCGAGAATCGCCGCTATGGTTTTGGGCGCTGGAAGCGCCCCCTCCGGCAGCACACCCTCCCGATTGGCGAGTGCCTTCCGCCGCCACGATTAGCCAGCTTGCCGAGGTGCGCCATTGGAGTATATTGGCATCATGGAATTCGTCGAATCCAAAGTCTTCACCCGGCGAGTGACGGCTCTCCTCTCCGAACCAGAATACCAGGCTCTGCAAGAACAACTCATCGCCGACCCGAAAGCTGGCGTCCTCATCACCGGCTCTGGCGGACTGCGCAAGTTCCGTTGGGCCGGGAGTGGCCGAGGCAAGCGTGGCGGCACCCGCACCATCTACTATTACAGCACCCATCAATCAACCATCTTGTTCCTCATCATTTACGCCAAAAACGAGCGGGACGATATCAGCCGCCACGAACTTGCCATCCTCTCCGCTGCCGTGCACAAGGAATTCCCTCATGGATAAAAAACTCTTTGCCGAACTCCTCGAATCTGTCGCTGAAGGCGGCGCCATCCTGCGTGGCGAAAAGCCCGCCTCCCGCCGCTTCGTCTACCCCGATCCCGATGTGGCCGCCATCCGCAAAAAACTGCGCCGCACCCAGCCCCAGTTTGCCGCCCTCCTGGGGGTGGGCGTCGGCACCCTGCGCCATTGGGAACACGGCGAACGCCGCCCCACCGGCGCCGCCCGCGTCCTCCTCCGCGTCGCCGCTCGTCACCCCGAAGCCATCCTCGCCGTCGCTGGTCCGGGCTGATCCAACGGTCCTCACCGGATGGAAGGGGGCTCCGTTTGGGGGTGCGGTGAGGATCACCACCATGGTTTTGGGCGCTGGAAGCGTCATCCGCCGCCATCACGGAGTTCCCGCGCCCGGCTTCTTCGGTGCATAGCGGACGCCGGGGAGTCCCTTGAAATGGGCGTCGAGGGTCCACAGCGTCGCCCCATATGCCTGGGCCGTGGCCAGGATGATGGCGTCCGCCATGGGGAGGGCGTGCCGCAAACTCAACTGGCCGGCGGCCAGGGCCAGGGTTGGCGTCAAGTCGACGACCAGCCCTTTGCGCAGGGCCGCCACCGCTTGCAATGCATCATGTTCACTGGTTTCTCTCAGCACGACTTTGAACACCTCGTAGAGGGTGACCGTGGGAACCACCAGGTCGTCGGTGGCCTTGACGGCCGCGGCAACGTGCCTGGCCTGCGGCCCGTCGGCGAAATATTCCAGCCACGCCGAGGAATCCACCACATTCACAGGCGGTCCTCCTCCCGCTTGACTTCGGTCTTGATGCCCTTCAGGAACCCTCGCAGTTCTGTCATCTCGCGGTCCGGGATGAGTTCAATCCGGCCCTCATAGGCGATGACCTGCATTTTTTGTCCGGCCCGCAGCCCCATGCTCCGCCGGACCGGCAACGGAATGACGACTTGGAACTTGGGTGACA
>Ga0265297_10008111_pt1 | contig 14173 bp, 14 predicted proteins | sample Munlanlwell13791_FD_192502 | JGI IMG/M metagenome (GOLD analysis project Ga0265297, IMG submission 192502) | Leachate microbial communities from a municipal landfill in Southern Ontario, Canada - Leachate well 137-91 | ecosystem: Engineered > Solid waste > Landfill > Unclassified | place... | reverse complement strand
GAAAATGAATAAGATTTCTATTCTTAAAAAAGGCATTAAATTAGGAGTCAATTATAAGACAACTCATACTTGTTATAATCCTAATAATGCCGGAAAATCTTGTGGCAAATGTGGAAGTTGTTGCGAAAGAATTCAAAGTTTTATAGAAAATAAATCTGTAGATCCTATTCAATATCAAGAAGATTGGGATACAGTAAAAAATAGAGTTTCAAATATACTTGACAAGAAAGATTAGATACTTTATAATTAAGACATAACCTAATAAATATATTTTATGTCTTCAAATTTTAAAGGGAAACATCATTCCGAAGAAACAAAAGAATTGCTTAGAAAAAAATTTAAAATAATAGCAATTCAAAAAGGATTTGGAAAATGGATGTTAGGAAAAAAACTAGAGTATGTATCTGAATCTAATAAAAAAAGATTTAAAGGGAAAACATATAAAGAAATTTATGGAGACAAGGCAGAAGAGGAAGCATTAAAAAGAAAAGAATCTAATAGAAAAAGGTGGGAGGGGAAAAGAAAATGTGATGATAGACCTTATCAAAATTGTTCTTACGAATATGTAGAATGGAGAAAGAAAGTTTTTGAACGAGATAATTATACTTGTCAAAAATGTGGATTACAAACATACATAGAAGCACATCATATTAAACGATGGAGTTTATATCCGGAATTAAGATATGATGTAAATAACGGAATTACCTTATGTAAGAATCCTTGTCATAAAGAAGCAAATAAATTAAATAAAGAATAACATATGCGAAACATATTAAACCTTAAAAAAATCTGTAAAAATCTTCTTATTGAAATAGGCGAAAATCCTAATCGTCCAGGATTAAAAGAAACACCACAAAGAATGGCTAGAATGTTTCTCGAGGTCTTTAAAGGATATGATGATAACGAAATGCCTAAAGTAACAGCATTTGATAATGACGATGATGGTATTGCTTATAATCAAATTATCTGTGATAGTGGAAAGTTTAATTCATTCTGCGAACATCATATGGCATTATTTCAAGGTACTTATTACTTTGGATATATACCTGATAAAAGAATTGTTGGACTTTCAAAAATTGCTCGCATTATAGATTTCTATTCTTCGAGAATGCAGGTTCAGGAAAGATTAGGTTCACAAGTTGTTGATTTCTTTGAAAGAAAATTACAGCCAAAAGGAATAATTCTTATCTTAAAAGCTAATCATTCATGTAAAGAGGTAAGAGGAGTTAAGAAAGAAGGAGAAATGACAACCTCGATTGTTAAGGGAATATTTGAAAGTGATCCTATAGCAAGAAATGAATTTTTTTCGCTTGTAAAAATTAATAAATAAATTTATGGACTTATCAAATTCAAAAGACTTGAAGAGTCTAGGGAGTGGAAACTCCGGATTTAAGAGTTGGAAAGATCGTATAGAGAAATTTAAAGAGTGGGGATGTGATCCAAGAGTAATTGAAGAACTCGAATATGCTACAAATCCACAACCATCATTACTTGAAACATTTCCTAATAAGTATCCTGAAAATATTTATCTTGTTCCTTTCGTTCAACCTAAAATAGAATTTGTATCTAATTGTCCAAAAACAGGACAACCAGATTTTGCCCGGATAGAATTCGTCTATGTTCCAAATGATTTAATGATTGAATCAAAGTCAGTCAAGCTCTATTTATTAAGCTATAAGAACGCTGGATGCTTTCATGAAGATACAGTTAATAGAATTGCTAATGATTTAATGGCTATCTTAAAGCCTAAATATCTAAGAGTATTTGGAGACTATGTGTCAAGAGGCAGTCTATCAATTAAACCATTAGTTGAAAGATGGAATTTAAGCGAGGAAGATAAATGTCAAGAAATGATAGTAAGATTAGTACAGGATTACGATAAAAAATTAGATATAAAATAATATGTTCGAAAAAACAGATAGCGAATTAAAAGATTTTAATCTATTTCTGGCGACTGGATCTAAACAGTACCTTGAATTTTTGCTCATCTGTAATGTAAAAAATATCTTAATTAGCTATGCCTATTCTGAACCGTGGCAAATGAAAGGACTCATAAAAAGAAACAATATTAATCTTATTTGTGATAGTGGTGCTTTTACAGCTTGGAATCTTTCACAAAAAGCAAGGCTAGAAGAATGTATAGAGATGGTTGGAGATCCTGGATTTTGGCAAGTATTAAACGCAGAAGGCAAAGCTGAAATAGAAAGAAAAGTTGATGAAGCAGGAAAATGGAAACGCCATCTCGTTGATATAGATAAGTACCTTGAACATCTTGAAAAGCATAAAGACATAATTTGGAGAGCTGTTAACCTCGATGTTATTCCTGGGAAGCAAGGGGCTATGCCGACGGAACAAGAAAGATTAGATGCGGCAGAACAAGGATGGAAGAACTATCAATATTTAAAGAGCAAGGGCTGGGATACTATTCATGTATACCATCAATTCGAACCAATATGGGTATTAGATCGTATGCTCGACGAATGTGATTATATTGGAGTTAGTCCTTGTAACGATAGTTCAGAAAAGTCGAAACTTGAATGGATGGACGAAATCTTTAGACATATTATGAATTATGATTATAGCAAGAATCCTAGAATCAAGCCTGGAGAAATAATTAAGACACACGGATTTGCTGTTACTTCCAAAACACTTGTTGAAAGATTTCCTTGGTATACTGTCGACTCTAGTTCATATTCATTGACGGCAGCAATGGGAAATATTCTTACTAGTCTTGGTAGAATATATGTATCGGACCAAAATTTAAATGATCCTGATCACGCAAATAATAGACCGCAGTTAATTAAAGAACATATTGATAACCATCTTAAAGAATTAATTGGATACGGAATACAGTCGATGATGGAAAAAGAAGATATATCAGAAGCTAAATGTCCTAAATGTCATACTAAAGTAATGACAACGCAAAAGACACAAGCATATAAACCAAGAAATTTTGCTAATATTTGCTTCTATTTAGATCTCCAGGAACGAAGAAGAAAGAATGGTCCGACATTAGATTTTATGCGTCAAGCAACATTATTATAATTATATGTTTAAAGAAAAGTTAGATGAGCTGTCAGATATAGCTCTTGATATATCTGGAACCAAACATGATTATACGGATGAGGATTTATCAAATGCTATGTTAGTTTTTGTCGAGGTATTATTCAATAAGATGTATGATAAGCATTACGATAAAATAAAATTTTCCGAAATGCTTACTTTAGCTGAAAATATCGGAAAAACATTGCACAGTCTAACATTAGAATGGACAGATGTTAACCTTCATAAAATTTATCCGCCAAGACAATAATATGAAAAACAAAATTTATATTAAATTTGTTAAGAATGCTAATATGTGGGTTAGGACATACTGGGACGAAAAAGGAATACAAAAACAAGAATGGTCGAGTGATAAACCTAAAGAATAATATGTTTAATAGATTCTTAGAAAAAATAGCACAATTAATTGCCCATTATCTTTATCCTTACAAGATTAGAACTGGTGAAGAACAAATATTTTGTATGAATACTGTAATATCTAAAGATAATCATTACTATCTTAAAGAAGAATATATTGATTGTGTAAAAAAGGATATGATATTAAAATTAGCAGATACAATTTATAAAGAAGGATTTGCTACTGTAGAAGAATCAGAGGATAAAAATACGGGAAATAAAATATTATCAGCAAAACTTGTATGCAAAAAATATTAATATTACAAGGACTCCCGGCAAGCGGTAAATCTACCTATGCCAAAGCACTTGTAACAAGTGAACCTAATAAGTGGAAGCGTGTTAATAAAGACGATTTAAGGGCAATGCTTTCTAATAAAGTCTATAATCAGAAGACCGAAAACTTTGTTTTGTCTGTTAGAGACTCAATTATTATTAATGCCCTTGCCGATGGATATAATATCGTGGTAGATGATACTAATTTCGCACCTAAACATCTTGAAAGAATTACAAGACTTGTTACTACATTTGTTGATGTTGAAATAGAAACTATGTTTATTGATACGCCTTTATATGAATGTATAGAAAGGGATAGTAAACGTGGAGAATTTTCAGTTGGTAAAAAGGTTATCCTACACATGTATAATCAATATTTAAGACAAAAAGGATATAAACAACATATCATGAAAGCTGAATTACCAACTTGTATTATTTCTGATATTGATGGGACATTAGCCGAAGGAGTTCATCGTAGTCCTTATGATTATACAAAAGTAAAAGATGATTTAGCAAACTGGAACCTAATAGAAATAATTAATACACTTAAAATTGTTAAATGGGTAGAATTATTTGTCTTTACAGGACGCGATAGTGATTGTCGTAAAGAAACAGAGGATTGGTTAGCTAAAAATAATATTACTTATTCTAAGTTAGTAATGCGAAAAGATGGAGATAAAAGACCTGATGAAATAGTTAAGGAAGAATTCTACAACGAACATATCAAAGATAAATATAATGTTTTAACTGTCTTTGATGACAGACCTAAAGTAATTAGAATGTGGAAAAAACTTGGTCTATTTGTATGTGATGTTAATTGTCAAGACCCTAGAATAGATTTTTAATATGATAACTCAAAGAACAATAGAAGAAATAAAAGAAATATTTACACCGTATTCAGATGGGGTTCGGATTATTCTTTTAATACATCGTTCAAAGGAAGGCGGGAAGAATAATACTCATAAAAGACATCTTAAAAAAGTTACAACTCGTAATAGCCAAGAATTTTTTGACACTATCCAAGAATTTCAAGAGATATGTGATAATGATCCAAGACCTCTTAGAATTTATGCTACAGTAAATAAAAGAAGTATGGATAAAGCTATTCGTCATTTTAAGGAAAATCAACTAATGAACGATTATGCTTCTGAAGATATAAGAAATGAATTTTATTTAGATATCAAAAATCGCTGGATAAGTTGTTTAATGCAGGCTAATTCAAGAATGGAAACAAATTTTATCATTGATTTAGATGATTGTGATGAAAGAAGCTTTCACTCTATTTACAATATAATTAAGAAGCATACTAAAATACAGACTTATTATACTACAAAGAATGGCTATCATATTATTACAGATGCGTTTGATTATCCTAAATTAAAAGATGAAAGAATACAAGTTCATGTAGATAATTTAATGTTAATAGATTATCCGACCGTAGTCTAATAGGATAAAACGCGGGAATTCTAATCCCTCATTCCTGGTTCGAGTCCAGGCGGTTGGGCTAATAAAAATATATGTTATTAAGATTCTGGTTATGGTTTGGTTTAAAATTTGTTGGATATAATTATGTAGATATTTATAGTCCAGACAAAGAGAAGGTAATTGGTATCACTTTTTCAATGTCAGAAGAATATATAAATAAAGTAAGCAGTATAAAATAATATGTTATCAATATCAAAAGACGCAAATTTAAACTATCTTGCTAAAGTAGTTCAAATTAAAGAGTTAAAAAAACATCCTGATGCCGATAAACTTCAGATAGCTATTATTGATTTTCAAGAAGTTATAGTTGGTATGGATACAAAAGTTGGAGATATCTGTATCTTTTTTCCACTCGAGTCGCAAATTAATGCTAAATTTCTTGCTCATACAAATTCATTTAGACATAGTAATCTTAATGAAATACAAAATGATGAAAAGTGTGGATTTTTTGAAGACAATGGAAGGGTAAGAGCAGTTAGACTTCGCGGGCAAAAATCGATGGGAGTTTTATTTCCTTTTTCTACTTTCGAAGAATTTATTGGATATGATATTCCAATTGAATTAGATAAGGAGTTTGATATGATTGATAAGACAGTAATACTTAAGAAATATTTTGTTCCAACCAGAAATAGCGGCCTAACTAATCGCCAGTTAGGAAAGAAACCTAGAATCTCAAGACTGGTTGAAGGACAAGTTCATCTACATGTTGATACTGAATCTTTATTAAAGAATATGGATAGAATCAATCCGGATGATTATATTTCTATTACTTACAAGGTACACGGAACATCATTTTGGGTTTCTAATGTCTTAGTAAAGCGCAAATTAAAACTATATGAGAAACTACTCAAAGGACTTGGTATTAAAATCAATTGCCAAGAATATGACTTTGTCTACGGTTCAAGAAAAGTCGTCAAGAATGAGTTTGAGACATCGCATAAAGAACATTATTATGAGTATGATTTGTGGGGTGAAATCAAAGACGAATTAAAAGACAAGATACCTCAAGGATATACACTTTATGGAGAATGTCTTGGCTACACGAAAGGCGGGGGTTATATTCAGAAACCTTATGACTATGGATGTAAACAACATGAAAAGAAATTGATGATATATAGAATAACATTGACAAATGAATCTGGATTAGTCTATAATTTATCCACACTTGAAATCAAAGAATTCTGTGATAGATATAATTTAGAATATGTTCCTTTATTCTATTATGGAAAGGCTAGCGGTTTAGGACATTTTGATATAAAACACCATTGGAAAGAAGAATTTGTCCAACATTTGCAGAAAGAATATACCGAAAAAGATTGTTTCATTTGTAAGAATAAAGTTCCAGAAGAAGGTATTGTCTTAAGAAAAGAATCAGGATTTCAGTTTGAAACATATAAGTTAAAGTCATTTAAGTTTTTAGAATATGAAACTAAATTACTTGATGAAGGAACTGTAGATATGGAAAGTAGTAATTAAGTTTTCGGAGTCGTCTAATGGCAGGACAGGAGGATTTGGACCTCCAAATGTGGGTTCGATTCCTATCTCCGGAGCAGTATCTGTGGCGAAGTGGTAACGCGGGTATCTGCAAAATATCTATGCGCTGGTTCGATTCCAGTCAGATACTCAGATCGGCTCGGTAGCTCAGTGGTAGAGCAGCGGTCTGTTAAGCCGCTTGTCCTTGGTTCGATTCCAAGCCGTGCCTCATTGGAAGATTGGCCGAGTGGATGATGGCACCGGTCTTGAAAACCGGCAGGTGTCGAAAGATGCTTCGAGGGTTCGAATCCTTCATCTTCCGCATTGCTCCTATGGCGTAACTGGTAACCGCGCTAGTTTTAGAAACTAGATTTTACAGGTTCAAATCCTGTTAGGAGTACTTTGCCTTTATAGTGTAGTGGTTATCACACCCGCCTGTCTAGTGGGTAACTCGAGTTCGAATCTCGATAAGGGCGCTGTGTCGGTAGCTCAAAGGTTAGAGCGCTGGTCTGTGGTACCAGATATCGGAGTTCAATTCTCCGCTGACACCCCACAGGCTAAAGCGTTTCGGTAGCGTGCCAGTTTTGGATACTGGTGGGGGAAGTTCGACTCTTCCTAGCCTGACATAATTTTTAAATATATGACTTACAAAATTTACAAGTATCGAAACATCATTGATTTAGCTCAAAGGATTCCTTTTAAGGATGTAGCAAGAGCTCTTAAATATCATTATCCTTATCCAAGAATCAGTAAGAATACGATGAATAGATATAAAGAAATAATGCTTGAAATGTCTAAGTATAAAGAAGACCCTAACAAGGATAAAGAATGGAGCCTTTTAATTTCATTATCAAGACCGTTTAAATTTTATTCTAAATCTGAAAAAAAATGGATTGTGATGGACGAACCTGGCGAAGAATATTATGGAACCCACGGATTAAAAAAAGGAGAAAAGAAAATGACTTATGCAATCGAACTTACTCCTTGGCAAGAAGCGGCTAATTGGAAAATAGCAGATGAAGTTCTTAAACATTATAAACCAGCTGAAATACTTGCTCACTTCTTATGGGAAATGACTTTCTGCGGATATGAACAAAAAGAAGTAAAAAAGTTTACAGATGACTTACATGACAGAATAGATAAAGTTACAAAAAATCCTAAAAAATATAGTAAACCTTATGACATCAAAAACCTCACAAAAAATACTTAGTGAATATGATGAGCAATGTTTGCTTGTTCAATATCTCGAATTAAAAAAAATACGATTTTCAAAGGTCGCCCAAGAAACTTATACAAGTAATTGGGGAATCGTAGCTAAAAATAAAAAAAGTGGATTACGTAAAGGTGTCCCTGATTTAATCATTATTATCCCAGGAAATAAAAAAAACCATCTTATCTTTATTGAGATGAAAAAAAAGAAAGGATCTTCTATCAGCCAAGAACAAAAGGATTGGTGGTGCGACCTTAATAAATGTGAAGGTGTTAAATCATTTATTTGCCACGGATTTGATGACGCTAAAGAAATTATTGATCTTGAATTATTAATCGCATAAATATATGAAATTTTTAATAGAAGCAATCTTATTAACATTAATTTTTTTAGCTCTCTTGTGGGTCTCAAACAGAATTGAGAAGGCAGCTAAAAAGCAAAAAAAGTATGGAGCCAAACACTCTAAAATTCGTTAAGTGGGGAGCAATTTTATTGGTAACATTTATTATTCTATCAATAATAAACCCATTTTACAAAGTATCAGCAGAAGAAAGAGCATTAGTTCTTAATTGGGGAGCTCTTGATGGAAAAATAATCGAACCTGGATTACATATGAGAGTCCCGATTATGCAGAAGATTAAGATTTTCAGTGTCCAACCCATTCAGTTAGACGAAAATGTTGCTGTTAATGAAAATGGTGCTATTACAAAAGATAATCAGACTATTGGATCAAATGTAACTATTTTCTATAAATTTATCCCAGAAAAGCTTCCTGAAATGTATAGTATGTATGGAACTCAGAAAATTAATGATGTTTTAGCAAATACCATTAAGGAAAGTTTTAAAGCTGAAATTGGTAACTATACTATATTTGATTTAGCCGTAAGTCAAGATGAAGTTAGGGATAATGTTTATAAGAGATTAACAGAAAAGATGGCTGAATACCCTATTATAGTAACGGAAGTAAAAATTACTAACTATGATTGGTCAGAAGATTTCGATACTCAAATTAAAGAAACGATGAATCGTAGCCAACAAGTTAAGCAGAAAGAACAAGAGAAGTTAATGGCAGAACAGGAGGCTCAGAAAGGTGTAGTTCAAGCTACTGCTCAGAAGCAAATTGCTATTACTGTTGCTGAAGGAGAAAAGGCAGCCGCCCAATTACACGCTGATGCTAAAGCCCTCGAAGGAGAAGGTATTAAGAAATACAATCAATCAGTCGCTGTTAATTGGGATATTGAGTTAAAGAAGATGGAACTTGAAATTGCCAAAATCAAAGCAGAAAGATGGAATGGTGTATTTGTTCCGAATAATATGTATGGTCCGATTCCTGTAAATACTACCGGAGGAATACAGCAGTAATTTCTTGTAATTCGTTTTACATTATGCTATAATTATTATAGCAAGTCGAGTTCGTCTAGGGGTCTAGGACTACCGCCTCCAAACCGGCCAACACTGGTTCGAATCCAGTACTCGACGCAATTATATGAAAAATAAACAAACTGCAGAAGAATTTAATAAGAGTGTAGAAGAATTTCTTAGACATTCGAATTATATAGAAAAACAATATAGAGAAGAAGCTTTTATTGATGCTAAGAAAGCGTGGAATTTTGCTTTTGCTAATAAAGATGAAAAAATTGGTATTCAATATATTTTAAAGATACATGGATTACTAATGAAAAATATCTATCCGGAAATAGCAGGAAAATTTAGAGACTGCGATGTTTTTATTGGAGGAGAAAGAAAAGCATTTCTTGGAAGAGAATTAATCGAAGCAAGACTTCATAATGTCTATTCTAAAATGAATAGAGGAGCTTTTAATAGAGACAAAACTACAAAAGAAACACATATTGAATTTGAAGATATTCATCCGTTCGTTGATGGTAATGGTCGTGTTGGTCGTATTCTCTATAATATCCATCGTCTTAAATTAGGATTACCAATTCATATAATTCATGAAGGTGACGAACAAATGGAATATTATAAGTGGTTTAAGCAAATATAGTATAATAACTCTTGGATTATAGCATCCTAACGAATTATCCCGGAATAGTTTAGGGGCAAGAGTTCCGCCAAATAAAAGTATCTTAAATAGGCGGATATAATGCGAGTGTCATACAGTAGTTAGTATGGCTGCCTTCCAAGCAGCACACGAGGGTGCGAATCCCTTCTCTCGCTCATTTTGCCGGTATCGACCAATGGTTAAGTCGCCAGGATTTCAACCTGGAAATTGGAGTTCGATTCTCCATACCGGTACATAGTTTACGTACTTACTTTTCTGTCAAGGTCGCCATAGTCGATCTGGTAGCAAGTAATACGGGTATTTAGGCTACGGCTCATTGCTTTAGACTATATAAAAAGACGCCCTTCGACCGGCGCCTTTTTTATTTATTCTTCAAATGCCTCGATATCGACACCTGAAACCTTAGATCCTTCAAGTAATACATCTTTGATTCTATCAGATAAATACCTTAATTTTTCTATTTTTTGTTCTTCGGTATATCTATTATAAGGAGAATATCCTTTTCCTAGAGCTTTAACTTCTGCTATTAAAGCGTTGTATTCATTTTTAATTTCTTTAAGTCTTGCCTCTTGTTGTTTAGTAGGATTGATAGCTCTAAGTTTTAAACCAAAGATAGAATCAGCTAATGAAGAACTAACTGTTTGTATTTGGACAGACTTTTGTTCCATTGATAAGTCTTTATTATCATGTATAGCATTGGTTATTTTTGTCCAATTATAACCTCCTGGAAAAATTGGAGGCACTATTTGTTTATAGAAATACTTGCTATAAGCACGAATCCATCCAGCAGCACCTGGATCAACAATTTTATCTTGAATTTCTGTTCCTAAAAATGGATCTTTATTTGAATTAATTGCTGTAATATACTGAGCAATAGGAGAAGCAAAGAAATATACAAGAGGATTAAAAGCTCTAATATCCTGAACGAACGGAACAATATATGAAAGATCCATAAATTGATACTGACCATACTTATCTTTTTCAGGATATAAAATATAGAGTCCATCTTTCATCCAACTTGGAAATAATCCTTGTTTAATTTGTGTAAGTCCTTCTTTCGTAAGTCCTAACTTTTTACGGGCTTGTTCTTCTAAGAAGTATGAAATAAGAATCCATTTAGCAACTGTTGCTGTTCTTGTTAATGAAGCTTCTACTAATCTAGGAAGGGCTAGCATTGGGAATCTTACAAAAGGAGCACCATACCATTTTTGGGAATATTGTGCTACTGCAGGTGTAACAGCACTATAATTTAATCCCCACTTTTTAGCAAAGGCAGTAGCTTCATCTTGACCCATTCCTAAATCATTTTTAGCATACTTATAGAGAGAAAGTTTATTCCATTGTTCTTCTGCTTCATAAAGAGCTCCTAAATTGTCTTGTACTTTGTTATAGACATCTTTCAATTTTCCTAATATATCTAAAACTGAAGAACCTAACTTATCTTTGAAATCTACCTCATAAATACCTGTACCTTTCTTTAATTTAAGTTCACCGATATTCTTTTTAGAAATTCCGTCAATCATGTTACCTAATTCATTTCCAGTCCAAGTTGTTCCAAATAGTCCATTATTTTTAGCTTCAATAAAATCTCCTTGTTTATAGATAATATCAATGAGTGAAGAGCCATAAATATCGACACGATGAGGACTTAATCCAGCTATATCAGATAATAGAAAGTTAAAATACATGTTTCTGAAATGAGTAGAAGGGTTATCAACAACTTTAAATTTCTTCCATTCAGATAACATTTGAGTAGATAATTTATGAGCAGCATCTTTAGCTGTTATAATTCCTTTAATATCTTCATAAATAAATGGATCAACGTATTTACCTGCTAGTTTTCCATATTGTTTACTATCTGGAACTTTTTTGTAATTACCAAAAGGAATATCTTTAACGACATCATTATGTTTAGCAACTTCAGCAAATTTATCTAGAATAGCAACATCATATCCGACTTGTTTAATAGTCTTTGATACTAAATATTCGGGAGCTTCTAAAACTTCGCCCATTGCTTTTCTTTCTTCACTAGTAAAGTCTCTCCATATTCTTTGATATCCTGGACGAGATTTAACTATTCCTCTATCTTCCCATCCTTCTTGAATTAATTTATCGGCTTGACTAATAGTAACAGTGCGTTCGATACCTCTCTTTTTAGCACGAGCAAGACTAGCTTTTTCACCTCCAGTATTAGAAATCCATTCACTTAATGGCTTCTGTATTTCATGATTATAATAAGCACGCATTAAATATTGTCCTTTATTCTTTTCAAAGGTTTCGCGAGTGATAGCTCCAACTCGATAGAACTGTTCTCCATAATCATCTAATATACGACGAGCAACAAGTGCTCTATCTCCAATTTTAGGATTAGGATGGTACCCGCCATTTATAATTGCTTGTTGTAATGTAATTTTTTCTTCATTAGTAAGTCCTTTGCCAAGATAGTTAAACATTTCTTCAGCAACGTTGCTAGATTTAATAATGCCTTTCTCAGCAGCATCACTTAATTTTCTATACCAATCAGGTTGGTCATAACGATAGATGACCTTACGTCCAAGATAATTAATAAACTCACTTTTCTTAAGCATTGTTTGAAGAGATTCAAGCATTTGAGGACCTCCAATAGTTTTATAGAGAAATTTAAGACCAGTTTCAATTCCTTGATTTAAAGCTCTTTCAAAAGGCTTTAAAGTAATCATATCAATGATTTGATTGACTTTAGAATATCCTGGAAGATCTTGCATGAAATCAAAGATAGTATCAGCTTTTATTTCATCTCCTTTATCGAAATATTCTTGATATTGTTTCATAAAGAAATCATTATCTTTTCCTTCTTTTTTCCATTTTTCAAGTTGTTGTTCAAATACTCTTTTAGTTATTTCCTTCTTTTCAAATGGTTCTTCGAATACTTCGAATCTAACTTTTTCAGCAGAATAAGCTTCTTTTTCTTCTTGAAGTCTTTTGTGTATTTGTTCTGGTGTTTCTTTTTGTACTATTCTTGATTTCTTTTCTGCTTCTTTTAAATATTCTTCATAACCCTTTGCCTTAACTTTCTTTATTTCTCTTGCTGATTTATAAGCTTCTTCGACTGTAACAGTTCCTTCTTGTTTTTGGCGCCCAATAGGTTGTTTAGGTGTTGTAGCTTCACGATATTTATTTTGTTCTCCTCCGACTGTCATCTTTCTAATATCACGAACTGGTAGATCCACTTTAGTCGCAAACTTAACAGGATTAATAGCAATAGCATGATTTTCTGACATCAATATATCATAACCTTTACGACTATAATATCCTTTATTTTCGATAGCCTTAAAAAGTTTTTCTTTATTTGGAAAATTAAGAACTTTCATATTAGATGTATCGAGTGTGAGAGGACTTCCAAATTGTTTAATTTCTTGTTCTGAAGTACTTAAATTAATATTACCATTCTTATCAATTTTAAGTTTACCACTTTCAGAACCGTGGTACAACTTTTTGATAGATACTTCAGGTATAGATAGACGCTTTGTTTCTGTCTTAACTTTAGTTTCTACCGGTTTGTTCGTTGGTGTGCTAGGTTTATTTTCAGGAACGGTAACTTTAGTCGGTTCAGATGTTTTAATAGGACCGCTGGTAGTAATTACTTTTGATTGTGCTGTTTGTAATTTATTATTTATTTTGCTTATAATATTTTGTAAACTTTTAATTTCTTCTATTGCTTTTGGAGAACCTCCTTTAGAAATAATATCTTGTTTTTGTGCGATAGCTTTTTCTAATTTAGCTTTTAATGCTGTTGCTGTTTTTATTGCTTTTGGATCAACAATTTGAAAACCAACTTGAGAAGATTGAACTGGAGTAATTGATGTTTGTCCTGTTCCGGCTGTTATTTGAGGTCTAGAAACAGGGGCTTGGACGGCAGTTGTTTCAGGAGCTCTTAAAGCAGGAGTTCCTTCGGCAGGAGCTGGTGCTGGTTGTCCCGCTGTTAACCTTGCTTGTTCTCCTGGTGTATATTGTTGTCTTATTAATGGTTTATTAATTTCAGTAATAGGGGAAGCAAGTTTTCTTCCTAATGTAGGTTCAGCCTTTGTAACTTCTAATGACCCAGTTTGTCCTTCTTTTGGTTTAAAGAATTCAGTACGAACAGCTTGATCTTTCTTAACAAGTTCAGCAACACCTTTATCAAAATCCATTTTTAATGATTCAGTTGGTTTATATCCTTTCGTTGGATTCTTGGTATAATAATTATTAAAAGCAGATGTAGCAAGACTACT
>Ga0265297_10008110_pt1 | contig 14173 bp, 13 predicted proteins | sample Munlanlwell13791_FD_192502 | JGI IMG/M metagenome (GOLD analysis project Ga0265297, IMG submission 192502) | Leachate microbial communities from a municipal landfill in Southern Ontario, Canada - Leachate well 137-91 | ecosystem: Engineered > Solid waste > Landfill > Unclassified | place... | reverse complement strand
CAAAGGTTCAGCTTTAAAACCAGCAAGGATCCTTTTGCGATATATCGTTCGTTGCGCAGCCTTAATCCGTCTCCTTATATGTATTTTTTGCAATTGAAGGATATGTATTTGGTCGGGGCATCTCCTGAAATGCTGGTACGCTGCGAAGATGGCATTATTGAAACCCGGCCTATTGCCGGAACCCGGCCGCGAGGGAAGACCGAGGAAGAGGATGATAAGCTGGCCAGAGAACTTATTAATGATAAAAAAGAGAGAGCTGAACATCTTATGCTGGTTGATTTGGGCAGAAACGATTTGGGCAGGGTTAGCCGCGTGGGGACGGTCAAAGTGGATGAATTTATGAGCGTAGAAAAATATTCGCATGTTATGCATTTAGTGAGCGGAGTAAAAGGAAGGCTTGACAATAGACGTTATGATATTTATGATGTATTGAAAGCGACATTCCCCGCGGGGACAGTTTCCGGCAGTCCCAAGATCCGCGCGATGGAGATTATCGATGAGCTTGAAAATACCAGGCGTGGTCCTTATGCCGGGTGCGTCGGGTATTTTAGTTTTTCGCACAATATGGATACTTGCATCACGATACGAACTATTCTTATAAAAGGTAGGCTTGGTTTTATTCAGGCAGGCGGGGGAGTCGTAGCGGATTCTGTTCCTGCAAAAGAATATACTGAAACAGTCAATAAGGCAATGGCATTAATTGAGGCAGTTGTTAAATAGCAGTATCGGTAATGACCAATATCCAACTTTCAATGACGAATGAAATTTCAAGTCCCAAATTCCAATTTGGGTTTTTGGTCATTGGGATTCTTATTCGACATTGAGATTTGGTGATTGTGTATTAACAATTTATTATAGGAGGATAAACAAATGGCAGTACATATCCGTTTAAGAAGAATCGGCAAAAATCCCAAAGGTAAACCGCATTTCCGCATTGCCGCTTATGATGAGCGCACAGGCAGAGACGGGCGCATACTCGAAGAGCTTGGGTTTTATGAGCCTACAACCGGGCAGGCAAAATTAAAATCCGAACGTATCCAATATTGGGTTAAGAATGGAGCCCAAGCTTCGCAAACAGTAAAGACTATTATAAAAAAGGAGAAAAAGAATGCAACCGCAAGCAGCTAATCCTATATTTAATCTGGTTCCTCTGGTACTTATTTTTGTCGTTTTTTATTTTATGCTCATCCGGCCGCAGAGAAAAAAAGAAAGAGAACATCAGAATATGCTCAAGGGCCTGAATAAGAATGACGAAGTCGTTACTTCTAGCGGTATACACGGGACTGTTGTTAACGTGAAGGACAAAACAATAACCTTGAGGATAGATGATAACGTAAAGATTGAACTGGAAAGAAATTGCGTGGCTTACGTCAAAAAAACACAAGGCGTTCCGGCAGCTTAAGGAGAATCGGTGGGGATAGAGAAAAAAGTTATTTATAAGTCTGTATTTATACTGCTAATCCTGGGATTGTGCGTATATTTTACCTTTCCTTTAGATAAGAGGATTAACCTTGGTTTGGATCTCAGGGGAGGCATGCATCTTTTACTTAAGGTTGATACAGCTAAAATTCCGGAGAGCGCCAGAGAAGATGCCGCAGACCGCGCTATAGAAGTTATTAGGAAGAGGATAGATAACTATGGTGTGCGAGAGCCCTTAATCCAGAAGCATGGCATTGATGAAATTGTAGTTGAGTTGGCCGGTTTTACGGATAGAGAGCGCGCTAGAGAACTGATTGGTAAAGTTGCTTTGCTTGAATTCAAGCTGGTTTCTTCAGACCAGGCAGGTTTAACAGAAGCCTTAGCCGGAAAAGTTCCCGAAGGTTATGATTTAAAGTATGTTCAGGATGATAACGCGCCTATTTTGGTGGAGAAGAATGCAGTTTTAATCGGAGATGCCCTGACTGATGCATCCGTGCATTTTAGCTCAAGTCAATTCAATGAGCCGGTAGTTTCCCTGCGTTTTAACGCTCAAGGGGCTAGAAAGTTTGCGGAAGTGACTGCGGCTAACATCGGGAGAAGGCTGGCTATTGTCTTAGACGGTAAGGTGCAGTCTGCCCCGAACATCCGGGAAGCCATCCCTTCGGGCGAAGCAGTGATTACCGGCCGTTTTAGCGTTGAACAAGCTCAGGATTTGGCAAATGTATTAAGGTCAGGCGCACTCCCTGCGCCGCTTTATATTGAAGAAGAACGGACTATCGGGCCTTTATTAGGACAAGATTCCATAAATAGCGGTATAAAAGCTAGTATAATCGGCGGTGTCCTTGTTTTTATTTTTATGGCAGTTTATTATCTTTTGGCAGGTTTGATCGCGAACATTGCAATAATATTCAATTTGTTTATGATTTTAGGCGTTCTAGGGCTTCTTCCGTATTTGTTGCCGGAATTTTCTGCTACGCTGACTTTGCCGGGAATAGCCGGTATGGTCTTATCTTTAGGCATGGCCGTAGATGCCAATGTTTTGATTAACGAGCGCATTCGCGAAGAATTAAACCTCGGGAGGAATTTACGTACTGCCATAAATAATGGTTATTCCAAGGCGTTCAGCGCGATATTTGATTCTAACTTGACTACTTTATTTGCGGCAATTATTCTGATTTGGCTTGGAACAGGTTCAATAAAAGGCTTTGGCGTAACTTTAACCATAGGTTTAATCGCGAGCATGTTTACCGCGATAGTGGTAACGCGCACTATATTTGAAATCCTGTTAAGCTTAGGGTGGATTAAGAATTCGCTACCCATGCTTAAGTTAATCGGCCAGACTAAAATCGATTTTATCAAGAAGCGCAGGTTTTTTTACGCAGTTTCGCTGATTATTATAATTATCGGGCTTGCGGCTTATTTTAAAAAAGGGAGCAGCGCTTACGGTATTGATTTTGCCGGAGGTTCGATGCAGGAGTATAGTTTTAAAGAAGCCCCCGACATAGATAAGATACGCGACGTATTAAATAATATAGGCTTAGGAGATGCTTCTATACAGCAGTTTAAAGAGAACCCTAGGGCTGTTTTAATCCGGACTATCGAAGATAAAAGCGATATTTTGACCTTTAAATTAAAAGAGGTATTTCCTAATCAGGATATTCAGGTTTTAAGGGTAGAACGCGTCGGCCCTGTCGCGGGGAAACATCTAAAAGAGAAAGCAATATGGGCTTTGATTTGGTCGCTGGTTATTATACTAGTCTATGTAGGATTCAGGTTTAAACATATGAATTTTGCTATTGCCGGAGTAATTGCCCTTATGCATGACGTTTTGGTTACTTTTGGAGCTTTGGTTATTACAGGCAGGCCTATTGATCTTTTGAGCATTACCGCCTTTTTGACTATCGCCGGTTATTCTATCAACGATACTATTGTTATTTATGACCGGGTCAGGGAAAATATGCGCACTTATCAGAAACTTAGCCTTTATGAGCTGATTAACTTAAGCGTAAACCAGACGCTCTCCAGAACAATGCTTACTTCAGGCATAACTTTGTTGGTTGTTCTGGCTATTTTCTTCTATGGCGGGGCAGTATTAAATAACTTCGCTTTTGCCTTGCTGGTAGGTTTTATTTCAGGCGTATATTCTACAGTTTTTATTGCTTCTCCTTTAGTTCTTGCCTGGGGCCGTAAGGGCCCCAAATAGATAAATGGTATAGGTTAAGGCATAGAAAACCCCGTATCTTTACCGCCACCTGTACTTCTACCTAGTAAATTAGCATAAGAATGTTCAAGTCCCTGAAGATATATGTTGGTCAGGAGATCGATTTCGAAAGCCTCTTGAACGATCTCGTTGTTTTTGGCTATAAAAGGCAGGATGCTGTTTTAGTTGAAGGTGATTTTTCCCGCCGCGGCGGCTTAATCGATATCTTTCCGAATTCCTTCGAACTTCCCGTCAGAATAGAGTTAGATAACAATTCAATCAGGTCCATAAGGACATTTAATCCTTCTAATGGCGAAGCCCTTTGGCAGCACAATATGCTCATCCTGTTGCCTATCAGAAAACCGGGCAGTTTAAGGGTTACTCCCATTACAGCAGATTTGCCGTTAACAGGGTTTCTTGATTTGAGTGTCGGCGATTATGTAGTGCATAATCAGCATGGTATAGGGAGGTTTTTGGGCCTCATCAAAATTAAGCATCAGGATAAAATCAAGGACCATTTGGTGATTGAATATGACCGGCAGGAAAAACTTTTCGTGCCGGTTGAATCAATGCATTTGGTCCAGAAGTATATCGCTTTTCATGCTAAACGGCCAAAGCTCTACCGGTTAGGAGGAAGAGAGTGGTCGCGGGTAAAAGAGAGGGCGCGTAAGGGTATTCAAAAAATGGCTTGGGATTTATTAAGTTTACAAGCTATGCGTATTTCGACGAAGGGTTTTACTTATTCCAGGGATACCGATTGGCAGAGAGAATTTGAAGAGTTATTTCCTTATGAGGAAACCTTGGATCAACTGAACGCTACATTAGAAGTCAAAAAGGATATGGAATCCGGAAAACTTATGGACAGGTTGCTCTGTGGCGATGTTGGATATGGCAAAACCGAAGTAGCGATGCGGGCGGCATTTAAAACGGTAATGGATGGCAAACAGGTAGCCTATCTGGTTCCTACAACCATTTTAGCCGAACAGCATTTTCAAAATTTTAGTTCCCGGCTTAAAGATTTTCCTCTAAATATAAAACTTCTCTGCAGGTTTAGGACTGAGAGTGAGCAAAAAGAGGTGGTGAAGGGGTTAAAAGACGGTTCTGTCGATATGGTAATCGGAACGCACAGGCTTTTATCGGAGGATGTATCTTTCAAAGAGCTAGGGTTGATTATAATTGATGAAGAACAGCGCTTTGGGGTAAAGAACAAGGAGAAGCTAAAGGCATTTAGGCTTTCTGCGAATGTGCTTACATTGACTGCGACGCCTATTCCCCGGACTTTGTATATGAGCTTAATGGGGGCGCGCGATTTATCCGCAATTAATACCCCCCCGCAAAACAGATTGCCTATAAAAACAATTGTGGTAGAATATGACGATGACCTGATCCGGCAGGCAATCTTGAGGGAAATTTCCCGAAAAGGACAAATTTTCTTTCTGCATAACCGGATAGAAGATATCCATAAGGTTAAAGAAAGATTGGCGCGGAGTTTGCCCAGAGAAGTGCGCCTGGAAACAGGCCACGGTCAAATGCATCCTAAGGATCTAGAGGATGTGATGGGTCGTTTTCTGCGGGGAGAGATAGATTGCCTTATTTCCACAATGATTATTGAATCAGGCATCGATATTCCCAATGCTAATACCATAATTGTAAATAACGCGCATATGTTCGGGTTAGCGGATTTACATCAGTTACGCGGCAGGGTAGGCAGGTTTAACCGCTCGGCTTACGCATATTTTATGGTACCGAAAAATGCTGTTTTAGAAAAAGATGCCCGTAAGCGATTGGCTGCTATTCAGGAATATGCGGATCTAGGGGCCGGGTTTAATATCGCTATGGAAGATTTAGAGATAAGGGGAGCGGGAAACTTGCTGGGATTAGAACAGCATGGCTTTATCTCGGCGGTCGGTTTTGACTTATATTGCAGATTATTAAGAGAGGGTATTTCTACGTTAAGAAAGGCAATGACAAATGATAAAATTCAAAGCTCAAAATAAACCTGAAATGAAAACGCCAAATATCAAAACAAAGGTTTGTTCATTTAGTATTTGTTATTTGTGCTTATTTTTGATTTTGGGCTTTGGTATTTGTAATTTTAGTTTTGGCTCCTGGGTTTCTTCTGTCTATGCGGAGGATAAGATTGTGGCTATCGTTAATAACGAAGTTGTTACGCAGAAAGACCTGAATGATTTCTTGCATTTTATGAGTATGCAGTTGATGAAAGAATATAAGGGCAAGGAACTTGAAACCAGGATTAATTCTCTAAAAATGGATTTGCTGGGCCGGCTTGTCGAGGATCGCCTTATTCTGCAGGAGGCAAAAAAAGAGAAGATTCCCGCGGAAGAGGCAAGGGTTAAAGCCAGAATTAACGAGGTCAAGAAACGTTATAATTCAGATGAAGATTTTCAGCGGGAATTGATTAAGCAGGGGCTGACGCAGGCGGATATCGAAAATAAGATAAGGGATCAGTTTCTTATGTATGGAGTGATTGAGCAGAAAGTGCGCAGCAAGATTAATGTGAAGCCTGAGGAGATAACCAGTTTTTATGAATCCAACAAAAAGGATTTTTCCTCGGGAGAAGAGAGAGAATTTGAAGCCTTTGCTCTGGAAACTCAGGATTTGGCCGATAGCTTTGCGTATAATTTGAAGATCGGCAAAACTCCGGCGGATCTGGCGACGAGGTATCCGTTTACGGTAAATAAGTTCAAGGTGCTTTCCGGCGAATCTCTGAAGAAAGAAGTCGAAGAAGCCGTTTTTAATCTGGGGGCTAATGAAATTTCCGGCGTGGTTAAAATGGATGACAAATACTATATATTTAAACTCGTTAATATAGTTCCTTCCAGAGAGCTGCCTCTTAATGAAGTGCAGCATAAAATCCAAGCCTTCTTATTTGAAAAGAAAATGCAGGAAGAAATGGCTAAGTGGTTAGATGAGCTCAAAAACAAGTCTTATATCAAGCTCAATTAAGGTCGGTATCACTATAGGGGATCCTTCCGGAATAGGCCCGGCGGTAATTCTAAAAGCCCTTAACGAGCTTAAAGGCTTTGCGGATTTTACGGTCGTTGGGGACAATTGGGTTTTAAGCCGGCTTCCAAAAGCTCAAAAGTTCATTAGGTATTCCGGCGGCGTGCCGGAGGAGTCAAAAGTAAAATTTGAAGACCTGAATAATGTTGCCCGCAGAAGGTTTTCCTTCGGAAAGATAAGGGCGGAATACGGACGAGCGTCCATTGAATATTTGGATTTTGCCTTAGGATTATTGAAGCAAAAACAGATAGATTGTTTGGTAACTGCTCCGATATCGAAAGAAGCAATTAACTTGGCTGGTTTTAATTACAGCGGTCATACCGAATACTTTATCAGGAAAACCGGAGTTAGCGATGCAGTTATGATGCTGCTCAACGATAAATTGAGATTTAGTTTAGTTACAAGGCATTTGGCTTTATCTAAAGTTGTGTCGAACCTGAATAGGCGTAAGCTCTATAATAATATACTTATTACGTTTGGGGCGCTTCGAAAAGTGTTTGGGATTAAGAATCCGCGGATTGTCGTTTGCGGGGTAAATCCTCACGCTTCGGATAATGGTTTAATCGGCAGGGAAGAGAATGCAATAATCAAGCCTTGCTTAAGGGAAATCAGGAAGGTTGTAAAGGCAGGGATTGAGGGTCCTTTGCCCAGCGATATAGCTATTTCAAGGGCAGCCAGCGGCCTATATGATTGCGTTGTTGCTATTTATCACGATCAAGCGTTAATACCTTTAAAGCTTACTTCTGCAGAAAGCGGCATCAATTTAACCCTGGGCCTGCCTTTTATAAGAACATCTCCTTTGCACGGCACTGCGTTTGATATTGCCAACGATCCTAATTTAGCCGACCCCAGCTCTTTGATTGCCGCTGTTAGGCTAGCCGTAAAATGCGCATTAAACCTAAAAAGAGCCTAGGCCAAAATTTTCTAGTTGATAAAAATATCCGGAATAAGATTATTAATTCTTTGGAATTAAAAGAATCGGATATTATTTTTGAAATAGGAGCGGGAAGGGGGGAGTTGACCGCTTTAATCGCTTCTAAGGTAAACAGGGTTTATGCCCTGGAAATCGATAAAAGATTATTAGGAATTTTGAGCGGGTCACTTGTCGGTTACAATAATACCGAGATCATTAATCAGGATGTCCTGGAATTTGACTTAGGCAGTTTTATCAGGGATAGAGGAATTGAAGGCAAGGTAAAAGTTTTTGGTAACATACCTTATTATATTTCCAGCCCTATAATCGAGCACTTGCTGGAATTTCACAAGTATATAGGCGAAATATTTTTAACGGTGCAGAAAGAGTTTGGCGTAAGAGTGGCAGCAGGCCCCGGCTCAAAAGATTACGGATCGTTCAGTTGTTTTACGCAGTATTACGCATTGCCTAAAATATTGTTTGATATCAGCAAGAGTTGTTTCCGTCCGTCGCCCAAAGTGGATTCTTCGTTTCTGAAACTGGAAATCCGGAAACGCCCAGCGGTCAACGTAGCCAGTGAAGCGCTGTTCTTTAAGATTATAAGAAGCGGCTTTGGCAAGAGGAGAAAGATATTGAGAAATAGCCTTTCGGGAGTTGTGGACCCGCAAGTTCTGGATAGATTCTTTAGCGGGATTTCTTTGGACCGAAATATCCGGCCGGAGAGGTTGACTCTGGAAAATTTCGCGTTTTTGGCCAATCTGCAATTTTTAAGAAAAAAAGCTTGACAAGTGTGCTAAAGTAGTATATATTTTATTGCTTACGTAAATCGAGGTAACAACAAACTTCAATTTGGAATATATAAAAAAGAATTTTAAGAAAAGTTCTTTGCTGGATTTTTTTTATTTTGGTAATCATTCCTCCGGCGGTCATTTAAAAAAGGTAACGCTGGAGTAGCTCAGTTGGCAGAGCACGTCCTTGGTAAGGACGGGGTCACGAGTTCAATTCTCGTCTCCAGCTTAATTCACGCAATAACTTACTTACGCTAGAGTGTTCGTAAGCTATGCGCTCATTAAAAAATGCGCGAAATCATAACATTAGAGTGTACGGTTTGCAAGAATAGAAATTATACGACGACAAAAAATAAGAAACTGCACCAGGACCGTTTAGAAATAAGCAAGTTTTGTCAGTCCTGTCATAAGCATACCCCGCATAAAGAAACAAAATAATGATTAGGGGCGTCGGTTAATGGCAAACCAACGGTCTCCAAAACCGTGACTGCAGGTTCAAGTCCTGCCGCTCCTGTAGTTTTTGCAGGCGGCTAAGGAGTAACAAAGGAACGATGAACTTAATAGCAAGGCCGGTAAATTTTATCAAAGAAGTAAAGGCAGAGTTAGGAAAGGTTGCCTGGAGCACGCGTGAAGAGTTGCTAGCGTCAACGCTGGTGGTTATAGTCGTGACTTTGATATTGGGTATTTTTATCGGAGTCTTGGATATTTTTCTTTCCAAATTATTAAGTTTACTATTTAAATAATGAATCCCGTTAGAAATAAAGCTAACGGGGGAATGAAAAGGGATTTCTAACGGGATGAAAAACTGGTACGTAGTGCATACACAAACTGGTTTAGAGGATAAAGTAAAGACTTCTTTAGAGAATAAGATTGCCGCTTCCGGTTTGCAGGATGCTATTTCCAGCGTAATTATTCCAACCGAACAGGTTTCTGAAGTCCGTTCCGGAAAAAAGAAAATATCCCAGAGAAAATTCTTTCCGGGTTATCTTCTGGTAGAGATGGAGTTGAATGAAAAGACATATTTGTTTGTTAAGACTGCTCCCGGAGTTACCGGTTTCATAGGTTTAGGTAAAAAACCCATGCCTCTTCCTCAAAGCGAAGTGGATAATATCTTAAAGAAAACAAAGGATACCCAGGTTAAACCCAGTCCGAAGATCGTTTTTGAGAAGGGTGAGCAGGTAAGGGTAACCGAAGGTCCATTCCAGAATTTTAACGGAACAATCGACGAGATTCATCCGGAAAAAGGCAAGATTAAGGTGAGTGTTTCCATTTTTGGGCGTTCTACTCCGGTGGAATTGGAGTATTGGCAGGTTGAGAAAATTTAAATATGGCAAAGAAAGCGATTAAAGCGCAGATTAAGTTACATGTACCGGCGGCTCAGGCTAATCCGGCACCTCCGGTTGGCCCGGCATTGGGACAGCATGGCGTGAACATCATGCAGTTTTGTAAGCAGTTCAATGATCAGACTAAAGGTAGAGACGGGTTGATTCTTCCGGTTGTTATTAGCGTGTATGAGGATAGATCCTTTACCTTTATTATAAAGAGCCCTCCATCATCCGTCCTTTTGAAGCGCGCGGCAAATTTAGCCAAGGCTAGCGGCATCAGCGGAAAAGAGATCATAGGCAAGGTTACTAAGAAACAGGTTGAGGAGATTGCCAAACAGAAAATGTCGGATTTAAATACTTCGGATATGGCTCAAGCAATTAAGGTCATCGAAGGGACAGCCCGCAGTATGGGCATAGCGGTTGAGGGTTAAATTACTATGAAAACGCGCAGCAAAAGATATCAGGAATCGGTTAAGTTATTAGACAGGGATAAGATATATCAGCTTAAAGAGGCCATAACCGTGTTGAAGAAGATGGCTCTGACGAAATTCGACAGTTCTGTGGATTTGCACTTTAATTTAAGCGTTGACACAAAGAAGAGCGATCAAATGGTTCGCGGAACTGTTATTCTGCCGCATGGAACAGGTAAAAAAATCCGGGTGGCGGTTTTTTGTAAGGGGGAACACGAAAAGATTGCCCGTTCTGCCAATGCCGACCATGTGGGAGGAGTAGAGCTTATAGACAAAGTAGCGGCTGGTTTTATGGATTTCGATTGTGTGATTGCTACTCCCGAGATGATGAAAGATTTAAGCAAATTAGGCAAGGTTTTGGGTCCCCGCGGCCTGATGCCTAGTCCAAAAACCGGAACTGTTACTAATGATATATTAAAAGCGATTGAAGATGTAAAGAAAGGGAAAGTGGAATTCCGCGTGGATAAACAGGGTGGAGTTCATCTTTCAGTAGGGAAAGTGTCTTTTAGCGAAGATAAATTATATGATAATGCCTCTAGAGTAATTGAGGCGTTAAACGAGACAAAGCCGGCATCAGTGAAAGGTAAGTTTGTAAAAAGCCTTTCTATCGCCACATCGATGAATCCGGGATTAATCCTAGCGGTATAAAAAAATGAAAAAAATCGGTTTAGTTGTTAAAGAGGCTTCGGAGAGCCGTATTAAAAATACACTGAAAGATTCCGGGACGGTATTTATCGTCAAATACTCCGGGGTATCCAGCCCGGATTTATGTTCTTTGAGGCAAATTTTAAAAGGAGCAAGCGCTTCTTTGTTTGTAGTAAAAAACAGTGTTGCCCGCCGGGCATTTAAAGATTCAACATTAGAGCCCCTGGTTAAAAATATAGATGGTCCGTGCGGTTTGATTTTTATTAAAGACGAGCCCGTGGCAGCATCGCAAGTTTTATGTAATTTTACCAAAGAGCACGAACAGCTTAAGCTTGAAGGCGGCGCGTTAAGCGATAAAATAATCGAGAAAAAAGATATTGAGCATATGGCTAAGCTTCCGGGAAAGGAAGTTTTGCGTGCTCAGGTAGTGGGCGCATTGAATTCGCCGATATCGGGTTTAGTAATAACGCTAAATCAGGTGTTAGCGAAATTTGTTATTTGTTTGGATCAAATAAAACAAAAAAAGACAAGTTAGACACCCCGCGCTAATTAGGCACCCGGCGCTTATTTGAATTACGCCGGTGTTCGCCAGGTGGCGAAGAATTGAGCGGATGTTGTCTAGGTAGACAAGGAGGAAGGAAAGATGGCAAAGTTAGAAGAAATGATTAAATCAATTGAAGAGATGACCGTGCTTGAGTTATCGGATTTAGTCAAAGCCCTGGAAGAGAAATTCGGGGTTAAGGCGAATATGCCGATGATGGCTGCTCCCGCAGCAGGCGGCGCAGCTGGAGCTGCTCCCGCAGCCGAAGAGAAGACTGCCTTTACGGTAGTTTTAGCCAGCTCAGGCGCAAACAAAATCGCAGTTATCAAAGAGGTTCGCACTATTACCAATCTTGGTTTAAAGGAAGCCAAAGATTTGGTTGATGGCGCTCCTAAACCGATTAAAGAAGGCGCAACCAAAGAAGAAGCCGAAGAGATAAAGAAGAAGCTTGAGGCAGCCGGCGCTACCGTAGAACTCAAATAAAGACAATATTTTCAAAGATTGCTAATGTTATTATCGGTGATATCGATGCCGATACTAGCGGTCAGCAATCATAAGAAAGATTACATGATTAAGCGAAAAAGTTTTGCCAAAATCAAGGAAGTCTATAGTATACCGAATCTGTTAGACGTTCAGCTTGAGGCTTACGCTGAGTTTTTGCAGCTTGATGCCAAGCCAAATGAAAGAAAGCACCAGGGCCTGCAGGAAGTTTTTGCTGAGATTTTTCCTATTGAGAGCCCGAATCGCTCTGTAAAGCTGGAATTTATAAGCTATTCGCTGGGTAAGCCAAAGTATAATCTGGCTGAGTCTAAAACAAGGAGCCTTTCGTACGCCCTTCCTCTAAAGGTCAAGTTCCGCCTGACGACTCCCAAAGAGACTAAAGAGCAGGATGCTTATTTTGGCGAAATACCGTTAATGACCGAAACCGGCACCTTTATTATTAACGGAGATGAGCGCGTAGTGGTTAGCCAGTTGCAGCGTTCTCCCGGTGTTTCCTTTGAAGAAGAGCTGCATCCGACGGGTAAAAAAATTTTTTACGGCAGAGTTATCCCTTACCGGGGCGCTTGGCTGGAATTTAAATACGATTTAACCGAAACGATTTTAGCTTATGTTGACCGCCGCAGGAATTTTCCCGCCACCCAAATTTTAAGAATACTCGGTTTTTCCGAAGACAAGGATATAATTGCGGCTTTCGGGAAAGAATACCCCGAGATCGTCAATACCCTCAAAAAAGATTATACCAAGAATAAAGAAGAAGCCTATATGGATTTTTACCGTAAAATGAGGCCGACTGAACCGGTAACTAAAGAAGCGGCGGAAGCTTTATTCTATAGATTATTTTTCGATCCTGCCCGCTATGATCTGGAGAGAGCAGGAAGGTTTATTCTAAATAGAAAATTGGGAATGAATGTTTCTCTGGATAAGCGCATACTTGATTCCGATACCGTGGTTAAGGTTATAGAATATCTGATTAATTTGAAGAGCGGTATTGGAAAGATCGATGATATTGATCATTTAGGCAACCGCCGCGTTAAGACCGTCGGTGAATTAGTGCAGAATCAAATGCGCATAGGGCTTTCCCGCGTGGAGAGGTCCATTCGCGAAAGGTTGAGTATTTTAAGCGAGTTTGATAATATCAATGTGCATTACCTGATTAATTCTAAATTATTATCCAATCAGATCCGCGATTTCTTCGGCCGCAGCCAGTTGTCTCAGTTTATGGATCAAATTAATCCTTTGGCCGAAATGACTCATAAGAGGCGCTTAAGCGCCTTAGGCCCGGGAGGATTGTCTCGTGAGCGCGCTGGATTTGAAGTAAGAGATATTCATCCTTCCCATTATGGCCGGGTGTGCCCCATTGAGACCCCTGAAGGCCCGAACATCGGTTTGATCGCATCTTTAAGTACGTTTGCCAGGGTGAATTACTTGGGTTTGATTGAAACACCCTACCGCAAGGTTGAAGATGGGCGGGTTACTAAAAAAATTGATTATTTAACCGCTGATATAGAAGAGGATATGATTATCGCGCAGGCCAATGTTCCGCTGGATGAAAACGGATATTTTGTCGAAAAAGAAGTGTCCTGTCGTTATAAGAACGATTTCCCCAAGGTGCCCGGCAAACAGGTTCAATATATGGATGTTTCTCCTAAGCAGTTAGTTTCGGTTGCCGCTGCTTTAATTCCTTTCTTGGAGCATGATGATGCAAACAGGGCGTTGATGGGGTCAAATATGCAGAGACAAGGCGTGCCTTTAATGATTACCGAGCCTCCTTTAGTCGGGACCCTGATGGAAGAAAAAGTTGCGCGTGATTCCGGCACGGTGCTTGTATCCGAAGAGTCAGGGAAGGTTACCAGCATTGATGCTTCTTCCATTACAATTGGCAAGAAAATCTACCATTTGAATAAATTCTTGCGCACGAATAACGATACTTGTATTAATCAGAGGCCGATCGTTAAGCCTGGTGATAGGGTAGAACGGGGTGAAGTAATTGCCGATGGTATTGCTACAAAAAATGCGGAGCTTGCTTTGGGAAAGAATGTTTTAGTCGCATTTATGCCTTGGCGCGGGTTTAACTTTGAAGACGCTATTTTAATCAGCGAGAAACTGGTAAAGGAAGACGCCTTTACCTCTATACATATTGAAGAGTTTGAGATTGAAGCTACCGAAACCCGTTTAGGCAACGAGGAGATTACTCGCGATATCCCCAATGTTAGCGAAGAGGCTTTGGCTAATCTAGATGAGACCGGCGTTATTCGCATTGGAGCCGAGGTTATGCCTGGAGATATATTAGTCGGCAAGATTACGCCTAAAACTGATTCGGAGCCATCTCCGGAAGAAAGGCTGTTAA
>Ga0265297_10008109_pt1 | contig 14177 bp, 5 predicted proteins | sample Munlanlwell13791_FD_192502 | JGI IMG/M metagenome (GOLD analysis project Ga0265297, IMG submission 192502) | Leachate microbial communities from a municipal landfill in Southern Ontario, Canada - Leachate well 137-91 | ecosystem: Engineered > Solid waste > Landfill > Unclassified | place... | reverse complement strand
ACTCAAGGCATCCCGCATTGGACAGATGGGTTTCCCCGAGATCAATTTTGCTCCCTTTGCTGCCAGAACGAATCGGATTGGTAACAAAGGTGGGTCTTTGATTGGATGCCCTCTCTCGTTTTCAGTTGTAGGTCCAACAGCCAAAAATCAGCTCAATTACTGGCAATGGGATGTCACAGACAATTCTGCTGCCCCAGGTGTCGGGGACGAGTTGACACTGACCCACCAATTTGGTGGACTTTCAATCTCTTTGCTGTATGGTATTCCCACCCCAATTGAGATTGCTTATCCTGGTGGCTTGTATGTGTTGATCTCACACACAGGAAATGCGGGGGAGGTCTACACTGATGATGCGGGTACAACGGCTGCAGGAGGTTCCGGGGATGGGGTTTTGGTCAATGTTGCTGGGGGTGAGCAACCTCTGATTCCTCTGGATGCCACAAGCAAATATGAGATCTTCCGAGTTGTTTCTAAGACAGCCTTCACGCTCACCCTGGATTACAACAAGAGGCTGGCATCTTATTTCAGTATTCCTGCTGCTCCGGCATCCGTACGATCCATCACGTTGATCACTCCGACTGCCACTCGCCTTGTGGCAGTACCCTGTGGTGAGGCAAAGGGTTCAGAAACTGTCTTTGCGGTAGTTCCACCCAGGCGAGTTTCCAACCACGACGAACAGTACCCCTACTATCAGTGGGTAACGGCACCCCACTGGCACGAGGACTACCCTCCCAGTCCTGAACTGGGGGTGGGAACAGATTTCGAGTACCGTCAGAAGCCCCTCTCCCCTTTGCCAAAGCCAAAGGGATACTACAACGGTAGGATTTTTGGGGAGTCCGGAGGAGGTGGGGTTGCAGCCACCTTACCCGCAGGGCGATGGTTTTTCTCTAAACGTAATACGGACCCGGATCAAACGGCACCCGTGGTTGGAAACGTTGTCCATATTCACGGAGTCCGTGTTCACGGGGAGGCAGCACTCAAGAGTCTCGGGGGTTTCACTCCGGATCTGTCCTCCTTGATGGGCTGGTTTGAAGTCGTAGATGTTATTGGTACCTTGACTTATGTAAGGCGACTGGAAGAGGCAAATCCTCTGACCGGTCGGTCTTATGTAGGTTCCTCCAACAGTTTCCTGATGTACACAGGTTGGGCAGCCGGGGATCGCATTGATCTCGACATGACTGTGCACGATCCCGTTGAGATGCTCTGGAGATCCTCCTACGCAGACATTGACAAGATTGACTCAGCACGCTTGACCAATCTCATTGATCCTCGCTGGGTAGAGCGCTCCGCCAAGTCCCCAAACATGCTTCCTGGTTTGATGCCTGGCAGAGCAGATCGTGCTGTGTTTGACACCAGTTCGGGCGGGGTCGCAGGACAGCATGCCAACCCGGGAAGTCTATTGGATCTCGGTTTCCGGATGGTTTTGTATCCGGCAACTACCGGTGACTTTGAGAACTCCGCTGGTGGTCTCAACTCCTATGTTCTGCCAGACTGGACTCGTCCAGTAGACACCAACGATGTGATTCTGGACACCTCCCTGAAAGGTGCAAAGCAGTACGTTGAAGTAGACTACGCCAATGGGTTGGTGCGTTTGTCCCATCCGATTGGACGAGGATCACAGCTGGATCCTGACGTAAGTATCTGGAACTCCACGGACAACCCTCGAAAAGAGATGGTGCTGTTTGCTTGCTGTGTGCCCTACTCGTTGGAAGACGGGCAGACAGGCATGGGAATGCGGGTTAGTGGGGGGTCTGCCCAGCTTGATCAAACGTTTTCCTGCGATGGTACTGCCGAGTCCTCTGAGTTCTGTGACGCCTATGGGGAACGCATTATGTTCCCTTTGCTCAATCAGACCATTACATCCAGATCCGTCCCCAGCGGGAGTTTCATCAAGATCAGTGGGGACGTGACAGGACAGATTCCACCCCAGGGGCATGTTGAATTGCTCTGGGGCACTGATGGGCGTGGAGGACCCCTATTCCAACAGGGACAGTACAGCCGAGGAGCTGTTTTTGGCTATGATGGCTGGACGATCAGTGGTGGGAATACCTGGCTGTACAACCCACATGGTGGCGGCGTGGCAGCCACTTCTGCCATCGTTGATGCAGCCAATCCAGCAGTAGTCGTGTGGCGAAGGGAAGTGGTCACCCCTAATGACCCATATGGGGTCACAGGGGTGCAGTATCAGTTCGACACCACTTATGGATCAGCCAAACGATCCAAGGTGCTTCGGATTGCTGATGCTGCTGTGAGACCCAACGTGGATGGGTCTGTTACTGTCGTCCCTCGCAACACATTGCTGCTTAGCCAAACTCAGCTGATGAGTGACCTGTTTTCCTCCCAGATCATCTCTGGTGGGGTTGTAGGAACACCAGCTGCACCTGTGCTCGGAATTTGTGCCACGACTTATACGGAGGCTGTGGTCGTTCTGAACGGAAAACGCTTTGTTGTTCCTGCAGGCACCTTGAATTTGCCTGAAAACACGCTTTGCTATGTCTTCATCCGTTATGATAACACGGCTGCAGCTTGTACCCTGGTCTCTTCCGTGACCACGTTGCCATTGCAGTATGAGACTGACATCCTGCTTGCTCTTGTGGATACCAACCCTGCACTGACTACCACGGATCTGCGGCAAGTGCTGCAGGATGTGGATCGGCGTGTGGATCTCATTGTCGGGAAAAGCTCTTGGGCTGGTTTCCAGCCCAATTTTGAGACTCTTCGGGCTGCCGTTGACTACGCCAATGAGATGATGACGCCCACAGCTGGAACCATTGGGCGCAACTTCCGCATTCTGGTGACGGATCACACGGATGAGGTGATGACCTCAGGACCCATCACGATCCGGACGAATGGTTTGGTCATTGAGGGGGCTCCCAGGTTTGATACTACGGCAGCCCCGGCGGTCTACCCTGAGATTCGCTGGACGGATAGTTTTACGGCACTGATTGACCTGAATGGGTCTAACGGATTGGTTTTCCGGAATTTGTCCTTCAGAACAGATGATGTTGTCGCTGGTGCCCTCACCAATTTCGTTTTCCTTGCCAATCTACCTAGCACCGACATCATCATTGATAACTGCAAGGTTATCAACTATACGGCTGGTCTTGTAGCTGGCGTTCCCGCTGCGGGCGGTGTGCCCCACAAAAGGTGGCAGATCACCAGGAACATGGCAACCGTTACCACTGCAGGGGTACTTTTTACGGACGCAGATGGGGTGCTTGACCCAGCACATCCTTTTGAGGATCTCCTCATTGAGGACAACACCTTTACCGGAGTGCTCACGACTTCCTATGCAATTCTACTGGGTAGCACAACAGGTTTTTTCAAGGACTACTCGGTAGGGTCAAATGTCACTGTATCCCGGAATCGGCTCACAACTCACAGCTATGGAATCTGGTGTGGTGCTAGCCAGCTAGTCATTTCGGGAAACTATGTGTCCACAATCAATAACGCGGGGATCCGGGCAAACGGGTTGAACCTGCGAATCGAAGACAACGTGCTCTACAGTGTCTGTGAGAACCTCGTGAACCCCAAGGGGATTCACGTCGAGCAAGGGGTTGCCGACACGGGATACCAGATCGTTCGCCACAACCAAGTGGGTTTGGCGGTGACGGCTGATCCTGACACAGACTACTCCATCTGGATCTCAGGGTCAGGTTTCCAGGTCAAGGAAAACCAGGCTTTTCATGTCCCAGTCGGGATGTTTCCTGAATATGGGTTCGTTTACCTAGACGTAGACCAGTCCAATGTGGTTGGCAACAACTGTGGTCATCTGGTCGTTTGGGGCGGAGGAAACACAGTTCAGAGTAACAGCACCCTGGATTTGCATATTAACTGGAATCCCGTAACTTTGACTGCCTTGGGTAGCACAACCAGTAATGACGTGATCAACAACTACAGTCAGAATGCCAATCTGGATCAGTACACCTATGCTGCAACCAACAACTTTGTTGGACATACGGCAGATGATGGTGTCGTCATCAATTCCGAGTGCCGCTTGGAGAATAACAGGATTGGTCTGCTGAAAGACTGGACTCACATGCCTGGAGTCTGGTCTGCACCTTCTGGGATCACCCTTATTGGGAATGTCATCCGTGATGTGGGGCAAGAGCAGACCATTGCTACCGGGTTTGCTACAATTCTTGCAGGTTGTGTCGCGGGGGATGTGCTGCTCATCAAAGGTGTGTCTTTCACAGCGGTGGCAGGCGGAGCCGTGGCAGCCAACCAGGAATTCAACGATGTGGCAAGTGCCGGGACTACGACTGCCTCTGCCACATCTTTGTGTTCTGCCATCAACCACATCAATGCCAAGAACCTGATGATCGCTGCTGCCCCAGCAGGTTCCTATTGCACGGGCAGTAACGGGGGTATCACCAACGTTGTCACCTTGACAGCTTCCACAATTGGTGAGATTGGTGACCTCACCCTGGCACTGAACCCAGCAGCTATTGGGCACATCACCCTTTCGGGACCCACGATGACCCATTCAGCTATTGCGATTGATGGATTGTTTCGGGGCAGCAACATGGAGCTTGTGGGGAACTATTTCGAGTGTGACAGCACTACGGTTCTGACCCTTGGTCGAAATTTTGCGGAAGCCGTGCAGTATGTGAATTTCAGCCACAACCGGCTTGGGACTAGTAAGGATCTCACGGTGTACTGCAATGGATGCGTGATTGAGGGTAACAAAGCAGATGATCTGATCCTGCAAGGAGACAAGTGCAACATTGCCACAAACTACATGACCACAATTACGGTTGGGGATGTTGCAGGAACTTCGGGATCGGACATCACAATCACGGGTAATCAGGTTTCCGGGGATATCGTTGTCAACACACCGGATAGTACAGTGACAGGTAATCGAGTTGGCTCTGACATCCTGGTACAAGATCCAGTGGCTGCCAATTGCACGGTTGCGGGTAATGTTGTCACACACGACATCATTGCTGACACCAGCACCAGCACCGTGACGGGGAACTGGTGTAGGAACGTGGTTTTGGGAGTCAACAGTCAGCTTTGCGCTGTGACCGCCAACAGGACTTCTGAGGATATCCATGTGAATTCTCAGAACAACACGGTCACAGGCAATCAGGTCGGAGTTAACATTGATGTAGCCCTGGCGGCTACCAATTCCACAATCTCTGGGAATCGGGTGGCAGGCGATATTGCTGTCATTACAGATGCTGGCAAAAACCCGAAAGGGTTGGTTATCATGGCAAACAATATCACGGGAGCCATCACGGAGTCCTCTGGGAACATTCCCGTTGCCATTGTGCTGGGCAACCATGTCACAACGGTCTGGGGTGGAGCGCCTGACCTGGGTGCCCTTGGGGTGGCTGTAGACAACTCAACTTTGTCGTGAGGTAGCTGATGCGAGTACAGGTTGACTTGAGCAGCCACCTAGGAGGCACGCCCTCCATTGTTCAGGTGGAAATGGACCCTCAACCAGGGGCAGAAGGGGCTGTAGTCATCAACGGCAAATATGTGTTGCCTATTGTGAAAGGGGTGGAGTTTCCAATTGACAGCACCTCTTACATTCTGCCCATCAACGGCGGGGATGTTTCCAGCATTGCTTTTGCACATTTGCTGGCATCGTACCCGATGTTTGGGACAATCTATTTCAACCCACTTCTCACGAACACGGATGTGGATGGTCTTGATCTGACGGCAACCTTCAAGCAGTATTTTCCGCCAGCACCTGACCCCGTGTTCTTTCCAACCAGGGCGCAAACGGGACGCTCTAGCCTTTTGCCTGAGTCAGGGCAGATGCCAACCCACACAGCTTTGCTGTCTGAAAATAATTTGGTGTCCCCGAGTCGTCCTGGGGTACTCATTTCCAAGGAAATCGACATCGGTCCGTACACCCTGGATGATCTAGGTAATCCAGTAGGAGCAGATGAGTTCCTGCTCTACTGGAAGATCCTAGACTTTTCAGTAACAGACGATGTTTCCTCATCCTTCGGATCTACTGCCGGTATGAATACACCAGCACAACGTTCTGTGCTGGAAGTGGATCAGGAGCCCTCTGGTTTCTCTGCCTATATCTCCCCCGATGATGGAGATCATTGGTGCGAAGCGGGTCTCCTTGAGCCAGTTGCCTTTTGTGCTAAGACCACGAAGATTCGACTGGCTTTTACAAGTACCGCTCGCAGCAAGATTTTCCTGGCTTCTTTTGCGGTATTGTTCTGAAGCTCGAACAACGGGGACTAACGGATGACACTGAATGCCATCTGATCGGAAACAGATTACAGCAACAGCGAGACGGGCAAGCTGCGAAAGGCGTGTCGTTTTGGAGCAGCTGAAGAGCATCCCTTGTTTTGATTGCGGGGGCGTTTTTCCATTTTACGTGATGGACTTTGACCACCGAGACCCAGAAACCAAGGAGTTCGAGCTTAACAAAAACATGTTGAGATTGGCTTGGGCTCGGGTGCTGAAAGAAATTGAGAAGTGCGATGTGGTGTGCGTGTGTTGCCATAGACTGCGACATTGGAAGGGACCACAAAAGGTAACTGCTCGACAGCGGCTGATCTACCAGCTTAAAGATGCTCCCTGCGCTGATTGTGGAGGACATTTTCATTACAGCCAGATGGATTTTGATCACATTCGGGATGAGAAACTTGGTCAGGTGCCTCAGATGGGGTCACAGGAAGCCATCCGAAAGGAAGCAGCCAAATGCGACGTGGTGTGTGCAAATTGTCACAGGCAACGAACTCAAGTACTTCCCAGGGGCACTCCAAAAACAGATCCCAATTCCGTGGACATGACTTGGAAGTATGTCACCAGGAAAAACCCACAAACCCTGGTTCCACGTGATGGGTTTCCCGCATTTCGATCCTGGCATCTTTTAGTTGGGACGATGCCCGACTCTAAAGTTGCTGTCATTGGTGGTGTCACCCGAAGTGCTGTCACGAACCATCGGAATAAGATGCAGATCCAAGCCTGGAGTAGGTCATGCCTTTGAACTTTGGTACTGGAGTGACCCGCACTCTCGACCCTGTGGCTCGACAGTTCAGCTCCATGGTGTTTCAGGCTGGAAAGCCTCCGCTGGACAGCGAGCTGAATCTGATGACCCAGACGGGTTGGGAGAGTCTCCGCCAAGCCGTCCAGAGCCTGATGCCATCCGGGTTTTTCCTGGATCCAACTCGAGCCCTGAATGACTATCAGTTCATTCCCGCTGGGGCAAACCTGTTCAAACTGGGGAATCCCCGTGTGCCCGTGGGCGTCTGGGAAACTGCCGAGACTCAACCCACCATTTGGGCAAACGTCAACGGTTGGGTCATCCCAGTAGCTGGCACAGACAACACAACCATTGGTGACTTGACTAACCTGATCAAGTTGTATCCACCCCCGCAGAGCAATGGGCGTGTGGATTTCGTGTTCCTCGAAGCCTGGCAGACCAGGATTGATGCTAACCCTTCTACGGTGAACAAGCCATCTGCCAGCACGATCTGGAAGTATGGCAATGTGAAGTTTGGTGGCACCAACATCACGGATGACCTGGAGGACCCAACCGTAGGCTTTGACACAACTGCTCGTATCCAGGTGCAGTACCGCATTCGAGTTTACGGTTCTGGTGGGGGCATGGGCGGCGGGGCAGCCTTGGATGTCTACCCTGACGGGTTGGGTGACCCCAACATTCTGGGACAGGCTACCTGGACGTCTCCAGTCGGTGGGTTCCCCTTCGTCAACATGCGAGAGCAGCTGGGTGATCCTAGCCTCTGGCGTGCCGGGGACGGGGACTATAACAACGATCTGGGTACCGTGGATGGCTACACCTATGCCATCCCGATCTGCGCTGTGTTCCGCCGCAGCTCCAGCGTGTACGAAGCGGTCAACCCAGCAGGAACGGGCACGCAGAATGGTGCCTTCCTGCGGACGCCGGGCAATGCTTTCCTGGTGAACCCTCTGACCGGGGCAAGGGTGCTCACAACGGCGTCGTTGACCGCAGCGCTGTCTTCCACGGCTGGTGTGACCGTAGATGCCACGATCAACATCACGAACCTGAATGGATCAGGGCTCGAAGATTCACATCATGTGCTGGCAGGTACTTTCCTGGTCATTGATCAGGAGATTGTCGGCATTAGCAGTGTGAATATTCCTGGTGGCACCATCACCATTCCGGCAGGTGGTCGGGGGCGTTGGGGCACGGCTGCCGTGGGGCACGCCGCTGGCACGGTGCTCAACTACTTCAACTCTCGTCCGGATGGTTTGTACGCGGATCAGATTGCGGAGACCGACATCCTGGATCTGCGTCGGGGTGTGAATGCGGCTGATTGGGATTACAGCCGTCTGTTGGAGCACAACGTTGCCTCTTTGATGAGGGGCAACTTGCGGACTGCCTGGAAACTTTCGGCAACGGGGGACACACAGGGCGTGCTAGTCCACGAGGTGGACTACCTCTATGCTGATGGGTCCATCGCTGTACCAACGGGAACGGAAGCCCTCGATGGTCCAGATGGGATTCGTCAGATCTGGTCTGATGCAGCCGCAATTCAGCCTGATGTGACTATGTTGCTGGCAAATGACGCCCCGCAGGATGCAAACGACGAGGTAGGTTTCACCAACGATACCTTTGATGTGCCAGTTTCTTGGGATGTTGCACCGGATTTCCATCCCTCTGGGTTCATGAACGTTGCAGGGGCAGCAGCACCCTTGAAAGAGACCTGGCGGAATGGAACATCCTTGTTCTTTTTCCTGGGTGGTGCTTCGGGGTCTGATGGCGCACGGGGAACGTTCCGGGATGGAACAACCAGGGCGGTCAGGGCAGTCATGCCCTATGAGTACTGGAAAGCCCCCAACCCTGACTGCAATCAGGCACCTTGGACTCTACGTTTTCTGGGCCAGATGGCGTTGGAGCCTTATCTTTTCAATATTGGCAGTATTCCCACCCATCCTTTGTACACCTACTATCCCGGGCCTATGTATCCGTACCGGGAAACCAACTTTGAGAAGCCTTTCCTTGTGCTGGGAGGTTTGCTCTGGAGTGCCGGTAAAACTGTCATTCCAGCAACTGATTTGAGCAACACCCAGTACGAGATCGAAGTTGGGATCAATTTCGATACGGATGGTGTTTTCATTCAGACTACGGGTGGTGTTCTGAATGTAGATACAAGTTTGGACCCAACCCAGGTGTCAGTCCCGCTTTTGCAGGGCACCCGCACTTTGTACGACATGCTCACGGACGGGGGCAAAGATCGTACGGGGGCTTCATCCGAGATCTACGTAGTTCTCTATGGAGATACGGGAGCCCGTCAAAACAACGGGGCTTTCCGAGTCGTTGGAGTGGGTACTAAGGGTTGCACGAATACCAGTGCAAGCAGCGCAACTCAGATCATGGTCACTCCAATTGGACCCGAGGGTGCATTGTTTGATGATGCCACCGGGAATTTGGTGACCGTCGAGTTCCGATCACAACACCACAACTCTGAGGATACCTCCTCATATGCCACCAAGGTCGCTGATTTGGTGGTTGTTCTGACTGACATCGGTGGTGTCGATACGGATCACCCCTGGAACCAGAATCTGCTGGGGTTTGGGGAACCGAACGATCTTTCCATGCCCTTTAATGTGGATGGCTTTGCAGCTATTCCCAATAAAGCTGTGGTGAGTATGACTCTCCAGTACCACCCGGGACGGGGCGGCACAGCCCGGGTGGCAGATGAGATTGTCCGGTTCTCTATGCGGGGCTCCCGAGCCATCAACCCCTACCTGCGGCAGAGCCCCGTGGTTTTGGACTCTACTTTCCCAGCGGCAACGGGAATGCCCCCGGATGAGACTTTCTGGGATCCCGTCCATGTTCAGCTGTGGAACAAGCTGCCCAGTAAAGGCAGGTACCCTCAGAAAGCCGACAACTACGGTGGCAACGTTGTCGGTGCATCCGAGCAAGATCGGGAGCACGAGCTTTTCATTGACCGGGGAAGCAAGACTCTGATTTTCCGTCCCTTCCGGGATCAGGCAATGACCCTTCAGGGTCAGTCCGTCGTGGTGGATGCCACCTGGGATGTCAACAATTGTTTGTGGTTCTACTATGTCTGGCCGGATCTCACAGCAATTGACTGCATCGAAATTTTCACAGGAGGCGCTGCCTCAGGAAAGAAGTATGGCTTCCCCATCCCGAGGGAGTACATGCCACGATTTGGTCGCCAGGACATCCCGTACTACACGGATGTAGATAATGGTACGGGTCCCTTTTTGCCTGGGATCAACCATCTGTTCCGGGATTCAACTGTGCTTGGCGACCCGGTGTTCAACATCATTGGTGGGTACTCGAATCTCGGCACCCCTGGTGTGAACATTGGTTACTTCGCCACAGGCATGTCTGGTGTGCCCATTCCGTATGGTCACTCCAGTGCCATTGCCCCGGGCGGAACTACGCCAGCTATTGGTGCCAGGAAGACCACGGATATCAGTCCATTCACGACCTACGGTCCCGAGGTCATTGCCAAGCTGGCAGCAGTTAACTCCTCGGATTTTGGCAATGGGCTGAGGGGCATCCAGCTGCCACCAGGCTACGGGATCGCCAGGCTCTACGGGGTCTACGAAGCAGCAGATTACTTGGCTACCGGTGGCAAGACGTTCAAAGCAAACCGTTATGAGGTTGAGGTCGGTGCAGCCCCCAACCTGTTGCGGGAAGATGCCACCCAGCAGACGTTGTTCATTCTTCAGGACGGAGCCAAAGACTACACTGTGGCTGGTGTCCTAGGGGGTGATCACACTTACATTGTCCCCGAGAATGTGCTGGATCTGTCCCGGATTGATCCAGCACATCAGACCCCAACCAATGACTTTGCGGATTACCACTATGTGGTAGTTTGCACTTTCTTTGGTTTTGCCAATGGCTGGATCAACAACAATAACATGGTGTTGATGCAGAAATACGATGGCAATGGGAGTCTCAACACAGACGGGGACAACCCACAACTGGAAAACCTGCACATGATCATCCCGAGTGCCGCTGCACTCAATGATCAGTTCTATGCTGCCTACAACCGTACGGTCTACCAGGGTGACGTTTACGGCAGTCGTGGTGGCGATATCAAGACCTCGGCGGACTATGAGACTCGCTATGGGCAACTGAGCACTGGTGCCCAGTACTCGTTGCGGACTCCTATCCAGCAGTATGATGCCTCGGGGAACTATGTGCCCGAGACACCTAACGCCCGTGCCTTTGAGGTACTGGCAAGCCTGGATTTTTACACCACATTAGGTACGGGCAAGGTGGGCGGGCTGCTTTATCCAGGTACAATGCTGGATGTTGGGTACACCCAGGATACACTGGAAGCCTCGAAGCGTTATCCTGAGACGGGCACATCCAAACCTTGGACGATTCTTTCCCGTGCCTTTAGCGAGGGACAGAAAGAAAACTCGAACCGGGCAGCTTTGTCCTTAACGGTGCTGGACACCGTTAGCCTCAACCCTCAGGCAGGGGAGTGGAGTTCCATCAGCATTGGTCTTGCTGAAAACCTGAGCGATTCGCTGACCATCTATGGCAGCACCCCAGCCAACAAAGCTTTCTTGACGGGTCCCCCTTTGAATATTCCACTGGAGGACATCTTCGAGGTTGACCCGGGCACGAAAATCCAGAGTCTGGAGTTCACACATACAGGTGCGGGTACCGTAGTGGCTGGCGCCCACAGTGTGATCACAAAAACGGTAGCCGGTGCTACCGTTGGTGACAATGTGGTGCTGAACTACCCTCTGAGTACGGATCCTTTGGAGTATCGGGCTTATGTCACAGCATCCGATACGGTGACGATCTGGATTACCAATCAGTGGCCACTGGTGCCCGTTAAGTTGCGAGGTACCACGGGAGCGACAGAGACCTCGATCTATCGGTTTAGTGCTGCAATTCCGGTTGTTGCAGCGCATAGTCGAGCAACTTTGGCAGGAACCGTAAGCGTTACTGGTGCAGACCCTGCCAAGAATCAGGTTGTGGTGGTTCGTGCTACGGACATTACAGACGTGCGAGACCTGCTGTTCACGGGTTATGTGTCTGCGCTCAATACAGTAAGCATCGTGGCTTACAACTACACGGTGGCACCAATTGGTGGTGCGTTCAACATGGATCTGGAAGTCACGCTGCTAGAAGAAGACCTGGCATCTAATCACACTTACACCAGCCTGCAACCCATTTACGGTCGGGTACTGCATTCCGTGAATGACAGCACTCAAACGGCAAGGAATCTGGCTGTTTGCATCAATGCAAACAGCCACTTGCAGCAAACCATCAAAGCGGAATCTGTCGGCAGCGATCAGGTGATTGTGACCGCTGTTCCAACTGGTCAGCAAGGGAATGATCTCTGGGTCAGTATCGCACAGTTCCTCCCCCCACTTGGTCCTATCACCCAAATGGCGACAATTCAGTCGGCACTTCGGCTGGAGGTGCCTTACCCCAATACAAGGCTGCTCGGGGCTTATGTCACCCGGGCAAACTTGTTTGGTGGTCAGGATTATCCGTTCAACGCCGGGAACGGCACCAGTCAGATCAATCTGACGGGCATGACTGAACGGTTGCCCTTGGGTGCTTTGCTACAGGACAGTGATTTCCTGTGTGAGAATCCTCTGGGGGACACGACTTCGGCTTGCAAGACTAGTCCCGCAGGCCCTCGACCATCCCAGACCATGCTGCCCCTTACCGTGGGAGGTGAAGAGTACGACAGGTTCTTCGGGGAACCCGGTGAATTGCTGGGAATGTCCGATGGAGCTGTGTCTGTAACGCACTTCACGGCGTATACCACGGCGACACCAGCTGGGACGAGGATCTACCGGATGTTCAGAGGGGGTGGTCCAGTCTTCGTTTTGTCTGGGGATCACCCAGGGGCACCCATTGAGTGGACAGCGGATACCCTTCAGCTGTCGAACCAGCCCGTCCTGAAGGGCGGTTTGTTGGCGTGCCGGGCACTTCTGGTGCGTAATTTCTATGAGGAGATCAACCCCATGGTTGGGAGCTACCCAGTCACGAACGGGGATGAGATCCAGATGGTGATTCTCACCAATGGTATTCTCGGAGATGGACGAACCCAGGAAGAAGGTCTGGAAGTTAATGGTATTGTTTCCCCAGCGGGGTACGGCGAAGGTTACGCCGCAGCTGACCGCTACCGACTTTCCGGTCGACCGATGTTCCGAGGTTTCAGCCGGCAGGTAGCCAATCCTGCTAACGTGACCCTGGCGATTTATCCGGACACCCTGAGGAGCTAATGCCCTTCATTCGACGTCAAGATGTGGATCCCGTTGTGCGTCAACGGTTTGAGGAAACACACAAGGCAAGCCTTCGAGCCGCTTTGTTGAACCCAACGTTGACTGAAGAGCAAAGGAACGGTATTAAAACACAACTGGATACCGTGGGACGTCCCAAGGTATACCGCGCTGACTCCCCGCCACGTCCTGGAGCCATCGCTTTCCCTCCTCGAATGACGAGGGAACAACTGGAAGGCTTGAAAAGACCTGATCTTGTTGCTTTGGCAACGAGGCTCAACTTGCCCTCCCAGGGGCGTAAGGTGGACCTCGTAGAAAGGCTGCTGCAATCGCAAGCAGTCAAAAAGTAAGAGGAGGCGTTTCGATGCGGTACGTAGTCTGTTCCCTGGCAGTGTGTCTCATGTTCTTCGGTGCCATTGGTTCTGTGAATGCCGTTGAACCAGCCCCGGCTCCAATGGTTGCCCCCGCCCCGGCTCCAGTGGCTCCGGCACCGGTTGTTGATCCGGCTCCGGCACCGGCACCGGTAGCTCCAGCCGCTGATCCCGCCTTGATGACTCCGGATCCGGCTGCGGGAACTGCCCCCATGTTGGACCCCTCTGTTGTCCCCCCCACGGTTCCCGTTGCTGCGGTGACCCCGGATCCGGCTGCGGTGACCCCGGGTACGGCTGTCCCCCCCGTTGCAGCCCCCGTAGAGGCTGTGGGCGCCGGTACTGGTACCGCTGTCCCGGAAACGGTTCCGGTTCCCTCGACTCTGATCGATGACACCTCCTATTTTGTCCATCTGGCTCTTATCCTGACCCTCCTGGTCAACATTTTCCTGACCCTTCAGGGTCGGAAGGGTGCCGTGGCTGTGTCGGTGACCCCGGTCGCTACGCCTGTTGCGAAGGAAGAGCCCAAGAAGGAAGAGCCCAAGGCTTGAACCCTAGGGCTGAATCCCGAAGTGCTTCAGGATCAAAGCCTCCACCTGTGAACGTTTCGTAGCC
>Ga0265297_10008108_pt1 | contig 14177 bp, 16 predicted proteins | sample Munlanlwell13791_FD_192502 | JGI IMG/M metagenome (GOLD analysis project Ga0265297, IMG submission 192502) | Leachate microbial communities from a municipal landfill in Southern Ontario, Canada - Leachate well 137-91 | ecosystem: Engineered > Solid waste > Landfill > Unclassified | place... | reverse complement strand
AGGATATGTTGGTTGTGGTCGCTCGAATCGTACAGGTCGGTCTGAATAATGGTAGTGATGCGCTGTAAGCGAATGTCATTTAATGCAGAATCGATACTGCTGTAATGATGAATACCTAGGCCTTTTGGTATCAGCTGTTTTGGCCCGGCAATGGCGACGACTCGGTAACCACTACGTGCGGTGTTGGACAGGCTGACGGCAATGTCGGTCGTAGCACTGGATGATCCTATAATTAGCACACGCCTAATCCCCCGTCCATAACGGAACATCAGGCTGCGAATACCGCGCAAAATTTCGCGTTCGGTGATAATTAGCACGAACGAGGCTATGAATGCATAGACGGCAACCAGGCGAGCGGGCAAAATAGGTTGTTCACCAGCATATTGCCAGCCGATAACTATCAAAATGCCAATAAATGCGCCAATAAAAATCTTGGACCATTCTACTAGGCGGCGATTATATGTACTGGGTTGATACAGTCCAAGTACGGCAAAAATTAGTATCCAAAACGGGATGATTGCCAGTGATGCATACAGGTAGTCGTAGGCGTGGATATCGGTTAGCAGCGGGCGAGGGTCGTATTGGACACGTAATATATAGGCCAAAGTAAAGGCGACCAATAGGACAAATGTATCGATGATGATCAGGACCAGGCTGTAAAATCGGGTGTTTTGAACTGACATAACTGATAGTTATTATACCACTGACTCGGGTGTGCGAGCGTCCGTAGTGGTATATAGTAGATACAAATGGTAGATCACACTAAATCAAGCAACGTGCGGGTTGGATGGCTGGGCCGAGTTTATGGGGTACTGCTGATAACAATATTTGGCGGCATCGTGATCCACGCGCCACTAAGTGTTGGATTGGGTACGCTGCTGCCGGATTATGGTTGGCTTATCAAATCTTGGAAAGAGATCTTGATGGCGGTTGCGGCTATTTTGGCAGTTATTTTGTTGGTGCGACTAGGTAAACTTAATATACTGCGCGAACCATTACTGATTATTATCGGCGCCTATATCGTGCTGCATTTGCTGCTGTTACCGTTTTTTTGGCAGGGATTAGAGGCCAGTATGGCGGGACTATTGATTGATCTGCGTTTTGTGGTGTATTTTGCGCTAGTTTATGTATTTTTACGGCTATATCCGATGCAGCGCAAGAACTTTTTGTTGGTTTTTATGGTCGGCGGAATCGTTGTAGTTACGTTTGCCCTGTTGCAGGTGTTTGTCTTGCCGCCTGATGTATTGAAATATCTGGGATACGGTCAAGATACGATTATGCCGTATCTGACGGTTGATCAAAACAGCGACTATATTCGTATTAACAGCACGCTGCGTGGCCCGAACCCACTGGGCGCTTACGCGGTGATTATATTGTCATTTATAACCGCGGCACTAGTTATGAAAAAACTTCCACCATTTAGGAAATCGCGTATCATGGCGGCGATCCTAGTAATCGGCGGTGCGGTGGCGTTATGGGCCAGTTACTCGCGCAGTGCTTGGATCGCCGCTGTCATGGCACTTTCTATCGTAGTAGTCGTTAGTTTGTCTGGTAAATTATCTCGTCGAGCCTGGATTATTAGCAGTGTGGTTACGGTTGCACTGACGGGCATTATTGCCGCCAGTTGGAGCACGCCGTTTGTGTCACAGGTTATATTGCACGAAGATCCAACCCGTGCCAACATGGTCAGTTCAAATGACGGTCACGCCCAATCGCTAAAAGACGGCGTTGCTGCGGCTATTAGCCAACCGCTTGGTGCTGGCGTCGGCAGCACAGGATCGGCGTCGTTGTACGGTAATAATCCAGTTACAATCGAGAACCAATATGTGTTTATAGCTCACGAATCTGGCTGGTTAGGACTGGGTATTTTTATAGTTATCTTTGGATCGGTCATGATTAGGTTGTGGCGATCGCGGGTTAGTTATGTTGCCCTGGGTGTATTTGCAAGCGGCATCGGGCTGGCAGCTATCGGATTGCTGCTGCCTGTATGGGTGGACGATACGGTAGCGATTATTTGGTGGGGACTAGCAGCGGTTGCGCTATCGGGGGAAAAGAAATGAACGAACGTTCCACTAAACGACAGCGTGAACTACTGAATTTTGTTGATGGATTTATCCAAGGGCACGGTTATGGCCCAAGTTACCGTGAGATCATGCGGGCGCTAGGTTATAAATCAGTTTCGACAGTTGCGATTCATATTGAAGGTTTGATTAACAAAGGATATCTGCGCAAACGTGATAATTCGGCGCGGTCGCTCGAAGTTGTGACTACACACCTGGATGACGCCACGCCACACCGCGCGGTAACACCAGCACAGGAAAAGTGGCTGATAAATGCCGTCACTGAACGATTTGACAGATTAGAAAAGCAGCATGATGATACGGTCCTGGACGAGCTGTACGTATTGATCGGCGCGCTGAAGGTTCTAGGGTTACGAGAAGCCCATGTGGCCATGCGAGCTCGACTGCTGACCTACCGCGCGGTATAGTAGTTGCAGAATGATACGATGGTGGAATCAGATCAAAGAGTGGGCGGTACCGCGTCGCAAGCTGTTGTTGATATTCGGCGGCGGGACTATATTGATCATTTCGATATTATGGCAAATCATTTATCCATCTGGTAAATTACTACCGTTTAGTTCGGTTGAGGGTGTTAATGTTAGCGGGTGGAGTAAATTAGATGCCGTGTCATTGCTGGATGAGCGTGCTGCCCTGGCGCCGGTAAATATATATTTTGGTGATGCGGCCAGGGCTTATCGAAGCCCATTGCCACCGGAAATTGGAATCAAAATATCTAACCAAGAGCGCATCGATAACGTGGACTATCCATGGTATTTGCGTTTGTTACCGGGCTCGATTCTGTGGGGTCATTTGGTGGTTGGGGCGGCGGATTCACCCAATTATGGCAGGGATAGCGCGTTACTGGATAGTTATGTCAAAAAAGAGTTGGGTGATTCATGTAGCGTTAACCCCAGGAACGCTAACTTAAAGGTCCAAGATAACAAGATTATCGTTGATCCTGGTGCACCAGGTGGAACGTGCAAAATCCAGGATGTTATCGATCAACTGGGCTCGGTCCAGGTCAGATTGAACAGCGATAACGTAACACGAATACCGATTAATGTATTGCCGCCAGCGGTTACGGACGAATCTGCTAGTCAATTAGCCGCGACGATCGAATCTAAAATCAAGGACGGTGTTACGATGCACGTTGGTAGCGAATCTGCCAATGTTTCGCGGGATCAATTAGTGAACTGGTTAGATTTTGCAGTCGTCAATGACGCAATTAGTTTTAGCTTTAGTCTAGAACGGTCAGGTCAGTATTTGGATGATACATTTGCGGCCAAAGTAGCGGTCGCGCCAGGCGTTAGTACTGTATCGACCTATGACTTTGTCGAGACGTCGCGTGTGGTCGGTGCAAATGGCCGGGCACTTGATAAGTCTGCAACCTTGGCTAATATCGAGTCATATATTTTGGGGACTATTCCGGCAGCGCAGGTAGTCACCGCACCGGTCCAGCCAACGGTCAATTACGTCCGTTCGTACAGCCCTACGGACGTTGGTCTGTCGGCTTTGATGCAGAACTTTGATCAATCGCATAATGGTAGTTTTGGGGTTTCACTGACTGAACTGTCGGGCAAACATCGCCGTGCGTCGCATAATGGCACGGCATCGTACACTACGGCCAGCACCTATAAATTATTTGTAGCCTACAGTACGCTACTGCGGGTAGAAAACGGTAGTTGGCATTGGTCAGACCAGATCAACGGCGGGCGCGATCTGGCTAAATGTTTTGATGACATGATCGTAATTTCTGACAATGACTGCGCGACTGCTTTGCTGTTAAAAATTGGGTTCACGCCAATTACAAACGAAGCCCGGGCGATTGGCTGCGCTAGTACTTCATTCTTGGGATCTGACGGGATCAAGACAACGCCCGACGACCTGTCTATGTTATTGGCTCAGTTACAGTTGGGCCAAATCTTGGGCCAGCAATCTAGTCGGGACATACTAATTAACGCTATGAAGCGCAACGTTTATCGCCAGGGAATACCTAGCGGAATGTCGGGCACGATGGTGGCAGACAAGGTTGGATTTTTGGACGGGTTGTTGCACGATGCGGCGATAGTCTATGATCCTCGCGGCACGTATGTGCTAACTATCATGACCGACGGCGCTAATTGGGCCGACATCGCCGAACTAACTCGTCAGATCCAAGCCCTGCGAATACAATAAACATTGACGAATCGACGGGGGTAAGGGTATAATAACAATCGTATTCCGACGTAGCTCAATGGTGGAGCAAGAAGCTGTTAACTTCGAGGTTGCTGGTTCGAGTCCAGCCGTCGGAGCCAAGCTGATCAGTGAAAAAGGGTGACCAGGTTCCATGACCAGTCCCTCTAATTAACTCCTTAGCTAGACGAAGAACAATGTCAGACTTAACAACTGACAAAAAAGGTTAGAACCGCCAGAAATGGCGGTTTTTTCTATTTTATCTCTGTTGTTTGGTTCTAAAGTCGACCAGTTCTGTATATGGCGGCTGGACAGGTGAGAAGCCGACCGGGTTCCGTGACCGACCCCATCGGTTGAAGAATTGATGTATTTTGTTTGAAACTTACACTTATAAATTAATATTCAACATATCCTATATAATAAGTGCATATGCTTTGGTATAAACAAAACACTGAACAATTGTATGAAAACCTAGAAACTTCAGAAATGGGGCTTTCAAAATCCGAAGTAAACATTCGTCTTAAGAAATATGGTCAAAACCAGCTTGCGGTTAAAAAAGAGCCACTTTGGAAGGTTATTATAGCTCCTTTTAAAGATATATTTGTTATTGTGTTGACCGTTGCCGCAATAGTCAGCTTACTAAGTGGTGAACCACTAGATGCAGCTATAATTGGAGTAATTATAATGGTAAATGCTGGGATTTATTACTCCCAGCAATATGCAACTACAAAAGTATTGAGGAATCTTAATAAGCGCAGAGTCCAACAAGTTACTGTTGTTAGGAATGGGGAACAACTATCGACCCCATCTTTTAATCTCGTACCTGGTGATATTTTTTATGTAAAAGAGGGAGAGCGAATATCCGCCGATGCTAGAATAATTCATACAGATAATTTACAGATCAATGAAGCGTTGCTAACGGGCGAATCGGTACCTGTTCGTAAAAATGCATCTACTTTGGATTCGTTAAAGCAAATATATGAACAAGATAACATGATTTTCCAAGGTACTTATGCAATTTCCGGCACAGCAAGAGCATTAGTCGTTGAGACCGGTGGTCGCACTGAATTTGGCAAGATTGCCAATCTAGCCGTAGATGATAATTCAAAAAGTCCCGTACAGGCCAAAATTGACAAGCTAATATCATTACTAGTTAAAGTCGCAGGTGTTTTGGCTATTATTGTATTTGTTTTGTCATTAGCGAGAGGGATTCCTACTGGAGAAGTACTGAGACTTGTATTGTCGATGACGGTTTCTGCGGTGCCTGAAGGCTTACCGGTCGCACTAACAGTGATTATTGTATTGGGTATGAGGCGCATGGCAAAGAAAAAAGCCCTGGTGCGGTCTTTTAGAGCAATTGAAGATATTGGTCTAATAACAACAATTGCCACTGACAAGACAGGCACATTGACGAAGGATCACCTGACGGTCGTAGATAGTTGGTCATCGGGCGATGAGGATGTGGTGAAATTTGCGGATCGCATGATAGACACATCGGTCAGCCTGACAAACCCTTTAGACCTAGCAGTAAAGGAATATACGGGCAACCATCGTGGGCACAAGATTGATGAGATCTATCCTTTTGACGCTGGGCTTAGGATGAGCGGTTCATTTTTTAAAGATATTAATACAATATATATAGAGGGTGCGCCTGAACATATTTTAGCCAAATCGACATTAGTAGCGAAACAATTGCATGCTGCCGAGTCGGTTATGCACGGCTTTACTTCAAAAGGTTATCGAGTTATTGCATTCGGAAAATATTTGGTAAAAAGTGAAGTGCCTAAAGATCTAAGTGCTATTGACAAGAATGATATTGAATTTATTGGCTTCTTGGCATTTGCTGATGAGCTTAGGCCAGAGGCAAAGGGCGCTATTCGTGCCGCTCAAGCTGCTGGCATTAGTGTTCGCCTTATTACTGGAGATCATTATGAAACAGCCTATAATATTGGCAAACAACTTAATTTAGCAACTCATCCAGACCAGGTTATACAGGGGTTTGAGCTGCCTAAAAATATGGCAGCCTTGGCAGAGATGATAAAAACAAAGACAATTTTTGCTCGAATATTGCCCGAAGATAAATTTAGAATATTACAGGCGCTAAAACAAACGGAAATCACCGCAATGACTGGTGACGGCGTTAATGATGTTCCGGCATTAGCAAATGCTCATGTTGGTATAGCAATGGGTTCTGGTAGTGATATTGCCAAAGATGCTGGAGGGATTATTCTCTTGGACAATAATTTTGCGACCATAATTAAAGCTATAGCAGAAGGTAGAAAAATATTCTACAATATTCGCCGGATGTTGTTTTATCTGTTATCTACATCACTTGGTGAGGCGCTAACAATGGTCGGCGCACTGTTGTTTGGACTGCCATTGCCTGTTACGGCGATACAGATTCTATGGATTAATTTAGTTACTGACACTGCAATGGTCTTGCCTCTTGGGTTAGAGCCTGAAGAAGATGGACATATGGCGCGACCGCCACGACGACCAAAAGACCCACTTATGAGCAGGATATTACTCACTAGGACGGCTATCATTGGTTTGACTATGGCCATAGTGACATTGTTTGCCGTGTCTATTTTAGCAGCCCAAGGTTATGAAACTGCTCAAATACAAACAATTGCGTTCTTGATGTTAATCGTGGCACAGTGGATGAATGCTTTTAATGCAAGAAGTGAATTTAAGTCGTCCTTCAGTAGGATAAAAAAGATGAATTATGGCTTAATAGTTGGGCTTACGATCGCCTCTATTTTACAGGCCTTGGTCATGTTTGGGCCACTTAGAGGAGTATTCGGCGTTCAAGCAGTTCCAGCACCTACTTTGTTGATAACCTCAGGAATTATGGTAATTGCGATATTGGTCGTATCAGAATTACACAAATTTATCGTTAGAAATACTAGTAATAAAACGGTTTACTAAAACAAATTACTAAGCTAGTATAGGACGAGTCACAAATTCGATGGTAATATTTTATGCCAAGTTCGAGTCCAGTCGCCGGAGCCATGAAATAATTAGCCCACCCGGGGTCTATTTGTATTTACGAAACTTTGTTATTAATAACGTTGCTACACACACCTCGAGCAAGCTGAGTGGCACCGCAAAAATAAGCAACTTGTAGGGCAATACACCGAGATTACCGATTACCAGCCACACCATCAGAAACCCAACAGTCCATGACAAAAGTATAGTTTGTCTAGTCGAGAATTTGCTAGAGATCACGTAAATAACCGCCGCGAATAGTAAAGACCAGATCATCCACACAACGCCGTTAATTGGTGCCGTGGGGAAAGTCAGCCCCATTGAGTTGTAGTGTTCGACCCAAAGGTCTTGAAACAAAACCTGGTTTCTTATGAATTCAGAAAATACAATCCAGAGTGCTGCAAATACTATTGGCGCAATTGCCTTCTTCATAACCCAATTTTACTCCATCATACATACTGGCTCAAGCCAATTTTAATTCAGGCAACTACTAATTTATACCCGATATGGTCTTTTTTGATCAGCGTTTACGCACCGGGCGTTTTTGTTTGACCTTAAACAGTCCGACGAACAACGAATAACCGAATAGGGCTCCAAAGCCAATCTGGGTCATAACACCAAGCAAATCAGTAGTCTGCCACTCTTGCATAACCTTGCCGCCTTTGACTTTACGCATGAAGATACCGTTGACTTCGATGTGTTTTTTGTTAGCAGGCGCACCCATGAACTTGCCGGTGTTTACAGCTGTTGCCACAAATCGTATTGAGGCTACGTCTCCATCGACAACGATAGTTGGGAATTTAAAGTCCAGGTTGGAGAAAGCTGCTTTCATGTCCTGCATAAAGCCAATATATTCGTCTTTGTTAAACACCATGCCATCACCTGTGTAGGTAAAATTATCATCTAGCAAACTGTCGAGCTTATTCCAATCTTCGCTAAGAATTGCTTTACTAACAGACAGTGCTGTTTCAGAAATCGATTTTTTATCCATAGACCTTCCTTTATTGCGTTTCTGTATGTATAATACTTAATGTACGAACAATAATGCAAGTACTGTATAAAAGGTAAGTAACGATTTTGAGAGAACAATTTGTAAAAGATTACGCCGGCAAAACCTACTATTGCGCGGTAGATCTAGCATTTCATCTAGTTGGCGGTAAGTGGAAGGCAGTGATTTTATGGAATCTTCGAAACGAACCACTACGATTTTCGGAGCTTAAGCGCGTTCTAGTAGTCATTAATGATCGCATGCTCAGCAAAGTCCTTCGTGAGCTCGAGCACGATAACCTGATCGTTCGCAAAGATTTCGGAACTGTACCTCCGCATGTCGAGTATCGATTATCGGAAAACGGCGAAACATTGCTACCAATTCTGCAACAAACTGAAGCGTGGTCTAAACACTTGGCAGAGTAGGATAGCTAATTACTATTTGCGTGGCGAGGGTCCGTGACCTGTAAGCTGAGCCAAATTAGAGAAACAAAGTCAGAACTGTTAAGTCGGTTCTGATTTTTTATACTCCAAAACAAGAATTGAAACCACCTGTTATATTTTGAGCTATGATTAGTATATGAATATGAGTCAATCAGAATGGGAATCGTCAATTCAAAGAGTGGGCGTTGTTGTCGGTAGTTTAGTAAAACGTGATGGAAAATACTTACTCGTTAAGGAGAATCCAAGTGGCAAAGATGTCTATAATTTGCCAGCTGGTCATGTTGATAAAAATGAGCAATTAGAGACTGCTGCGATTAGAGAGACAAAAGAAGAGACTGGGTATGACGTTCGATTAATCGAACAAATCGCTCTTTATCATGAATCTGCACCACAATCGGTAAAACATATTTATTTAGCTGAAATTATTGGTGGAGAAGAGAAAGCTCAAGAAGGCGAAATTTTAGAAGTTGTCTGGCTTTCATTTGATGAAATAGTTGAGCTTGAAAATGCTAGTCGAATGCGAGCCCCATGGGTGTACGATGTTATTAGTAAGTCCGAACATCGGCCTTAATTACAGCTATAACTTCCTCTATCATGGTGAGCCATAGAAAAAAGCCTAGGTCTTTAGATCTAGGCTTTTTCTATTCCGTCGCTAGGCCCGACCAGTGACCGCAGTGCGAAGCGATGCCTGGTTGTGGTTCCGTTCTTCAGTAAATGGCCGAACAGCAGCGAGTGGTTCGGCGTCGGTTCATACGGCGCTGCCCCTCGCTTGGTTGGCTGTGCTTCACTGACGAGTGTGACCACCATTCTGAGTGTCAACGATTCGTTCAGGATAGGTGTGATCGATTCCACGCCCCTCTTGGGCAAGTAACTTAAATGTCTGTGAATTTAATGGTATTCCCGAAAGAGTAGTTTATAATGAAGCCTATGCTTGATCGAGTGCAGAATGTTGGATATGTAGTCCACGGAAAAACAATTGGTGAAACGTGGCTAGGTCTTGTAGAGATGGTGCTAAAAAATGGTGTCTTTGAATTAGACGAAAACAGGGGTAGGTTTGCCGTTCCTAATGTCCGTTTTAGTTCCGATTCAACGGCCGTTGAAGATCCGCTTATTGATGAGTTCGGTGATCAGGGTAAGATCAATGCAATGAAACGGGTTGTGTTTGAGTCTGATCAGATGGACGATTTTGATATCACGCCTTCATTTCGTAGTGGAGCAAAGAGCTATAAAAAGCGTATTGAAGAAGGGGGGATGATCGACTTCGTCGTGAAGCGACTCGCAAAAATTCCTGAATCAAAAAAAGCAGTAATGGTCTTCCCTACGTATGAAGATTATCAAGCGGTTACCAATAGCCCATGGAATGATTATCTTCCGTGTATTGTTGCCCTGCAGTTTCGTGTAGCAAAAGATAGGCGCAATAATTTGAAACTTAATTTAACTTTATTTATGCGTTCTTGGGATGGTTTTCAAAAAGGGGCAGGTGATCTTACGGTAGTGTGTATGCTTGCGGATGTTGTACGCAAAAGACTCGAAGAAAAACTCAAAAAGCCAATCGTACCTGGGCGTCTTGACGGTATGGTTACTGATATACGTATCTATGAAAATACTTACGAAGATGCACAGGACGCGATATTGCAATACCTAGATAAGATAGACAAGGAGTAGTACGATGGCACACATTCACAACGAACCGGGGCAACATGATTACACAGTTGGAGCTTATGTCGTAAGGCTTGACGGAGAAGAGCCGAAGGTACTTTTGCATCTTCATAAAAAGATGCAAATGCTTCTTCCTATTGGTGGGCATATAGAGCTTGATGAAACACCGTGGCAGGCGGTATTGCGTGAAGTAGAAGAAGAGTCGGGCTATAGTGCAGAACAAATGAAAGTGCTTCAGCCTAAACAGCGCATTAAATCACTTTCTGATATTATTGTGCACCCGCAACCTGTGGTGGTGAGTGACCAAGACGTCAGTAGTGACCACTTCCACACAGACCTTGGATACGCCTTTGTTGTCCAAGGGGACCCTCATGGTACTATTGGCGACGGAGAGTCTGACGAGCTACGCTGGCTTACTAAATCAGAACTCGATAAGTTAATGGTCGCAGAGATCTTCCCGAATACTCGTGAAATTTATGACTTTATCCTTACGGAGTGTCTTGATGACTGGGATGTCGTACCGCATAATCAGTACGAACTGTAGCCTTATTATTGGAGAGAAATGGAGTTAGTAGACTCTAATGGCGCTGGTGACGCATTTAAGAGTGGGTTTTATGTTGGGCTTGCAAGGACGGATCGTATTGATACTGCAGTTGAGTATGATAATATTCTGGGTGCTCATATTGTCAGACAGCAAGGGGCACTCATTGATGAGGCTGAGCATGGTTTGCTTCTCAAAAGCTAATCATTATATCGTAAATATCGAATAGTTGAAAAAGTGCGAATATTATGTTATTTTATTGAAAGGTAATACTCATAAAAGAGTAAAGAGACTAAGCATGGGAGTGATAGAGCTTGGTGGTGTACATGGAGTTGGAAAGTCAACGACTATTGAAGCTGCGTCGCGACTAGTTGACTACCCCGTCCCGATTCTTAAAGGCTCTGTGATTATTGCGGAAAAGGTGCCACTTCTAGCCCATACGGGAAAGATAAGAATTCTTGACTCCTTTATCTTTTTCGGTCGGGCGGAAAGATGCGCGAAAGGAGTATTTTTATGCCAATTTTTAAAACAGCCGAGAGCGTTTCACCAAAGCATCCGGACAAGATCTGTGACCAAATATCTGATGCGATATTAGATGCCCACTTGTCTCAAGATCCGGCTGCCCGAGTCGCAATTGACGTCGCCGGCGGCCACGGAAAAGTCTTTGTTACGGGCGAGGTTACATCAAAGGCTACGGGTATTGATATCGAAGCAATCGTCAAACGACTTGCGGGCAATGTCGACGTCATTGAACACATTGCCAGCCAGAGTCCCGAAATTGCACACGGTGTTGATACGGGTGGCGCGGGTGATCAGGGGATCATGGTCGGTTATGCAACCAACGAAACCAAAGAGTACCTACCACTTGAAGTTGTGTTGTCTCGTCGTCTGAACCAAAATTTATATGAACGTTGGCCGTATGATGGTAAAACTCAAGTCACAACCAAAGACGGTGAGATTGTATCGATCGTTGCAAGTTTTCAACATGCTCCAAAGGATGATCTGGCAGATCAAGTGATGAATTGGCTAAAAAACGAACCTCTGGCGGTGGCCCAAAATGGGGCTGTACAATTTCATATCAATCCAGCGGGCGACTGGGATCAGGGTGGATTTGACGCTGACGCAGGACTAACTGGTCGCAAATTAGTTGTTGATAATTATGGTCCACGTATTCCTATAGGCGGAGGCGCATTTAGTGGTAAAGATCCTAGCAAAGTCGATCGATCGGCTGCATATGCAGCTCGAAAGATAGCCATCGACTATCTGAAACGACTGAACGCTAGCGAAGTATATGTCTATCTGGCGTACGCTATTGGCTATGACCAGCCACTCGAAGCAACTGTCATTGTTGATGGTGACGAGCGGCCTGTCGAAGGATACGATTTGTCACCAAATGGCATCATCAAATTACTTGATTTACGCCGACCGGTTTACGAAGAGACTGCTCGATATGGTCACTTTGGTCATGACGGTTTTAGTTGGGAAAAGTAAATCATAAATGGTGGTATACTAATAACCATAAAAGTATTAGACAAGGAAACAAACAATGACAAAACTTACTACCGATAGCAAGCTTTCACTGCTGTGGCTGTTGACCGCCCTAAACATGATTCTAGCGGACGTTCTGTCGCTATATATTGCAATCCTAGATCCGAGTGTCCTAGAGATTCCTGGCGACGCGAAACTGTTTATGATCGTAGCAGCTGTTTTGGTGAACGTCCCAATATTCATGATTTTCTTGTCAAAGTTATTGCCGCGAAAGTCAAACCGTATCGTCAATATTATTGCTAGTATTGTGACGATCTTGTTTGTTGTTGGCGGCGGAAGTTCGCTGCCACATTACATAGTTATTGGGTTGATCGAAGTAGTATTACTTGTTGCGGTTATCGCCATTGCGTGGCGATGGAAGAGTGACGTTTAGTTCGAACAAGGCTTCAACGGGCGTACGCAACTCTTTGGCGATCAGCAGCGCCATGGTAAGGGACGGAGAATAACGGTTTTGCTCTACCGGTTGTTGCATTCGAATTTGTAACCTAACTATTTGTGAATATTTTGCCATAAATAATAAGCGCCCAGACCCACTAGAAATATAATGGTAGCTCCGGCAAGATAGGCCAATATGACCGCACCGACCAATACGTACACTAATGCAGAGATGCTGTTAGATACGACGGTAGCTGCCACGAAAGGCCAGAGCCCTAATCGAGGGACCAATCCCGATGCATAGCTAAACGCGATGTATGGCGGTCTAGCTAGTCGTAATACAAACACAGACCAAAATGGTTTATCTGTGACATTGTGTTCGATCTTGGTCATTAGTTGTTCTATGATTTTTCCGCGACTGCTAGAAGATTTTTGTGTGGATACAAGACGGTATTTGGACGATCTTGCGATTAAAAAGGCGCTAGTCGCCGAAAGTGATGCTCCGATAACGATAACTAGAAACGCGGTGATTGAATCAAAGAGGCCTAACGCAACCAATGACAATACGGTAACCGAAAATCCGGTTAGTCCGATCAGTGTATAGGCAGCCACATACAGAATTGGCGCCCAGAATCCAAATTGTTCCAAGCTATCACGCAACCCGATCTGAATATTTTCGACTGAATCACCATAGTAGGCAGATGCAAGTGCAACAATCGCCGCCACAATAATAACTCCAATTATCAAAGCGCCTCGTTGTGATCTTTTGATAGTTTTTATCATGTATGCTTATTGTAATTAAGTGACTGCTAAAATGCTACGATGTGTGCCACGGACTTACTACTATTATTTGGCGCGTAACCAAAGTATAATTAGTATTAATAATGTCATGGGGGGCGAATTGGCTAAATCAAAGCATAAAAAGCAGACGCCGTTTATAGATAAAATTATCTATGTTGCTGCGATTGCGTATCCATTAACAACAATTCCTCAGATTGTTACTATTTTTGTTGATCAATCATCGGCTAATGTATCACTGGCCACGTGGGTTTTGTACGATATATTTACGATCGTGTTTTTATGGTACGCAATTAGTAAAAAGATCAAACCTTTGGTTTTAGAATACAGTCTATGGATTGTGGCGCAGACTATCGTTGTGATTGGTATTTTGATTTACCGCTAGGCCTGCCAGGATGTAGTTAAAAGTACATGCTAAATAGCCACAAAGTACTTGTGGCTATTTATAAATTGGTCTAATATAACAAACAGTAGCGGTATGCAAATATCCGCATTCTTGACGTGTGTACGTAGTTTTGGTAGTATAAATGATGTGTCTCGCGCCAAAACTATATAATAAAGGTCGAAGCGCGTGAGGCTGTACGTAGTACAAGGAGTACCAATCA
>Ga0265297_10008107_pt1 | contig 14178 bp, 13 predicted proteins | sample Munlanlwell13791_FD_192502 | JGI IMG/M metagenome (GOLD analysis project Ga0265297, IMG submission 192502) | Leachate microbial communities from a municipal landfill in Southern Ontario, Canada - Leachate well 137-91 | ecosystem: Engineered > Solid waste > Landfill > Unclassified | place... | reverse complement strand
CCCTAAAACAGGCGAAGTTATCCCTGTCCCGGAAAGGCATACCGTAGTATTTAAGCCTGGCCTTGAGATGAAGCAATTCATCAAATAATCCCGCACCTTCATGATAAAAACCTATAAAAGTATAAGGGGAACCTATGATTTTAGCCCCGATGAAGCCTGCCTATTTAACAAAATAGCTGCCCAGGCAAGGCGCGTCCTTGGCGTCTATGGTTATAATGAAATTATTCTTCCCATACTTGAGGAGGAAGGCGTTTTCATAAGAAGCGTAGGCGAAACTACAGACATAGTAGAAAAACAGATTTTTAGAATAGCCAAACGCACAGAAACCGATTCCGACATAGTATTAAGGCCGGAAGCAACTGCGCAGGTTGTCCGTTTTTTTCTTGAACACGCGCTGTATAAGCAAAGCGACTTTAATAAATTTTCCTACATCGGGTCGATGTTCAGGGGGGAACGTCCGCAAAAAGGCAGGCTTCGCCAATTCCACCATATCGGCGCAGAAGCAATAGGCTCGGACAGTATTTTTCTTGACGCTGAGATGATTTCAATGAGCCTTAAGATTCTGGATGAAATAGGTATCGGCGAAAGAAAGCTTCACATAAATACTTTAGGCTGCCAGGCTGATAAAGAAAAATTTATGAGCCTGCTTAAAAAAGATTTATCAGAGAAACGCAACGAACTTTGCGAAGACTGCAAAAGAAGGCTTGAAAAAAATCCCTTAAGGATACTTGACTGCAAAGAGGAGCGTTGCAAACAAATCGCAGCCTCTTTTTGCCGGGCAGAAACAAGCGGCAAAACTTATCTTTGCGACAGCTGTAAGGAGAAATTTGAACAACTGCTCAAATTGCTTAAAAGCTTAAATATAGATTATGTTTATAATCCTTGCCTTGTGAGAGGGCTTGATTATTACACGAATACGGTTTTTGAAATTAAATCGGAAAGCCTGGGTTCGCAGGATGCAATAGGCGCAGGCGGGCGGTATAACAACTTAATAAAAAATTTAGGCGGGCCGGAAATACCAGCCTGCGGATTTGCTCTCGGCGTTGAAAGGATTGCGCTTGCGTTAAATAAAAAAGAAGCAGCAGCCCAGCCGGATGTTTTTATCGCGGTAATCGGAGAAAATTTACGCGAAGAGTCCTTCAAAATACTAAAGAGCCTGCGGGATGCCGGTGTTAGCTGTGACATGGATTATTGCGCAAAATCTATTAAAGGGCAGCTGCGTTATGCCGAGAAAAAAGGTATTAACTTTGTAGTTCTTCTTGCTGATGAAGAATACAAGCAGGGATTAATTATCTTAAAGGACATGAAAACATCCGAACAGGAAAAAATAAAGAAAGAAGACCTCACTAGCGCAGTGCGTGGAGCAATAGCGGACGGCGAGGGAATGGCGTAGCCATTTTAACGTTCTAATTAGTATCACGTAACACGTCGTACGTATCACGTCTTTAAAGCCTGTTACGTGTTACCTGATACGTGACACGCTAAAAAATTAATGACAAAATTATGTTAAGAACACACACATGCGGAGAGCTTAGCCAGGATAATTTAAATCAGGAAGTGGTTTTGTGCGGCTGGGTGCATTCCAGGCGCGACCACGGAAAACTTATTTTTATAGACATAAGGGATAGGTACGGCATTACCCAGGTTGTATTTTTCCCAAAGCCCAATAAGGAAACCTACGAAAAAGCAAAAAGCCTAAGAAGCGAAGATGTCATAAAAGTTAAAGGCACAGTTAATTTAAGGCCAAAGGGAACTGAAAATCCAAAGCTTAAAACAGGTTTTGTTGAAATGGGCGGCGCTTTACTTGAAATTATAAATTCATCGCTTGATTTGCCTTTTCCTGTTGATGACACAATTGAGCTCGGAGAAGAAGTCAAGCTTACTTACCGTTATCTTGATTTACGCCGCCCGAAAACCCTTGAAAAAATGGTTTTACGCCACAACTTTAACCAGGCAGCAAGAGAATTTTTAAATGATAAAAAATTTATTGAAGTTGAAACGCCGTTTCTTACCAAATCAACACCTGAAGGCGCGCGCGATTTCTTGGTTCCTTCAAGGCTCAATCCAAATAAATTTTACGCGCTTCCGCAATCGCCGCAGCTGTTTAAGCAAATCCTTATGGTTGCGGGTTTTGACAGGTATTACCAGGTTGTCAGGTGTTTTCGCGATGAGGACTTAAGAAAAGACAGGCAGCCTGAGTTCACACAGCTTGATATAGAAATGTCATTTATAGATGAAGAGGATATAATTTCTTTGATGGAAGAGTTTATCGCGCATACTTTCAAAAAAGTTCTGGGCGTAGAAATAAAAACTCCCTTTTTAAGGATACCTTACAACGAGGCTATGGAAAAATATAAAAGCGATAAGCCTGATATCGGAGAGGGAGAATACCGCTTTTCTTGGGTAGTTGATTTTCCGCTTTTTGAATATAATGGCGAAGAAAAGAGATGGCAGTCCTGTCACCACCCCTTTACTTCCCCGAAAATTGACAGCCTGAACCTTCTTGACGGCGACCTGTCAAAGGTAAAGGCGCGTGCTTACGACCTTATTCTAAACGGACAGGAAGTTGCCGGAGGCTCAATAAGAATACATTCATCGCAGTTGCAGCAGAAAATATTTTCTATCCTTGGGATATCCGACGAAGACGCGAAAAAGAAATTCGGTTTCCTGCTGGATGCTTTTAAATACGGCGCACCGGTTCACGGCGGTATTGCTTTTGGTTTAGACAGGCTTTATGCGATTATCACGAAATCCGACAGCATAAGGGATGTTATAGCGTTTCCGAAAACGCAAAAAGGCGTATGTCTATTGTCTGACGCGCCTTCGGAAGTTGAACCTAAACAGCTTAAGGAAGTTTATATAAGGATGGTAGAGGAACAAAAATAGCGGTCAGCTTTCAGCCGTCAGCTGAAAGCTAATATATGACAGCTAACAAGGAGGTTTTCATGAGGTATTTGTTGGTTTTACTCGGGATTGTTTTTTTAGGCGGATGTCTTAGCAGAACTTATACCGTAGAGCAACCGCGGACTAATTTAGAAGTACATGGTAACCAGGGTTATTTATTCGGCACTCCGAAAGAGTCGCCCAAACCAAATAAATTCGGCGAAACAAGGAAAATTTCCGTGCTTGAATTAGAACTAGGCGCGCATCCCAGAAAGAAAGCAAAAAAAGTAGAAGTAAAGCCCGAAGTAGAAGCTATTATTGAAGAAGTTGCCGAGGAAGAACCAATGGTTGAAGAAGCTCCGGCAGTTTCGGAAAAAAATTATGAGTCGTATACTGTCCAAAAGAATGATACTCTTCAGAAAATTTCAGAAAAATTCTACGGCACGACCAAGAAATGGAAAATGATTTATGATGAGAACAGAGATGTTTTAAAGAGCCCGGACAGAGTTTATCCCGGGAAAACCATAAGGATACCTGTTTTAGGAAATAAAACGCAGAATACAGATTATCAGTATAAATAAAATCACAAATTACCACGAATAAATTTGTGGATATTAGTTTTCCTATTTGTGGTTATTAGTGTGCCCTATGGAAAAAATAATCACTATCCAGGATTTCTCTAATATACGGGAAGTCTTCGGCGTAGAAGACAGGAATTTAAGGTTTTTTGAGAAAAGATTTAAGGTGGATATCTCGCTTAAGCCGCACGGCCTTTCCATAAAGGGTTCATCCGAAGATGTCGGCGATGCAGAAAACTTTATCAGAAAGATGATGGAATTAAGCAAAGAAGGATTAGTGTTTAACAGGGAAGAACTTAGCCAGTACGCCGCAGAGAAAGATTTTAAGGCAGGTTCCCGCGAAGCAGGCAAAGCTCTTAAGGAAGAAAAAGACGGTATAAGAGTATTTGCTGCGCACAAGAAATTTGTTTTTGCAAAAACAGCCGGCCAGCATGAATATGTAAGGGCGATGAGAGAGCATGACATTGTTTTTTCAGTGGGGCCGGCAGGAACAGGCAAAACCTATCTTGCAATGGCTATGGCAGTAAATTATCTTATGGAAAAAAAAGTGGGAAGGATAATTTTGACAAGGCCGGCAATTGAGGCAGGAGAATCTTTGGGTTTTTTGCCGGGAGACCTGCATGAGAAACTTGGCCCGTATCTTCGGCCGCTTTATGATGCGCTTTACGATATGATGGAAGCAGAAACAATAGAAGAATACATAGAAACAGGAGTAATTGAAGTTGCTCCTTTGGCTTATATGCGCGGGAGGACTTTAAACAACGCGTTTATTATTCTTGATGAAGCGCAGAATTGCACCTCCGAACAATTAAAGATGTTTATTACCCGTTTTGGCTTTGATTCAAAAGCCGTAATAACCGGCGATATCACGCAAAGCGACCTTCCCGGAGGAAAACCTATCGGCCTTATGGAAGGCATAGATATCTTAAAACCCATAAATGATATAAGGTTTGTTTCTTTGGGCAGGAAAGATGTCGTTCGCCACCCGCTGGTTCAAAAAATAATTAAGGCATATGAAGATTTTTTCAGAGAAAAAACACTTTGACCTATTTTCGCAGATTTTTTTGGCGGCTATTTTCTTTTTAGTCTCTGGCATCGTATTTTTTAAATACTCCATAGACATATCGCCGCTTATATTTGCGCTTTTACTTGTTTTATACGCGGGTTATTTTAAAAAAGTAGATGTATCAATTTATCCCCATGACCTGTGCCTGCTGGCTGCTTTGGCTGTGTTTGTTTCTATTTTTTTCGCAATTACCCTGCGCCTTCCCGGTTACGCCATACCAGCGATAGGTTTTACTATATTAGTTACGCTTTTATTTGATAACCTGGAATTTTCTTTTCTTTTTTCGCTTTTTTTCTTTTCTTTAGGCGCAAGCATTGAGGGAGGAAACCTTACAATAGGCACCAGCCTTTTTGCAGGAGCATTAAGCGCCACGCTACTTTCTTTTCGCGTCAGAAAAAGGTTTGAAGTAATCAAGGCAGGAATATTTTCCGGCGTTGTGCAGTTTCTGGTTGCTTTTGTTATTGAGAAGGTTAAACAAGAGCAGGGTTTTGTATCGGGGCTAAGCCCGGACATTAATCTTTTGTCAATCTGCCTTTTAAATGGCCTTGCCGCATCAGTAGTTTTGATAATACTGCCTATCTTTGAATATATTTTTAGAGTTGTTACTAATCCGTCTTTGCTTGAGCTGTCAGATTTAAATCACCCCTTGCTCAGAAGGCTCATACTTGAGGCTCCCGGCACATATCAGCACTCATTAGTTGTTGCAAATTTAAGCGAAGCCGCAGCTGAATCAATAGGAGCGAATGCGCTCCTTGCGCGGGTCGGCTCTTATTATCATGACGTAGGCAAGATGATAAAACCTAATTATTTCGTTGAAAACATCATAGGGTTTAAAGATATACATAAAGACCTTAAGCCGTCAATGAGCAAGCTGATTATTATAAACCACGTAAAAGACGGCGTGGACCTTGCCAAAAAATACCATGTTAACCCGAGAATAATTGATTTTATAAGCGAGCATCACGGCAAAACCCTTGTGTATTATTTTTATCAAAGAGCAAAAGAGCTTGAGCCGGAGGTTCAGCACGAAGAAGAATACCGTTATGGCGGGCCTAAACCCCAAAGTAAAGAGACAGCTATTGTTTCTATCGCCGACACTGTGGAGGCGCTATCCCGCACGCTGGATGAGCCTACGCCTTCCAGGATAGAGGAAATGGTCAGGGAAGTTGTCAGGAAAAGATTCAGAGACGGCGAGCTTGATGAAAGCAACCTCACACTTAAAGATCTTGAAAAAATTACACAAAAATTTACTCACGTCCTTAACGCACTTTTTCATACCCGCATAAATTATCCTAAAGATGATTCAGACCAAAGACAAAAGACCAAAGACTAAAGATTTGATAGATATCGAAATAACCTGCCGCCAGCACCCAGCACAGATTAATTTCAAAAACATACGTATAATCTTACGGGAAGTTCTTCAGCTGCTTGGTTTGAAATCTTTTTGTATTTCGGTTGTTTTTTGTGACAACAAATTTATAAGCAAACTCAACAGGAAATTTTTTAAAAAATCCCGGGCTACAGATGTAATATCTTTTCCTTTGCAGGACGATACTGTCCCGCAGTATCTGGGAGAAATTGTTATTTCTGCTGAGCAGGCAAAAAAGATGTGTGATTCCTATGGTAAAAAATGGCAAGAAGAATTAACCCTTTATCTTATACATGGAATTCTGCATCTTGTGGGATATAATGATATTAAGAAGAAAGAAAGAGCCGTTATGGAACGAAAACAGGAAGAAATACTTTCGAAAATATTAAAAAAGCGAAAAAAAATAGTTGATAACATAGGCAACTAAACATGGTAACAAAAGATTTAGGTTTCGTGCTTAAGCGTTACAATTTCAGGGAAACAAGCGTAATTGCTTCTTTCTATACGCAAAGATACGGCAAAATTACAGGTATCCTGAAAGGATTCTATACGCAGAAAAAAGAATTTGCTTCGCATTTGGATAGTTTAAGCCTTAACGAGATTGTTTTTTATCCAAAGAAAACCGATGTATGGCTTGTCTCATTTGCCGACCTTGTGTATGATTATGATTTCCTGCGCAAAGATGTTTCGCGCGCGGCTGTTGCGTCGGTTTTTTTAAACCTGGTAGATAAAACCATGCAACCTTTGGATAAAAATCTGGAAGTTTTTGAATTACTGAGAGACTGCCTTTTTTCCCTTAAAGAAGAAAGCGCGAGAAAGGCCTTGTATGTTTTTCTTATAAAGTTCCTTACTCTTTCCGGCTTTAAGCCGGAATTCGGCAAATGCCTTGTGTGCCATAAGCCTGCTGACTGCGAAACGCTATTTAGCGTATCGCGGGGAGGTTTAGTGTGCAAAAAATGCAGCGCACAAGACCAGGATACAAGGAAAATTGGCGCAGATACAATCGCTTCCTTATTTTATATTCAAAACAATGATTTTCCTTTAGCGCTTAGGATTAATCCGACCCCCGAATGCGAATGTGAAATGGTTTACCTTTTAAGAGAGTTCCTTTGCTGCCACCTGGATATTGATATTTCAATGAACACGTGATTTTTACAAGCCACATTGGCGCAGTAAAAATCACAGTGTGAATTGAACCCCACACCCAGCCTATAAATATTACTTTGTCTTATTTGCTGGGTGTGGGGTTCAATTCGGCTACGCAACTTTTTAAGTCTAAGGCGCAGAAAAGTTGCTGCCTCATTAACTTCCTGGTATAATAACCGCTATGATTTATGAAGACCGGCACATAGACCCGCTTGAAGAAAAAGCCAAGAAAACCATAGGCAAAACCTATCTTTCAAAAGATATTGATGCCTCAATCCTGCAGACTATCAAATACGAATACCCCGGCCGCAGAATAAACGTAGAGTTAAGCACGGCTGAATTTACTTCAATTTGCCCTTTTTCCGGCCTGCCTGATTTTGCTGACCTTACTATTGATTATGTCCCAAGAGCGAAACTGGTTGAGCTAAAGTCCCTTAAGTATTATCTTTATTCTTACCGCAATATTAAAATATATAATGAGCATGTAGTCAGCAAAATAATGGAAGATTTAAAGAAAATACTTTCTCCTTACGAGATAAGCATAACTGCGGAATTCACGATAAGGGGCGGCATAAAAAACAAAATTACCTCCAGCTATAAGAAAAAATAGTTTATAAAGGAGGCCACGAATGGTTAAAAAATACAGTATCTTTGTCTTTGCGTTGACTGCTTTTTTTGTTGCCGGCGCTTACGCTGAAACAATCAAATTCAAAAACGGAAAAATTTTTGAAGGAAAAATAATTGAAAAAAATGATACGTCAATAAAAGTAGAAATCAGCGGCGTGCCCATAACATATTATCTTGATGCTATAGAGAGTATTGATTCAAAACCGGTATCGTCCCAAAGCGCAGTCAAGACAGCAGACAAGCCGGGTGCGCAACCCGGGGATTACTTTGACCAGGGGAATAAATCATTTTCTGAGGGCGACGCTAAAGGCGCGATTGCCGATTACACAAAGGCAATACAGGCAAATCCCGGAGATGCAAGAGCATACATTAACCGCGGCTCTGTTTATGCTAAACAGGGCGAATTTGATCTTGCCATTGCTGATTTTGACAGCGCCTTAAAGATAAATCCTGACTTTGCCGAGGTTTACTACAATAGAGGCCTTGCTTATGCCAATAAGGGCAATTATGACAAGGCTATAGAGGATTACAATAAAGTGTTGTTGATTAATCCCGGACTGAACATGGCTGAATTTTACTATAATCGCGGCAATGCCTACGCCCAGAAAGGAAACCTTGAAGAGGCAATCAGCAATTTTGACAAAGCCCAGAAAATCAATCCTAAAATTTCGGACATCTCTTACGTTGTTAAAGGGTTTACTTATGCCGGAAAAGGCAACTTTGACGAAGCAATAAATAATTACAGTAAAGCCCTGGAAATTAATCCCAAGTCTTCAATTAGCTATTACGGAAGAGGCCTTGTTTATTATCATAAAGGCGAAGGAGACAAGGCAATTGCGGATTACGATAAGTCAATTGAACTTAACCCAAATGATGCCGAAACCTACTATAACCGCGGGCTTGTTTATAAGGGTAAAGGTAAATTTGATGAAGCAATCAGTGATTACAGCAAAGCCATTGAAATTAATCCCGACTTTGCAAAGGCCTATAGTAACAGGGCAAGCGTTTATCTCAACAAAGGCAAATACGATGAAGCCATAGCTGATTGCAACCGCGCTTTGCAGCTTGACGCCAATTATGCCAATGCTTATGCCAACAGGGCAAGCGCTTATACCCAGAAAGGCGATTACGACAAGGCCATAGCTGATTACGATAAAGCAATTCAAACTAATCCTAATGTCGCGGCTATTTATTACGGCCGCGGTTCTGTTTACTACTACAAAGGCAATTACAGCAAAGCCTGGGAGGATATAAATAAAGCAGAGAGCATGGGCGCAAAGCTTGACCCGGAATTTATAGCTAAACTTAAAAAAGCTTCAGGGGCGCAAAAGTAGTTATGAAGAATCAGGAAGTATCCCGTATTTTCAGGGATATTGCAAGGATATTGGAGCTTAAGGGGGAGAATATTTTTAGAATCCGGGCCTATGAGCGCGCCGCCCAGGCCATAGACAATTTGCAGGAAGACCTTGACGAAATAATTAAAAAAGAAGAACTTACCTCAATACCCGCTATCGGCGCGGACTTATCCGCAAAAATTAAAGAAATCTTAGAAACTGGCCGTCTTAAGTATTACGAAGAGCTCAAGAAGCAAACTCCGCAGGGCCTTATAGCGATGATGGAAATCCCCGGCCTTGGCCCAAAAACGGTTAAAAAATTATACGAGCAGTTAAAGATAGATACTGTAGAAAAATTAGAAAATGCTGCGAAGAGCGACAAGTTGTTAAAACTGGAAGGCATAAGGGAAAAAACAGAGGGTAACATTTTAAGAGGCATTAATCTTGTGAGGAAAGGCGGAGAGAGGCAGCCTCTTAATGTAGGTTTGTTGCTTGCGAAAAGTTTTGTTGGCAAATTAAAAGGAATGAAAGAAGTAGACGATATTGAAGTTGCCGGTTCGCTAAGGCGCAGGAAAGACACCATAAAAGACATAGATATACTTGTTACTTCGGAAAAACCCAAGGAAGTAATGGATAAGTTTACGCGCCTTGATTTGGTTAAAGAAGTTCTTTCCCACGGAGAGACAAAATCCTCGGTAATATCAAAAGACAATAATATGCAGGTAGACTTACGCGTCCTTGAAGATGATTGTTTCGGCTCCGCGCTTTTATATTTTACCGGCTCCAAGGAATTCAATATACGCCTTCGCCAGCTGGCAATAAAAATGGGGTATAAGGTGAATGAGTACGGGATATTTAGAAAAAATAAAAAGCTGGCAGGAAAAACCGAAGAAGAAATTTTTTCATTATTGAAAATGGCTTATATTCCTCCTGAATTAAGAGAAGACCGGGGAGAGCTTGCCGCCGCGAGGGAAAACAAATTGCCTAAACTTGTTGAATTAGAAGATGTCAGAGGAGATTTTCATATCCATTCAAAATACAGCGATGGATTAGCCTCAATTGCGGACATTGCAAAAAAATTAGAGGCCTTTGGCTATGAGTACGCAGCCATATGCGACCATTCCCAGAGCCTGAAAATTGCAGGCGGGCTTTCGGAGAAAGAAGTTTACAAAAAGCTGGACGAACTTAAAAGGGTAAACAAAAAAAGTAAAATAAAACTGTTAGCCGGAACAGAAGTTGACATAACCTCAGACGGCACGCTTGATTATTCAAGGGGGTTGCTTAAAGAATTTGATGTAGTTGTCGCAGCAATACACTCCGGCTTTAAGCAAACCAAAGCGCAGCTTACAAAGCGTATTGTTGCTGCGTGTAAAAACAAGTATACAAACATAATAGCTCATCCGACAGGCAGGCTTTGGGGCGCCCGGGAAGCTTACGATATTGACATAGATGAAGTTTGCCGCGCAGCAGCCGATAGCCAGGTGGCCCTGGAGATAAATTGTTATCCCCAGCGGTTGGATTTAAATGATATCAACGTAATGCGCGCAAAAAAACACGGTGTAAAACTTTCGTTAGGCACAGATACTCATCAGCTTGACCAATTGTGGTCTATGGAATTGGGTATAAGTGTTGCCCGGCGCGGGTGGCTTGAAAAGAGCGACATTATTAACAGTTTTTCTTTAAGCGAGGTAGTTAAATGGTTAAAAAAATGATTCAGAGGGCATCTAAAAAAGTATCTGTTCTTTCTTCGGGCTTTTTGTCTTTGATTTTTTGCCTTATATTTATTACTTCCTGCGCAAAGCCTCTGCACAAAGATAAATTTATAATTACAGGTAGTTTTCTTGAGGTGATATCTCCGGATGCGCGCGCAGCAAAAATAGTATATGAAGAATTTAAACGTTTGGATAAAATATTTAATTTTTATGACCCAAACTCAGAGCTAAGCCGGCTCAATAATACATACAATACGCCCGTTAAAGTTTCCGCCGAGACAATTGAAGTTTTAAGCCTTTCCAAACAGTTGAGCGAAATGACTGAAGGCGCGTTTGATGTAAGCTATGGCAGTCTTTATGCTTTCTGGAAGGAACTTATAAAAAAGGGCGGTATCAAAGAGTTGCCTCCTAAAGAAACAATAAATGAAATTATGAAAAATTGCGGTATGGATAAGATAAAAATAAATAAGACTGACTCAACCGTTACGATTGAAAAACCAGGCCTGAAAATTGATTTAGGCGCAATAGCAGAAGGCTACACGGTGGATAAAGCGGTAATTGCCTTAAAGAAGGCCGGAATAACCAGCGCGCTTATAAATGCCGGCGGGGATATTTATTGTTTGGGAACTAACAGAGGCAACCCCTGGGTTGTAGGAATAAAAAATCCAAGTGAAATCCAGGGCATAATTGAAAATGAAAACCTCATAAACGAAGCCATAACAACTTCAGGCAATTACGAGCAATTTTTTGACCTTTCCGGCAAGCGTTATTCGCATATAATAGATCCTCGCACGGGGCTGCCGGCAGACAGTAATACCATAAGTGTAAGTGTTATAACGCAAAATTGCACAACAGCTGACGGATTATCTACGGCTTTTTTTGTGGGAGGCGTTAACGGCGTAAGCAGCTTTATTTCCAGGTATCCATCAACAATGAGAATATTCGTAATTACGCAGGAAGGTAAACAAAAAAGAGTGCATGTATTTAGATAATTTTGGTTAGTAGAACGTAAGGAGGTTGCGGTTACGTAACCCGTATTGTTAGACGTGCACGCCTCAGGTAACACGTCAAAGAAATAAGAACCAAAAAAAGACGCGATGCTTGATGCGTGTGAGGCGATACGTAACCCAGATGCGCCGTGCAACAATTAACGCAAGACGCAACCTTAATATAATTGTAGACAACGGATAGCAGGAAGAAAACTTGTAAAATTATGAATAAATTGACGATAGAAGAAATCAAAGCAAAGAAAGGTAAACAAAAAATTACGGTGCTTACCTGCTACGATTATTCTTTTGCCAGCGCGCTTAATGCAAGCGGTGTAGATATTATTCTTGTGGGGGACTCTTTGGCAAATGTAGTGCTCGGCCTTGAAGAAACAAATAAAGTAAGTATTAGTGAAATGCTTAACCACACAAAAGCTGTAGCAAAAGCAATAACAAGAAGTTTGGTGGTGGCTGATATGCCATATGCCAGCTACCAAAAAAATCCGGAAAAATGCCTTTATTATGCAAAGAAATTTATTAAAGCAGGCGCAGATGCGGTTAAAATAGAATGGTTTGATTCCTGCCGCGAAGTTATCGCTGAGCTTATAAAAAATAAAATACCCGTTATGGGCCATGTAGGCTTAACTCCGCAGACAGCGCATCTTTTGGGCGGGTTTAAGGTGCAGGGTAGAGACAAAGAGTCGGCAAAGAAAATTATACGTCAGATAGAAATTCTTTGTTCGCTGGGCGTTTTCGCGGTAGTTTTAGAATGTATCCCTTATCAGCTTTCACGTTACATTACACAAAGCATAGATATTCCAACTATAGGCATAGGCGCCGGCAAATTTTGCACCGGCCAGGTTCTTGTGCTTTATGATGTCCTTGGCCTTTATAAGAGGATTATACCTAAATTCGTGAGAGCTTATGCCCAGTTTTCATTAGAAACTGAAAAGGCAGCAGCGAGATTTGTAAAAGATGTAAAATCAGGTAAATTTCCTGCGCAAAAGGAAAGTTTTTCTATCAAAGAGAACGAATGGAAAAGATTGCTCAGTGAATTAAAGCAGCTAAAAGACAAAACCAGGAATAATCTGTAATTTGTTCATTTGCCGTATTTTGTTTTTTTGTGTCTGGATTGACTTATTCTTTTTCATTGTTAGAATATAAATGAAGTCAATCTTTGACAATATATTGAAGGCGCACGAATGGGAGAAAAAGGGCCTTAGATATTTTGTAAAGCTTACGGACAGTTAAAACGAAGAATACAGTGTAGCATAAATAAAAGGTGCAGGGTAAATTCGCAGACGGCTTATGTCTATGATTTACGTTTGTTTCGTTACCGTAAATCGTCTGCTCATTAAGGAGGTGTTGAGATGAGGAAATTGTCTGTTGTTGTGTTTATTTTCTGTTTAATGCTTTCTCTCTCGGCTTATGGCGAAGATAGCTATGTCCAAGCTTCAGTAAACAAAGCGAAGCAGGGTTTTACAAACATAATTACAGGTTGGCTTGAGGTGCCCTATCAGATAGTTAAAGGCTATAGGGGCGGTTGGGGCCAGAAAGAAAAGAATAAGATTTTAGGCGGCACATTTGGTATTTTTAGAGGAGTAATCCACGGTGTCGGCCGTACCGCAGACGGTGCGTATGAACTAGTAACGTTTGCGTTGCCTAACCCTAAAAATAATGAAGGCGTTGGCATACCGTTAGACAGCAGAAATGTTTGGGAAGACGGCACCCAGTATTCGCTTGCCAACAATGGAGTTGCTCCGGTAGGCAGGAAAGTTACAAGGGGCGTAATCAACGCTGCTTTTGGTATATTTGATTTACCCGGACAAGTCGGCAAGGGTTTTAGCCAGGATAAGCCGTTTCAGGGGCTGGCTAAGGCAATAATTTATCCTCTTGGGAGAATTACTTCCGGTGTCTATGACGTTGTAACATTTTTCCTCCCCAATGATTCCGAAGGTTTTGGTTATCCTTTGTCGGAAAAATATCCATGGGATGGTTTTGATAAAAAGAGCTGGGATAGCGGTTTATAATTGAAATTACAGCATAACTACAGAAGCCAGAATCCGGAAGATAGAAGCAGAAAAATTTACTCCTGGCATCTATTTTCTGGTTTCTGGCCTCTGAATTTCAATTGACGCTAAAGGCTTCTTCTGATATTATAGTTAAGTAACATTCTCTTAAGCTGGGCGAGCAGATTCAGTTGTTTGCTTCAATCTTTCCACAAAGCAAGAGAATAAATCCGTTACGTATAAAATAATAAAATATGGCAATTGTTCAGATTTTGCGGCAATTGCTTTTTTTGGCTTACGCTTATGATTGAAAGATATATCCCGAAAGAAATAGGCAGAATTTGGAACGACGAGGAAAAGTTTAGAAGGTTCTTGGAAGTAGAAGCCCTCCTCGCAGAAGCCCTGGAAAACTATAAAAAAATTCCCCGCGGAAACGCAGTAAAAATACGAAAAGCAAAAATTTCAATT
>Ga0265297_10008106_pt1 | contig 14178 bp, 12 predicted proteins | sample Munlanlwell13791_FD_192502 | JGI IMG/M metagenome (GOLD analysis project Ga0265297, IMG submission 192502) | Leachate microbial communities from a municipal landfill in Southern Ontario, Canada - Leachate well 137-91 | ecosystem: Engineered > Solid waste > Landfill > Unclassified | place... | reverse complement strand
CCAATTTCCTGTGTAGCCGTTGCTTTGTCTTTGCCTTGTCCCAAGGCTAAACCAAAACGCCGGTTTCTGGATTGGTTGTCGGTGCAGGTCAGCAGGAGGTCGCCGAGCCCCGCCAGTCCCATAAAGGTTTCCTGTTTGCCACCAAGTTTCACTCCCAGACGAATAATTTCGGTCAATCCCCGGGTAATAAGTGCAGCACGTGTGTTGGCGCCAAAACCAAGTCCGTCAGCGATGCCAGCGGCAATAGCCATGACGTTTTTTACCGCGCCACCCACTTCCACACCAATCAGGTCTGAGTTGGTGTAAGTGCGAAAACGCTCACTGTGCAAGATGTCCGCCAAGTGGTTTGCAAAATCAGGCTGAGAAGAGGCAATCGTGACGGCTGTCGGCAGGCCAGCGGCTACTTCTTTTGCAAAACTGGGGCCTGAGAGGAAGGCGGCAGGGGTTTGAGGTGAAAAGACCTCGGCGACTACTTCATGAAGTAAGGAGCCGTCGGCAGGATTAAAGCCCTTGGTCGCCCAGGCGATTTGTACGTTGTTCGGCGCGTATGCTTTGAGCTTAATCAGGGTATCCCTAAATGCGCGACTGGGTACGGAAACAAGTATCAGATTACTGAATGCGGCGGCCTCAGCCAAGTCGGAGGTCACGGCAAGGTTTTCAGGGAAAAGCAGTCCAGGCAAATACCGTTTGTTTTCACGATCTTGAGCCAGTGCAGCTATGTGCTCCGGGTTGTGTCCCCATAATAGCGTCTGACAGCCGTTTCTGGCTGCCATAATTGCAAGAGCCGTTCCCCAGGAGCCGGCGCCCAGGATGGTTATCTTTTTGTTCATAAAACGAATTAGTTGATTGTTTCGGAGCTTGGGGCTTGCTGTATGTGCTGCGAGTACAAAGCGTCAAAATTTACCGGAGCTAAAAGCAACTGCGGAAAGCCTCCTTTGGTGACAAGGTCAGAAATGGCTTCCCTCGCATAAGGAAATAGAATGTTGGGGCAGAAGCTGCCAGCCATCGGGCCCATTTCTTGCTCAGTAAAACCACCCAAAGAGAAAATTCCTGCCTGATTGACTTCAACAAGATAGGCTGTTTTATCGCCACATTTGACAGTGATCGTTACGGTAAGACCTATTTCATACATTGAATCTTCTAAAGGCGTGAGATTAGTGCCTAAGTTAAAGTCGACAACAGGCTCCCATTTTTCTGTGAATATTTTAGGGGAGTTTGGTGTCTCAAAAGACATGTCTTTTGTATAAATCTTTTGAATGGAAAATTGTTTTTCTACTACGTCGTTTTCTTCGGCCATGATGAGTTTGTATGATTAGGGGTTAATGAATTTAAATGTATGAGCTTTATAACTACAAAAGTCCTGAATTAGTTCTTGTTTTTGCTGGCAATTTTTACAGGCAATTTGTAGTCGTTTTCCCAGGATTGCATGCCGCCTGTAATAACGAAGACTTGCTCGAACCCTGCTTTAGTTAATATCTTGCCAGCCGATGCAGAGCGTGTTCCGGTTTGGCAAGCAATAAGGATAGGATCCTTTTTATGCGTTTCCAATTTAGAGAGGTACTCTGGTAATTTGCTTAAAGGCGTATTAATGGCGTTCTCAATATGACTTTGAACAAACTCAGGTGGTTCACGCACATCAATGACAGTTGTATTGCTATCGTTCATTTTAGCGACAGCAAGCAAAGGCGAAATAGAGCCAAATTTTTTGAATGCTGTATCAAAGAATTCCTGGATTAATAAAAAAGTAACTACTGCGAAAGCAAGAGATAATACGTAGTGATTTAAAATAAATTCTAGATAACGGTCCATGGATAGATTTGTTAAGTTAAGTGAATAGAGGGAAAAATTAGTGAAAGGAACAGAAGACGTCTTGCATCATTTTAATGAGTTTTAGCATACGAGCATCATCAATAAAATAATAAACACGGTTGGCATCTTTTTTAGAACCGAGAATGTTTTTTTCTCTGAGTATTGCCAAATGCTGGGAAATATTGCTCTGACTGGTGCCAACTTGCTCGACAATTTCCTGTACGCAGATTGAATTACTACCCAGAACGCACAATATTTTTAATCGCAATGGATGTGACATCGCCTTTAAGCAGTATGCAGCTTTGGCTATGTCATTATCATTACGCGAAATTTGTTCGTCTTTAGTTTCCATAGGGCTGCTTACACTGCTGGTTTATTGAATCCAATTTTACAAAAGAACATGTAAAGAATTATTTATACACAACTGTTGGTAACGTGTATTACTATAATGACCATTTGATTACGTAGCCGCCACGATACAAAACCGGTGAATCTAGCAAAATGATACATGATTTTCAATCATTTTGGGTAATGGATAATGAAATAGAGCGTTTGTGATTTATTTCGTAAGTGGCGTAGTGTGTGGGGTTTATTTTTATTTTCGGGAGATAGATAGAAGATGTTGAATCGGCCAAAGCCACTCGTATTACTGATCCTTGATGGTTTCGGTTACTCGCTTGACAAAGAATACAATGCCATTGCAATGGCGAATACACCTTGTTGGGACAAATTGCAAAAGGATTGGCCCATGACATTGCTCCACTGTTCCGGTGCGGTGGTAGGATTGCCTGGCGGGCAAATGGGTAATTCAGAAGTCGGCCATATCCATATAGGCACGGGTCGTTATGTTCCTCAGGATTTTTCCAAGGTTAATGATGCGATAGAAGATGGCAGTTTTTTTTCTAATCCGGTCCTTTGCAGGGCAGTTGACCGCGCTAAAGAAAACGACAAGGCTTTGCATATATTGGGCTTGTTGTCGCCGGGCGGAGTACACAGTCATGAAGATCAGATTCTGGCGATGGTCGAGTTAGCTGCCAAGCGGGGCTTAAGTAAAATTTACATGCATGCCTTTTTGGATGGACGGGATGTTCCACCCAAGAGTGCAATGGCTTCCCTTGAGTTGCTGGAGGCAAAGTTTTCAGCGTTGGGCGTTGGCCGTATCGCCTCAATCGTTGGTCGTTTTTATGCGATGGATAGGGACAATCGTTGGGACCGTGTAAAACAGGCTTACGATCTCATTGCTAAAGGCGAGGCCAGTTTCTATGCGGATTCTGCGGCAGAAGGCCTGGAAGCCGCTTATAACAGAGGCGAAACGGATGAATTTGTTTTGCCGACCGCTGTGCATGAAGCCGTTGCCCTTGATCCAGAAGATTCTGTGGTGTTCATGAATTTTCGGGCGGATCGTGCCCGCGAGATTTCCCAAGCATTAACTGCAACTGCATTCGACTCATTCGATAGGAACCGTCCTCCCTACCCAGGCTATTTTTGCACCTTGACGGAATATAATCAGGATTTTGATTACGATGTGGCTTATCCGGCGACAGATATAAAAAATGGTCTCGGAGAGTATCTATCCAATATTGGCATGACGCAATTAAGGCTGGCAGAAACTGAAAAATATGCCCACGTAACGTTTTTTCTTAATGGCGGCATAGACGCCCCATTTCCTGGAGAAGACAGAATATTGGTGCCATCGCCTAAAGTCAGAACCTATGATATGCAGCCTGAAATGAGCTCGGTAGAAGTTACCGATCACATGGTGGAGGCCATTGTCGGCGGTAAATATGACGTCATTATATGTAATTATGCTAATTGCGATATGGTAGGACATACAGGCATAATCGATGCAGCAATTTTAGCCGTGGAAGCTGTCGATGCTTCATTACAACGCATAGTCGATGCGTTGCGCACGGTTGGCGGAAGAATGTTGATAACGGCGGATCACGGCAATATTGAACAAATGGTTGATAAGGAGACCGGGCAACCGCACACCGCACATACTACAAATCCTGTGCCTTTGGTTTATGTGGGCGGTGACAGGCCATTAGACTCTGATGGCAGTTTGTCGGATCTGGCTCCAACAATGCTGGCAATTTTGGGAGTCGAGCAACCTGTTGAAATGACCGGCAGATCACTTATCAAATAATCTGGAATGAAAAAGAAGATAATTTTTTGTGTTTTACTGAGCGCATTCTTAAATCAAGTTGGCGCTGAAGTTTCAGATAAAAGTAAGAAATTAAGTGAAGTTCAGTCGGATATTGTAGCAACCAGACAAGAGATGCAACGTATCCGGCAGCAAAAAAGTACTTTAAGTGCTCAATTGGCTGAAATTGAAAAGCTCTATGGGAAAACAGCCGCTTTACTGAAAACCTTGCAGGGGCAGGTTGAGCTGAAGCGTCAGAATCTGAACAAGATTCAGCAGAAGATGCAGGTTTTTCAGAATGAGGTCAGTAAGCAAAATAAAGAATTAGCGGGCCAAATAAGGGCAGCCCATGCCATGGGTCAACAGGAAAAGTTGAAGCTGTTGCTTAATCAGCAAGACCCTGCATTATCTAGTCGGATGATGGTATATTATGATTATCTTAATATGGCACGGGCAAAAAAGCTGGCTAGTATTGAGGAGTCTATGCAGCATCTAGAGCAGCTGGGCAAGCAGGAGCAAGAGGAAACCGAGCTTTTAGAGAAAAATCTGGAGCAAAAGAAGTTAGAGCAGATGGCTGTGGATAGTGTGAGAGAGCAAAGAGCTCAGCTATTGGCACAGTTAAGCAATGATTTTTCTTCGAATGAACAACAGATTGATCGCTTAAAAGAGAGTGAAAGCAAGCTCAAGGATCTGATATCTATATTGCAGCAATCAACCGATGATGCTGATTCTGAGACCGTCCAGGAAAAGGAATTGTCCAAGGTTGAGGGTGACCTTGAAGCCAAAGATGATTCGGCCGAGACCAAGAATGATTTTCCTGAGCTTAAGGGGGATTTTTCTTCACTCAAGGGTCAATTGCCTTGGCCTATCAAAGGGCGAGTGGCAAATAAGTTTGGCAGCCCGCGGGCAGAGGGTACGTGGGATGGAGTCTTAATCGATGCCAAAGAGGGCACCGAGATACGCGCCGTTACCCGTGGTAAGGTAGTGTATGCCGATTGGCTACGCGGCTATGGCTTGTTGACTATCATTGATCATGGCAAGGGTTATATGACCCTTTATGCGTTTAATCAGAGTCTATATAAAAAAATTGATGAAAGGGTAGAAGCGGGAGATGTTATTGCTTCCGTTGGACAAAGTGGCGGGCGAAGCCAGCCGGGGTTGTATTTTGAGATGCGTAAGGAAGGTCAGCCGATTGATCCGCTTGAGTGGTGTCGAAAATAGTCGGCATTACATTATTAATTGTTAAGTGATAATATTTCAGAAAATTGAGTGTTTGGAGTTTTCAGGTACATGTTAAAAAAGAAAAGTGTTTTTATTTTATCCTTAGGGATTATGTTAGGTGTTTTTATGGGTATTTGCGGAAGCGTTCTTGCTGAGCGAGAAAACGTAGAGCCTGTAGCCGACACTGAAGCACTGCCCTTTGAGGACTTGCGAACATTCACAGAAATTTTTGGCCGGATTAAACGGGACTATGTAGAGCCTGTTTCGGATAAAAAGTTACTGGAAGACGCTGTGCGGGGTATGTTAAGCGGCCTTGATCCCCATTCGGCTTATCTGGTCGCTGAGGAATATCAGGAATTAAAAGAAGGCACGACCGGGCAGTTTGGCGGCTTGGGCATAGAAGTCAGCATGGAAAATGGCTTTGTTAAAGTTGTTTCTCCTATTGATGATACGCCAGCCCAAAAAGCAGGGGTAAAAGCCGGGGATCTTATTGTCAGGCTGGATGATGAGCCGGTAAAAGGCATGTCCTTGGCTGATGCCGTAAAGAAGATGCGCGGCGAGCCAGGCAGCAAAATTTTACTCACCATTGTGCGTGAGGGAGAGGAAGCCCCGCTGAAAATAACCATAACCCGGGACATCATAAAAGTTAAAAGTGTAAAGAACCGGATGCTGGAAAAGGGTTATGGCTATGTGCGTATCAGTAGCTTTCAATCTGGAACAGGGGAAAACCTTAAAGAGGCTCTTGCAGCATTGAAAAAGGAAAATGCAGGCGATTTAAAAGGCCTGGTTCTGGATTTAAGGAATAACCCGGGTGGGGTGTTGAATGCGGCTGTTGAAGTCAGTGATGCCTTTATAAAGAGCGGTCTCATTGTTTACACCGAAGGACGTATTGAAAATTCAGAAATGCGCTTTAATGCCGCTCCTGATGATCTCATTAATGGTGCGCCGATAGTCGTGTTGATTAATTCCGGTTCTGCTTCGGCCTCGGAGATTGTAGCGGGAGCCTTGCAGGATCAGAAACGTGCAGTGATCATGGGTGAAAAATCATTCGGTAAAGGTTCGGTGCAAACCATACTGCCAACCAGCAATGGCGCCGCAGTTAAGCTGACAACAGCTCGGTACTATACGCCTTCAGGACGCTCTATCCAGGCCGAGGGTATTGAACCGGATATCACTCTGGCCCGAGTCAAGCTGGAGGAGTTGGAAAAATCCGAGTTCAAGCCGGTCAAGGAAGCTGATTTGTCGCATCATTTGCAGAATGGAAAGGCGAAAGAGGGTAAGGATGATGCTCAGGATAAAGACAAGGATAGCTTGGAAAAAGATTATCCTTTGTATCAGGCACTGACCTTGTTAAAAGGCATTAGTATCATGCATAAGTAAACGAAGATTCGTTTTTAGTAATGAAACCCCGGACTTTGGTAGGCTGAAAGCTTGTTGGAGTCCGGGTTTTTTTATGTCTTGAATTTGTTAGTCGACAGGAAAAAAAATAGCAGGAAGAAAGATAGATTGTTTATTTTTAGCTGGAATTGAAAGTAAGGCGGGAAAGGGGACAAGGTGTGCATGAAAATGCAACACCTTGTTTATGAATTGCTTACTAACAGATTGATTTTTGATAGTTGACGGTAAAGTCATTCAAGGTCGATAGCGCTATTGGCAGGTCTTCGGTTTTCTCAAGACTAAATGCATTAACGCCGACACGCGACAAATAGAACACCTGGTCGCGCATGAAGTGGCCTGTGGCCCTGATCTCGCCTTGATAGTTATAGCGGCCTCTGAGCAGCCATGCGTGAGAAAAGATGCGCCCGTCGCCAAAGCCCGGGAAATCAAGTTCAATGAGTTGAATGTCTTTCAGGTCATCAGCGATTTCTTCAACTGAATCGGTGGGGCCGATTCTAACGCCTATCTTTCCGTTAGACTTGAGCAATTGTTGCTTGTCTTTTTTCCAGCGAGCTAATGAAACGCTGATGTTGCCGTCTTTCAGTTCGGCATCATCCGCGATAAAGCTCCAAGTGTCGTCAACAATCTGTCTGTCTTTAATTATCTGCATAGACTTGCTCTTTGAATGGGGTAATTCCGACACGTTTTACCATGTCCAGAAATGATTCTTCATCCTGACGTTGTTTGATATAAACATCGAGAATGGTAGTAATTGCTTTGGTTACCTCGTCTTTGGCAACAGCAGGCCCCAACCGTTCGCCGATAGCCGCCTCGTTTTCAGAGGAGCCGCCCAAGGTCAGCTGGTACCATTCAGCGCCTTTTTTATCGACGCCGAGTATGCCGATATGGCCTACGCTTTGGTGCGCACAGCCGTTCATGCAGCCGGACATGTTGATTTTTACATCGCCAATGTCGTGGAGATAGTCGATGTCATCAAGCGCTTCATTGATTTCCTTGGCAATGCCAATCGAGCTGGCATTGGCGAGAGAGCAAAAATCGAGGCCGGGACAGCAAATCATATCGGTCGCAGTGCCGATATTGGGTGTTGCCAGTTTCAGTGCGTCGAGTTGTTGCCACAGCGCGAACAGATCCGCTTGTTTGACATCGGCAAAAATCAGGTTTTGCCGATGTGTGCTTCTGATCTCGCCAAAACTGTATTGATCGGCTAAGTCAGCGACAGCGTCAAGCTGTGTATCGGTCATGTCGCCCGGGGGTGAATCCGGCGCTTTTAACGATATGAATCCGGCGCGATAGCCGGACACTTTATGATCGGCAGTGTTGTATTTGACCCAGGTGGCAAACGCTTTGTTGTCGAGCTGGTGTTGCGCAAAGCTGGCGTCTTGCGCGGCGTCTGCTTGATAAGCGGGCGGTGCAAAACAGGCTTTCATGGTTTCAATGCGATCAGCGCCAAGCTCCAGCTCATCCCGGATCAGCAGCCATTCTTTTTCAACCAGTTCGGCGAATTTCTCCATGCCGGACTCTTTGACCAGAATTTTAATGCGCGCTTTGTATTTGTTGTCGCGACGACCGAACAGGTTATAAATCCGTAGTATGGCTTCAAGATAAGACAACAGATGCTTCTTTTCCAGATAGGGCTTGATGACTTGACCGATAATCGGTGTGCGTCCCAAGCCGCCGCCTACGAGTACTTTAAAGCCAATTTCTCCTGCGTCATTTTTAACCAGATGCAGGCCAATGTCGTGAAATTGGGTGGCTGCGCGATCATGTTTTGCGCCGCTGACTGCGATCTTAAATTTGCGCGGCAAGTAGGCGAATTCAGGATGTAGGGTAGTCCATTGCCGGATGATCTCGCAATAAGGGCGTGGATCTTCAATTTCATCAATACAAACACCAGCCAAGTGATCGGATGAGGTGTTTCTAAGGCAATTGCCGCTGGTTTGAATGGCGTGCATTTGAACGCTGGCCAATTCCTCAAGAATGTCGGGAACTCTTTCCAGCTGAGGCCAGTTAAACTGGATATTCTGCCGGGTAGTGAAATGGCAGTAGTTTTTGTCGTAGGTGCGGGCAATGTGAGCCAGTTTCCGGAGCTGCTTGGAATTAAGCAGGCCGTAGGGACCAGCGATCCGCAACATTGGGGCATGAGTTTGTACGTAGAGTCCGTTCATCAATCGCAATGCGCGAAATTGGTCGTCTGAAATTTCACCTTTTAAAAAGCTTTCGGTTTGCCTTCTAAATTGAGCTACGCGTTCTTCAATAAGTGTTTGATCGTTGTTGTTATATTGATACATAAATGAGCGCTTAGTGCCTGTTTAGGCCATTAGATATGACCGATAATAATATACTGTGGGTCATAAAATGACAAAGGTTATTATATGGTGATAACATTGCTGGTTGAAATTATGGCGCAGTTATTTAATTCATTATAAAACAAAGGAAGGGGGTTATTTTGGTACGGTTTTTATTCATCTTGTTATCTGCTTTGTTATTGCCTGATGTGGCAATGGCGGGTGGTTTTGAAAGCCTTGGTTTGACGGGAACAGAGCGGGGTATTTATACCGTGCTTGTTTTTATTATTGCCTATGGTTTTGTAATGGCTGAAGAGTTTACTCACCTGAGTAAGTCCAAGCCGGTCATTCTTGCAGCGGGTATTATTTGGGCGCACGCCGCTATCCTAGCTACTCAGGCAGGCGTTACAACTGAAGAAATGCATGAAGCTTTTGAATATAATTTGAAAGAATATGCAGAGCTGATGTTGTTCTTGCTGGTTGCCATGACTTACATCAACTCAATGGCTGAGCGTAATGTGTTTGAAGCGTTGAGATCATGGCTGGTAAGAAAGCAGTTCGGCTACCGTCAATTGTTTGTGATTACCGGCATCATTACTTTCTTCTTGTCCTCCGTGGCTGATAATTTGACGGCGGCTCTACTGGTCGGCGCGGTTGTTATGGCGGTAGGTGCGGACAATGAGAAATTTGTCAGTATTGGTTTCGTTAATCTGGTAATTGCTGCGAATGCGGGTGGTGCGTTTTGCCCTTTTGGCGACATTACAACCTTAATGGTTTGGCAGGCGGAGTACGCAGAGTTTTTTGACTTCTTTAAACTCTTTGTTCCATCGCTAGTCAATTACGCAGTACCAGCGGGGGTGATGTACTTTGCTGTGCCGAATGAGCAACCTAAAGCCTCAAGTGAGGCTGCAGTGCAGTTAAAGCCGGGGGCGATTCAAATTTGTGTCATGTTTCTTTTGACTATTGCTGCTGCAGTAAGTTTTAAACAAGTCCTGCATTTGCCACCATTTATGGGTATGATGGTTGGTCTTTCTGTGTTGATGCTTTATGGCTATCGTTTAAAAACAGTCTATAGCATTGAAGGTGATGATAAATTTGATATTTTCGACAAAGTGCGTCATGCGGAATGGGATACCTTGTTGTTTTTCTTCGGCGTGGTATTTGCGGTCGGTGGCTTAGGCTATATCGGTTATCTTGAGCTGCTTTCCGGTGCAATGTACGACGGCTTAGGCGCGACTACAGCTAACATTTTAGTAGGTGTGATTTCGGCGATTGTTGATAACATTCCTGTTATGTTTGCGGTGCTGAATATGAACCTGGATATGGACTTGTATCAGTGGTTATTGGTGACCTTAACTGCCGGTGTCGGCGGCTCATTGTTGTCAGTGGGTTCTGCTGCTGGGGTGGCCTTAATGGGGCAGTCCAACCATAAGTACACATTTTTCAGTCACTTAAAATGGACGCCTGCAATTGCTGCGGGTTATGCAGCGAGTATTGTTACCCATTATCTGATTAATGGTTGATATTTTAAGTATGCGCCGCACTCTGTGTGCGGCGTTCGACAACTGCTCCTGCGTTGCTTTATCTTTTGCATTCATGCAGTCGCGTTTGTTTGGTAAGGTCGATGGCTGCTAAAAAAAGCTGGCGATCGGCCTTTTCAATTTATGTTCAGCCTCGTGTGCGGAGCATGATATTTCTTGGTTTTTCCGCAGGACTTCCTTTCTTGTTGGTTTTTTCTACATTATCGGCCTGGTTACGGGATGAGGGTGTGGAAAGATCTGTCATAGGCTTCTTTAGTTGGGTCGGCGTGACCTATTCAATAAAAATTTTTTGGGCTCCCGTTATTGACAGACTGCCGCTGCCTTTCTTGACTGGATTATTGGGTAAGAGACGCAGTTGGATGCTGCTTGCACAACTGGGAATTGCGGCTGGTCTGGTTGGTATGGGAAGTTCGGATTCGCATACCCAAATACAGCAGATCGCCCTCTTTGCGGTATGGGTGGCATTTTGTTCGGCTACGCAGGATGTTGTTATTGACGCTTATCGTATTGAATCGGTTGATCCTGAGTATCAAGGGGCTATGGCAGCAACTTATGTGTTGGGCTATCGGATTGCCTTGCTGGTGGCCGGAGCCGGCGCTTTTTATATTGCGGATTATTCCAGTTGGAAGTTGGCTTACTTTGTTATGGCTACCGCTATGCTTGTTGGTCTGGTGACAACTATTTGTCTTAAAGAGCCTGAGCATGGGTGCGTCAATGAAGTGCGGTTGGAGGCGAGTGGCGCAGTAACAAATCAGAATATCTGGCGGCGTTTATTGGCAAATTTCACAGGTGCGGTATTGAGTCCGTTCGTGGAATTCTTTAGCCGTAATGGCAGGTTTGGTCTATTGATCTTGATGCTTATCGCGGTCTATAAAATGAGCGATATCACCATGGGTGTTATGGCAAATCCGTTTTATCTTGATTTGGGCTTCAGTAAAAAAGAGATTGCTGAGGTCACCAAGATTTTTGGTTTTTTTATGACTATAGCTGGCGCTGGTTTAGGTGGTGTGCTAGTTGTCAGGTACGGGATTATGCGTCCTTTGCTGTTAGGTGCGGTTATGGTAGCTGTAACCAATCTGCTGTTTGCTGTTTTGGCGGTGAGTGAACCGAGTTTGTTGTTGTTAGCTGGTGTAGTAAGCGCTGATAACTTAAGTGGAGGTATAGCGACATCGGTTTTTATTGCTTACCTTTCCAGTTTAACCAGTACCGCCTATACCGCTACGCAATATGCGCTGTTCAGTTCCTTGATGACCTTGCCCGCTCAATTGCTGGGTGGTTTTTCAGGGATCGTCGTGGATAGTTATGGTTACGCAGTTTTTTTTATTTATGCATCAACAGTAGGTTTGCCAGCAATAGTATTGGTATTTTTATTGATGCACTATCAAAGCCGATCTAAAGCGTATAGTCATAATCCATAATAAGCGGAGCATGGTCGGAAAAGCGCTCATCCTTATATATGGCTGCCGCAACAACCTTATGGTTGAGGGCGGGCTGATTATTTGGTAGTCGATGCACCAGCCGACGTTTTTTGTCTAGGCTTGTCCTCTGTTTGACCACCAAGTGTACTGTTCAGCTTCCTGATTAAGAAGCCTGAATGCATCCAACCAATGACCATCAGCAAATAATCGATCCAGCCAGGCCCTTTCTTCCGGTAAAAAACCCGAGTTTTTTGATTTCCACGCCAGTTTTTCAAGTCGATTTCTTTGTGGGCAATGTTCCAGTCGCCGCAGATTACATAGTCACGACCATTCTCTGAGCATTTATGTAAATAGGGTGTGAAGCGTCCAAAAATTTAAACTTGAAAGCTTGGCGTTCTTCCTCAGAAGTGCCAGAGGGCAAATAATGCGAAATGATGCTTAGGTTGCCAAATTGAGCCTCAATAAAGCGCCCTTCGGCATCGATATCTTGCCAGCCTATACCGCTAATAATTTTATCTGGTTGTTTTCGGTAATATAAAGCGACCCCGCTATAACCTTTTTTATCAGCATCATGATAGAAGCTATGGTAATCCATGGGGCAAAAGGGATCGGAACTAAGTTAGTGTAGCTGGGCTTTAGTTTCCTGTATACAAATAATGTCAGCATTCTGCTGCTGCATCCAAATAAAGAAACCTTTGCGTTCTGCGGCGCGTATGCCATTTGCATTTAAAGTAATAATACGCATAAATATAATTTGAGTTGCGAATTTTTTATGAAATACGTATTATACGGGGTTCTTTAATAAGTAAGTAGCCCGCTTGTGGGTAATGTGATAGTGATATGAAACCAGAAATTCATCCAGAATATAAGCAAATTACCGTGACTTGTGGTTGCGGCAATAAATTTGAGACAGGTTCTGTAATAGGTAAGGATTTGCAGGTTGAGGTTTGTTCTGCATGCCATCCTTTTTATACAGGAAAGCAACGCGTTGTTGATACTGCGGGTCGCGTTGATAAATTCCGTAAAAAATACGGCAAATAAGTTTTTTACAGTTTTTGTTTCGACTGATAATCAAAGTTTCGTCTGCTAGAGTTGCCTGCATTAAAAAGATGCAATGACAGTAAAAGATTATTCAGAGGGGTCGGTTGGACGGACGGTAAAGATGTAAGCAATCTCAGTTAGCTTACGTCGCAAGCAAAAAGCTTAGCGTTGTTTGGTTGCGGTGCAAGTTCCATGAGATAAGGTTTGTTTGAAAAAAGCGCCTAATTTGTATGTTTATTACTAAGCAAAAAGCCGATGCAGCATTGTTGCATCGGCTTTTTGCTTTTTAGTTATTGGGGATTTGATATTGTACGTAACGCAAATAAGTCGGCGTGGGAGGAATGGCTGTGCACGCTTGCAAATGGTTAATTTACAGCTTCTAAGCCGGTTAACCCCTCAACAGACCAGTTGGCAAAGTCAAGAGAGCCTTCTTCATTATCACCATTCTTATAATTGATTCGGCAAACGTATTTTTTGGTGCTTGTGCTTGCAGTGGGGCTAGTGATGTCAATTTCAGCGTTAATAACATATTGATAATTCCCAATGCTCCATGCGTTAAGCGGCTTTGCCGGGAAGTTAATGGATACATCGGGATCAAGTATGGACTTAATGTAGGTATTGCAGTGTGCGTAAGCCAGTTCTGTTAAAGGTGTAGAGATGGAGGCCATGTCGCCCTTGTCTTTGCTGTCAACAAGAAATAAATCAGACTGAATAACCTTCTTAACTGCAGGCATGATAACTTCTTGCTGGATTAAAAATAAAGCGACTAAGCCGATGATAAGGGCAATAACGGGATACTTCTTCATAATAAATTGATTAATTTAGGGGAAAACCGGTTGAAAGGAATAGGTGAAATTCTAACAGAATTCAATGTGTTAAAAGTAGGGAAATTTAATAAGAAGGAGGCGGTAAAAATGAATTGTAATTGGTGTGTTTTTTGACTTGACAAGGTTGATTGAACTGGTAGACTGATCGCTCACCAAATTGACTTGGTTGCACTGGGTTCTTCGTTTTAATAAAGAGTCGGGTGGGAAAATGGAGTTGTAACTTAAAGACTCCTGGTCTTAATTAGACTGGGGATTTTATAATTTTTAGGAGGTAGAAATGGCAGCTACAACTGAATCAGTGAAAACTGATGCTGCGGAAGCACCGCTGTTAAATAAAAGAAATATGTTTGCTGGAGCAGCACTTTATATAGTGTTCTACGGCTGGGTTCGTTGGTATGAAGGTATCTATGGCTGGTCAGCTGGCTTAGATTCATTTGCACCTGAGTTCGAAACATATTGGATGAACTTTCTTTACATCGAAATGGTTCTTGAAAT
>Ga0265297_10008105_pt1 | contig 14179 bp, 12 predicted proteins | sample Munlanlwell13791_FD_192502 | JGI IMG/M metagenome (GOLD analysis project Ga0265297, IMG submission 192502) | Leachate microbial communities from a municipal landfill in Southern Ontario, Canada - Leachate well 137-91 | ecosystem: Engineered > Solid waste > Landfill > Unclassified | place... | reverse complement strand
GCCAGGATTTCAATATTGCGGTGATTGGCGCAGTCCACCAACTTGGGAGAAATGATGCACATGGAGCAGTCGTTGGTGGGAAAGGTCTTATCCAACTGGGGCATCACCCCGCCGATGGCCGGGTCTTTTTCGACCAGATAGACCAAAAAGCCGGCGTTGGCCAGATCCAGAGAGGCTTGAATGCCGGCAATGCCGCCGCCCACCACCAGGACCGCCCCAACTTTGTCGCGGTTATCAGTACTCATACAGTTAAGCCGTATCCTTAGCCGAAGGGCCTTGCGGCCCCTCGGTCAGTGCCATTCAAGGTAATTTCGGTAGAGTACGATGTTGATCAGCAGGTAAAGGCCGACGGCCAGGGCCGCGTAGCCGAAAACGAAATAGAGGATCCGGTACCAGCGCGGCGGCCCCGGGACTTCGGCTTCTTCCAGCCGCCCATCCTCCTGTATCCGGGCGATCCACAGGGGTTTTTCCTCCCGCTCCTTTTCCAGCTCCACGCTGCCGGCGAACATGCACTCGTTCATGGGAAACATGCCGCGGCGCAGATGGCCGACGGTAAAGTGGACGATGAAGATATACAGCATGGCCAGCAGGGCCTCGGCCCGATGGAGCAGAAGCAGGATATTGAGGACCCAGCCGGGCATGATGCGGCTCGTGGCCACGGGAAACATGAGCAAGAGGCCGGTAAGCCCCAACAGGGGCAGGCCCCAAAAGACCGCCCAGTAGTCGAATTTTTCCCAGTAGGTCCAGCGGTCGAAGGCCGGGGGCGGCCCCAGCCCGAAGAACCAGCGGAACTTTTGTCCCAGGTGCTTGGCATCCTCCAGGCGCGGGACCAGCGAGTCGGGGCTGAATAGACTGCGGCGCCAGGCTTGCCATTCTACCTTGGCCAGGATGTAAGCGATGTGGATAACAAAGCCGATGATCATCAACACGCCTACCGTATTGTGGACGGTGGTGGCGCCGTCATAACCGCCAAAAAGTCCCACGATACTTTTTCCCCAGGCGGTCTGGTACAGCAAGCGCCCCATGCCGGTGACCGCCTGCAGCAGGAAAGTCACCATGATGAAGACATGAAAGAGGCGGTCAAAGATATTGAACCGGACTATTCTGACCTGGTCATTCATTTTCCTGCCCCCCGGCGGGCTCCTCTTTCGGACCCGCCCCGGCCTCGGGTTTCGGTTCCGGCTCCTTGATGGGCTCTTCTTCCGCCTTTGCCTCTGGTTCCGGCTCCATCTTTTCTTTTATGGCGTGGTAAGATTCCTTGCCCATCCAGATCAAGGTATGGAGGCCGAAGAAGCCCAGGGTGCCCACGATGAGGAGGTACATGAACCAGTTGGCGTAGTAAAAGGACGGAAAAACTTTTCTGGTCTGCGGGGCGCCCGCCGGCGGTTCGTGAACCAGAAAAGTGGCAAAGGAAGCATTGGCCCCTTCGTGGCATTTGGCGCAGACATACGAATGGCGCCTAATGGGATTCATGGGGGAGTAATAGTAATTTATCCCCGCGATGGGCTCACCGCCGTGACATTGGCGGCAGGTGACGTTGCCCCGAACCGTGTGGCTGTGCGTGGCCTCAGTGACGTGACATTCTTCGCAACGGCGGCGTGCATAGAATTGGATGCCGGCGTGAGAGTCAGCCAGATAGGTCCGGTTTCGCACTACGGCGGCAGTGGAACTGAGAGGAAAAGGACGCTGCGGCGGCGCTTCCCGAGGCGACTTGATAAATGGCCTCATGCGCCGGGGTTTGACCTCGTACTCCTCGTAGAAGCCGGTGCTGACTTCCCGGTCTTTGTAGCGCCGGAGAGCATCGGCCACCTCTTCCTGGGCCGGGGCCGGCCCGGGGACCAGGATCGTCGTTCCCAGCAGGCCCACAGCGACCGGGAGGCGCGCCTTGCGGAGCAGGCTCCGTAAGCTCATGGCCGGTCTCCTTACTTTTTAGGGGCCTCGGCCGGTTGTGGGGGCGCTTCCTTGGGAGCCTCCGCCTTGGGGGGCGGGACTGCTTCAACCGTTTTGGGAGCCTCCACCTTGCCAGGCATTCCCATCGGTTTGGGCAGCACGGTCAGGGCGTCGTAAACCGCCTGCAACTGCTTCAGATCCTGGTTCTTGTGCTTATGACAGGTCTGGCAGGAGTTGGGGATAACCGGGTTTTTCAGGGTATCCCTGGGCAGCAGGGCCACAAAGACGTGACTGTGGATATCGCCCGACAAGGCGCTGGTGGCGATCCTCGGCATATGGCAGCCCACACAGTTGGCAAAGGAATGGATGGAGTGGGCCTGGTTGTTATTGACGACCTGGTGGCAGACGAGACACTGCTTGGAGCCCGCCGCCTGGGTCTGAGACCGGGTTGGGGGCACGCCGATCTGATGCACATAATGGCAAGAAGTGCAGGTCACGCCTTCGTCGGCATGCTTGGATTGCGCCCAGTCAATATATTGCTGGTGGTGCCCCTTGGAAAATTCGTTGGCGTAAATCTCTTTCACATCTCCGGCCGCGAATGAGGTGGATTTGAAATAGGCCTCCAGGGCCTTGCCCGGTTCGTAGCCCACGGCCCATTCCGCCCCTTTGTGCTGGGTGGCCTTGCCCCGGTTGTGGCAGGAGCCGCAGATCTGGACCTCAACCCCCATGGTGAGCTTGGCCGGGTTGACGATGGTTTCCCGCTTCTCAAAGACTGCGGTCTTGGGCAGGGCCGCGTGCCAGGAACCCTTGCCGTGGCAGGCTTCGCAACCGACGCCCGGCTCGACAAAGGTGTTCTTTTCCAGGTCCACCCCGGTGGCGTGACAGCCGCCACAGCCCAGAATCCAGGGTTTTTTATCCCAGGTGGCCTCGTTGTAATTGGCCCAGGTGTTGTTCTTGACGAAATATTGAATGGGCGTGATATACAGTTTGTCTTCTTTTTTCACGATAAAACGTTGTTTCCATTGACTGCCGATGGTGTAGAGAATTTCATCCGGCTTCGGAATAAAGATTTTGTCCGCCGGGACCTTGAGTCCCTTAATCTTTGCCAGGTCGTCACGGATCTTTTTCTCGTCGATGGGGACGATAATGGCGTCCTGGTTTTTCTTGGCGTCCTGCATCATCCGGCTGTGCAGGGTCATCTTCCAGGAATCGTAGTGCTCCAGGTGACACAATTTACAGGTATCGGAACCGACGTACTTTTTGGGTTGGGATTTGAGGGCCTTCACATCAATCGGGGTCTCGCCGCAAGCGCTTATGACCAACAGCATCAGACCCGCCACCAGGAATCTCACCACCACGTAGCCATTCATGCCGCCTCCCGTCAGGTGAAGCAAGAAATGTGGATATACCTGTTTGATTCAACTAAAATTTTTTCACCTTTTTAACCCCTGCTTGATTCTTCGTTGTTTAAAAACTAAGGCCTCTGAATTTTTTATCAAGCCATTGAAATAATTATCCTTTAAAATTTCCGCGGTCCGGCGCAGCGCTGTCTGTGGAAGGGGAGGCATACATTCCGCTTCTAAGGCTGGCCGGATTGGTGGGGTTTGCCGTTAGTTTCGGTCATCCCTCCGCACGATGGGGCGGCGGGTGGCTTTTTTCCTGATAATTTTTGATGGCCAGGCCCAAGGCCTCCGCCCCCAGGTTGGAGCAGTGCAGCTTATTGGGCGGCAACCCTCCCAGGGTTGCGGCCACATCTCGGTTGGTGATGGCCCGGGCCTCGTCCAGGCTCTTGCCTTTGGCCATTTCGCTCACCATGCTGGACACCGCAATGGCCGCCACGCAGCCGAAGGTTTGAAACTTGACGTCCGCCAGCCGCCCGTCTTTGACTTTGATGTAGAAGGTCATCATATCCCCGCACACGGGATTGCCCACTTCCCCGATGCCGTCGGCGTCTTCAATGACCCCGGTATTTCTCGGATTGGTGAAATGATCCATGACGATATCGCTATACATGGTCAGGCTCCTTATCTGCTTCTGCCTTAGCCCGGCATACCAGATCGGCTAAGGTGATGGACTCCAGCTTTTCAAACATGGCCTGGGCCGCCTCCCGCCAGAGATAGCGCGTGGCGCAGACCGGGGAGCGCTCGCAGATCAGGGGGTTGTCGGCGCATTCGGTCAGTCTGGCGCCGTCTTCCAGCAAGGCGACGATCTCCCCGATGGTGATCTCTTCCGGCGGCTTCGCCAGAATATGGCCCCCCTTGGGCCCCCGCACACTCTTCACATAATTGGCCTTTTTCAGAGGAATGATGATTTGTTCCAGGTACTTCACCGAAATCCCCTGATCCCGGGCCACGCTGCTCAGATGCACCGGCCCGGCAAGATAATGCTCGGCCAGATCCAACATCAGGCGAGTGCCATAGCGGCTGCGGGTAGAAAGTTTCATCCCTGCCCTCCCGCGGCCGCCATTTTTTTCCGCCAGACCGGGGAAAACGACCGCAGCTTGGCCACGGCCTCGGGAAGCCGCTCCAAGACGTAGTGAATCTCTTCTTCCCGGGTTTCCCGAGCCAGGGTAAACACAATGGACCCTTGAGCCAGATCCGGCCGGATGCCGATGGCGGCCAACACCGGCGAGGTCTTCAAGGCCTTGGAGGCGCAAGCCGAGCCCGTATTGGCATAAATCCCCTGGCGGCTCAGCATAAACAGGAGCGCCTCGCCTTCAATACCCTCGACGCAAAAACTGGCATGGCCGGGAAGCCGCCGTTCCGGATGGCCGGTGCAGATCACGTCCGGTACCAGCTTCTGGATGCCCTGGACCAGCAAGTCCCGGAGGTCGGCCAGGTAGGGGGCCTTAGCGGCCAATTCGTGCCGGGCCAACTCCGCGGCAACCCCCAGGCCCACGAGGCCGGGGATGTTCTCCGTTCCGCCCCGCCGACCGTTTTCCTGGATGCCGCCGTTGAGCTGGGGCACCAGGCGCAGTTTGTTGCGAAAATACAAAGCCCCGATACCCTTGGGCGCTCCCAGGGCCGGGCCTGAAATAGTCAACAGGTCCACGTCCAGCTCTTTTACCTCCACCGGCACCTGGCCCACGGTAGCCACGGCATCAGTATGAAAGGGGACCCCTGCCGCCCGGCACACCGCCACCAACTCCGGGATCTCCTGGAGGGTGCCGATCTCGTTACTGCCGTGCCCGATGGAGACCATGACCGTGGCCGGGGTCAGGGCCTTTTGGAGACGTTCCGGATCAACCCGGCCGTATCGGTCCACAGGCAGGAAGGTTACTTCAAAATCGAAAAACTTCTCCAGGAATCTCGCTGAATTGAGCACCGAGTGATGTTCGATGGCCGACACAATCAGGTGCCGCCCTCGCTTCAGAAAATTGGCCAGGGACAGGCCCTTGATGGCCAGGTTATTGGCTTCGGCGCCGGAGGAGGTGAAGATGATCTCCTCGGGGCGCGCCCCAATCAGCCGGGCCACCTTGCCGCGCTGCTCTTCCATGACCGCTTTAATCTCAGATCCAAGGTCGTACACCGCGGAGGGATTGCCAAAACGTTCGACAAAGAAAGGCAGCATGGCTTCCAGGACTTCGGGTCGAACCGGCGTCGCCGCGGCGTGATCCAGATAGGCTCGTTTCATCGCCTTCCCTCAAGATTGCTTCTTGATGTAGAGCTTATAGCAATCGTCGCAGGCATCTTCACAGATGCCCAGGAATTCTTGGCCGTGCTTGGCGCACCAGGCCGGGATGTCTTCAAGGGCGCCGTCGTAATCGGTCAAAATTTCCAGCACCTCACCGTGTTTCAGGTCTTTCATTAACTCCATCGGCTCCAGGAGGTGCATGGGGCAGGCCCGATAGACCAGATCCGCCGTGGCATCAGCCTTACATTCGTTGAGAAATCTCATGTCCTCCTCCTGAAAACCTAAATGTCTGATCTTTGATCTATATTATTTAAGTATAGTATAGCTAATCATGAGGCCGAGTCAAGAGTAATCGAAAAATTATTTGAGCCGGAGGGCCGTGCAACTCTTTCAGGATCTTCGGCAAAAATGAGATTGACAATATCCGGTTATCCGGTTATAAAAAACTCATGAAAGCCGAAGCCCAAATGTTTAAATCCCTGGCGGATGAAACCCGGCTAAGGATTCTCTGGCTGCTGATGGCCAAAGAGGAGCTCTGCGTCTGTGATATCATGGGGGTCCTGGGCATCACCCAGTCCAAGGCTTCCCGGCACCTGCGCCATCTCTATCACCTGGGCTGGGTCAACGACCGCCGGGAGGGGGTGTGGATGAATTATCGGCTGAGCGTCCCCCCGGGCAGCCCGGAGGATAAACAACTCAAGCTGCTGGCGGAGATGCTGCGGTCCCACCCGGAGGCCCAGGCGCTCAAGGACCGGCTGGAGCAGTGGCTGGCGGGCAAAAGACAGGGCCAGGACGCGGCCGCGTGTCAATGCTCTTGAGCTGATTACCCGTGTCCGGTGTGAGGAAATTTTATCTTGACTTATCCGGTTATACGGTTATATAAAAGTAGTATGAGCGCCGCGGCCTGATTCTCCACATCCCTGGCGGACGAAGCGCACCGCGCCGGCTTGAAACCTAAAGATTTTTTTTGGCCGATGATACTTAATAAAGCGGTTATGCGAGCCAGGGACCCTGGATGAAAGAGGATCGTCATGTTCAAGACCATCGTGTTAGCCACCGACCTGTCGCCCGCCTGGGATGAAATCGTGGCCTGCGCCGGAGAATTTAAGGCCCTGGGGTGTAAACAGGTGATCTTGACGTATGTGATCAGCGTCAAGTTCATGGCGGGGATGGAAGGTATGCTGGTGTCGGCGGCCCGCCCCCAACTGGAGGCCCAGCAACGGCAACTGGAAGCCCAGGGGTTGCAGGTGACCATGGAAACCCCGGTGGGCCTGCCGGCCACTTCTTTGAACGACGTCGCCTGCCGCTATGGGGCCGATCTCATCGTGGTGGGCTCTCACGGCCAATCGCTCTGGCGGGAAGGGGTGCTGGGGTGCTTCACCTGCGCGGTGCTACATAATGTCCACTACCCGGTGCTGCTGCTCAATGTCAGATTAAAAACGCCGGGACTGCCGGGCTCGTGTGACATTTCCCACACCCAGGTCCTAAGGCATGTACTTTTGCCTACGGACTTTTCGGAGATTTCGGAGCGCGCTCTGGAATATGTGGAGCGCCTGGCGGCCAAAGGACTGGCCCAGGTCACGGTGCTTAATGCCCTGGATGTGCCGGCCGGAGAGATGACCTATCCCCCCGGCTATCAGGAGATTGCCGAAGGGGCGGCCCGGGATCTGCTGGAACAGTGGAAACAGCGCCTCTTAGGCGCCGGGGTTCCCGTAGTTCACGACCGCTTCGACCTGGGGCACCCGATCCCCGCCATTCTCCAGGTTTTGGCATCGCAGGACGTCTCTCTGATCGTCATGGGCACCCAGGGGAAAGGTTTTATCAAGGAGATTTTCCTGGGCAGCGTGGCGCATAATGTTTCCCGGCTGGCAAGGCGCCCGGTGCTCTTGATCCCGCCCGCAGCGCGGTAATGAGGGCACGGAGGCCTGGTTCAGGAAAAAAGTTCACCAGGCCGCGCCGGTTTTGCCTGCGGGGATGGGTTTATATTTTATAAACCGGTTAGACGGTTATTTAGTCAGCAAGTCTGACGGCGAGGTGAAGATGGTGGGCCAGGTGCCCAGCGTCGAGGAAATCAAGAAAATTATCGGCTAAATTAAGACAGGGGCCGCAACTCATGCTGAAGGTCTTGTTTCTCTGCACCGAAAACGCCTGCCGCAGCCAGATGGCCGAAGGTCTGGTCAACCACGATCTGGCCGGCCAGGTGCAGGCATTCTCCGCGGGAGTGCGGCCCAGCCGGGTCAACCCCCGGGCCATCGAGGTCATGGGTGAGTTAGGCATCGACATCAGCCGTCACCATTCCAAGTCGATAGACGAACTGGCGGGGCAGCAATTCGACCTGGTGATCACCGTGTGCGACCAGGCCCAGCAGCAATGTCCCATCTTTCCCGGGGAAACCGAGGTCATGCACGTGGGCTTCCTGGACCCCGGCAAAGCCGCGGGTACGGAAGCGGAGGTCATGGCGGTCTTTCGCCAGGTGCGGGAGGCTTTGCGGGCTGAGTTGATCCCGCTGCTCAGAGAGAAGGCCAAGGCGCGCCACGCGCCTTAAATTTAGGTTCCCGATGATTGATCAGAAAGAGTCAACGCCTGCGGGCACCGAGGCCTGTCTCCATGACGAGGCGCCGGAATCCGCGCCAAAGCCGCCGCGTCTCGGGAAGATTTCTCAATACCCGGTAATCAGAGGCTTAGGGCGATTTTTGTCCTGGTGGCTGGTGTTTTTCGGCATCTATGCCAGCTCTTCCGTCTGTCCCTGTTGCGGCACCCCCGGCTGTCCGGTGGGTGCGGGGGCCGCCGGGATAATCGGCGGCTGCTTTGCGGCCTTGTGGACTTATGGCAGAGCCGGGCTAAATCGCCTCAAAGCATTAATTGGGCCTTTTGGCAGGCTCAAGAGGGGTCGTCATGTTACTGGACCGGATTGATAACTTTGAGATCTTTCGCCCGAAAATGGACGCCTCGAAGGAAGTCCTGCACGCCATCGCCACCTTCCAGGGGGACATCTCTCTGGCCTTCCCCTATGTGAATGCCGAATTAGGCGGCTGGGACTATGATCAAACCAATCAGGCGCTCCTGCTCAAGCTCTCCGACGGAAAATGGATCACCCTGCACCCCCAAAAAATTGCCATTCGCGGGGCCAGGGATATGGAAGAGGCCCAGGCCCTGCTCACCTGGATTCAAGGGCAGATCAATGACATCTATGCCCGGCGGGATACCATCGCGCCGCGTTATGTGAGCCAGGCCGGCCTCAAGATCATGGAGATCTTGAAGCTCTTGCCGATGACCAACTGCAAGGCCTGCGGCTACGCCACCTGCATGGCCTACGCCGCGGCCCTGCGGGAAGGGGAGATCAGCCTCAATGACTGCCCGCCTCTCTGGGAAGAAAAATACCGGGAAAAGCGGGAGAAACTCCTGATCTACCTGGAAAGTTTCGGCTGGCGGGCCCTGGATGCGGATTAGGTGAGAAACGCCTTGGCCCCAGGGCGCACCTGGTCTTAGTCCCGCAATACTCCTCTCCTTCATCCCCATCTTTACCGGCGGTTCGAAGATTTATCCGGCGACCGCCGCGAAGCTGATCCGGATAACCCAAGGGCTGCTGAACATACGAGCCCGTCAAATTCCTGACAGTTCCGGTACCACTCCGCGTCCTGAAGCCGGACACCCGCCCCGGGGGGTGTCCCGATTTCTGGACATCCCCCTAATATTCCGGCCAGGCGCCAGGCCGCAGACACGAGCCTATATCGTAATATGGCAATATATTTAGTTAATTTGGCTTTCGTTGACTCCCTGAAAGGTTCTTTCTATGAAACCTGGAGGTAGATTTTTCCGAAAGCGTATTTGATCCCCAAAGGGGTTATGTTTAATTTTATAAACATATCCCTTGCTCAAAAGGAGAAAGTAGTGGATCTAGTTTAATTTTTGTTGTAATTATAAATAGTTACTGGATAATTTGAAGTGGCATGGGAATTGCTGATTAAGAAGAATGTCGATGGAGAAAAAATTTGCTGGACTTGTGACACCCCTAGACTGCTAATGTGACCAATAAGGTGAATAGCGGTTTTGGTATATGGTTGACCGGCCTGAATGCTTCAGGCAAAAACACGACGAAAAATTGCTCCTATGAGTCCACCCGACGACCAGGGTGAGCGCCTTAATAAAGTAATAAATGGATCGATTTCAGATAATTACTTTGAGCCCGCCGGGCTTCCCCAATGCGGGGATACCCGTTGCCGGCTGTCGAGCCGGCGGACTCGGCGTCCTGGACCTGCAATATGGCTCGAAGGTGCAGGCAGCTCTTGATGGCATCCAATCCCTCACCAAATACGCGCGAACTCCCTTCGGCGTTAAGCTGAATGGGAATGACCACGCCATCCTGGCAGAGATTACCTCCCGCCTCCCGCAAAATCTGCAATTTATCATTATCGGGCATACCAACCCGGAGGAGTTAAAGCACCTGGTAAAAACCCTCAGCCCCCGTGGCCTCAAAGTTTGGCTCGAATGCAGATCATTGGCTGAGGGCCGAATGGGAGAAGAGGCAGGGGTGGCGGGGATTATCGCCAAGGGCCATGAAGCCGGCGGCCGGGTGGCCCGGGAAACCACCTTCATTTTACTCCAACAATTTGTTCAAAAGCTCTCCCTGCCGGTCTGGGCCCAGGGAGGCCTAGGTCTCCATACGGCGGGGGCCTGCTACGCCGCGGGTGCGGCCGGGGTGGTCCTGGACAGCCAATTGACCCTGACTCGGGAGTCCCCCCTGTCTGAAGACGTCAAATCCAGGATAGTGAAATTCGACGGTAGTGAGACCGTGGTTCTCGGGGAGGCCCTGGGAGAGCCCTACCGGTTCTGCTCCCGGTTGGGGACTCCTGAACTCCAGGAGCTGGAGACCCTGGAGAAGGAACTCATCCGGGAGGGGGCTCAGGCCGGCGACGGTTTGGCCAGGTGGCGCCGGGCCATCGCGGTCCAGGCGGGAGGGGATTCTCCGGCACATGGTGTATTTCTGTTCGGACAGGATATTGGCTTCGCCGCACCCCTGGCCCACAAGTTTGAGACCGTAGGGGGAATTGTCGAAGGCATCCGGCAAGCCATCAGGGCCGATTGTCAGGCCGCGGCAACTAACCGTCCGCTGGCGGCTGAATCCCCTCTGGCCCGGTCGCACGGCGCCAGCTATCCCATCGTGCAGGGGCCCATGGCCCGGGTAAGCGATAATCCGGCCTTTATCGAGATGGTGGCCCAGGGGGGAGCCTTACCTTTTGTCGCGGCAGCCTGGATGCGGGCCCCGGAATTGGAGAAGATGCTCCAAAACACCGGGGCTCGCCTGCAAGACCGACCTTGGGGCGTCGGCTTACTCGGATTTCTGCCTCGGGAGGTTTATCTGGAGCAGATCCAGGTCCTGCTCCGGCACCGCCCCCGCTTCGCCCTGATTGCCGGGGGGCAGCCCCATCAGGTCAAGCAGTTGGAACAAGAGGGCATCGCCACCTATGTGCATGTTCCCTCTCCCGGCCTGCTGCAGATGTTCTTGAACGAAGGCTTAACCAGGTTTGTCTTCGAGGGCCGCGAGTCGGGCGGACACGTCGGCCCTTTCTGCAGTTTCGTGCTTTTTGAAGCGGTGCTCCAGCTCCTCCTGGAATCACCTGCGGTCAATCGGGCTCCGGAAAATTACCATATCCTGTTCGCCGGGGGGATTCATGACGCCTTGTCCGCCTCGATGATCGCGGTAATGGCGGGCCAATTGACGGCCCGGGGCCTCAAAGTGGGCCTGCAACTGGGGACCGCCTATCTCTTTACCGAAGAAGCAGTGGCCAGCGGCGCCATTGTCAGGACTTACCAGCAAGAAGCCCTGGGGTGCGACGCCACCACCCTGTTGGTGTCAAGTCCGGGGCATGCCGAGCGGGTCATCGAGACCCCCTTTGTCCGGGTTTTCAACCAGGAGAAAAGGCTGAGATCGGAATCAGGCGCCACCCCGGAGCAGGTGCGCGAAACCCTGGACCACATAAAACTGGGGCGGTTGCGGATCGCCACCAAAGGCATTGCCAGGAACCCGGACCGCCACGCCGACCCGCAGACTCCGGAGTTTATTCACCTGAATGAGGCTGAGCAACGGGAGCAGGGAATTTACCTGGTGGGGCAGGTTGCCGCCATGCGGAGGCGGGTGATCAGTATCGAGGCCTTGCATCATGACCTTGCCGTCCGGGGCAGCGCCCGGGTCCAAAGCATTTGGCAGGAATGCCGTCGGGATTACCCGGCGGGCACCCAGGCCCAGCCATCGGATATCGCCATCGTGGGCATGGCCTGCCTGCTGCCCCGGGCTTCCACCCTGCAGGCCTACTGGGAAAATATCCTGAATAAGGTCAATGCCATCCGGGAAGTGCCGCCCGAGCGGTGGGACTGGCGGCTTTATTATGACCAGGATCAAAACGCCAGGGACAAAATCTGCGCCAGATGGGGCGGCTTCCTGGATGATATTCCCTTTGACCCCGCGGCCTATGGTATGCCTCCCAATTCCCTGGCTTCCATCGAGCCGCTGCAGTTGCTAGCCCTGGAAGTCACCAAGTGGGCCCTGGAAGATGCCGGCTACGGCAAACGGCCGTTTAATCGAGAAAAAACCGCAGTGGTGTTCGGCATCAGCGGTTCCGGGGAGCTCGCCCAGCTTTATAGCCTGAGGACGGCGCTGCCCACCTTTTTCGGGGAAAAATCCCGGGATGTGCTGGCTCACTTCGGCGGGGTGCTGCCGGAATGGACGGAGGACTCTTTCCCGGGCATTTTGATGAACGTCACCGCGGGGCGCATCGCCAACCGGTTCAATCTGGGAGGAGCCAACTGCACGGTGGATGCCGCCTGCGCCTCCTCTCTGGCCGCGGTGTACTGGGCGGTGAGAGAGCTGGAAACCGGCGCCTGTGATATGGCCGTGGTGGGCGGGGCCGACTGCATGCAAAATCCTTTCACCTACATGTGCTTCTCCAAGACGCAAGCCCTGTCGCCGCGGGGAAGCTGCAAGGCCCTGGACGAAAGCGCCGATGGCATCGTTTTGGGTGAAGGGATCGCGGTGATGGTTCTCAAGCGGCTGGCTGACGCCGAGAGCGCCGGGGATAGAATTTATGCGGTCATTAAGGGGGTGGGAGCCTCCAGCGACGGCCGGGACAGGAGCCTGACCGCGCCCCATCGGGAGGGGCAGGTCAGGGCGCTGACCCGGGCCTATGCCAAGGCTCAGGTCAACCCGGCCACGGTGGGACTTATCGAAGCCCATGCCACCGGGACCGCGGTGGGCGACCGCATCGAGATCGAGTCCCTCAGCCAGGTTTTTACCGAGGCCGGAGCCGGGAGCCGGGACTGCGCCATCGGCTCCGTCAAATCGATGATCGGCCACACCAAATCGGCGGCGGGATTGGCGAGCCTCATTAAGGTCGGCTTGGCGTTGCATCATAAGGTCCTGCCGCCCACCCTGGGGGTGGAAAAGCCCAACCCCGGGCTGCTCCTCCCTGAAACCCCCTTCTATGTGAATACGGAGGCGCGTCCCTGGCTGGCCGCCGGGGAGGAACAGCCCCGCCGGGCGGGAGTCAACGCCTTGGGGTTTGGGGGCACCAATTTCCATGTCGTCCTGGAGGAATACACCGGAGACTATCTCGACCAGCAGGGGCGGGCCTCATTTAAGGATTGTCCGGGCGAGCTGTTTTTCTGGGAGGCAGGCTCCCGCCCGGAACTGCTGGAAGCCGTAAAGGCCCTGGAAGCGTCCCTGAAAAGCGGCACAGCCTCGTCTCTGGGCGATCTGGCCTTTACCCGCTTTAAGGAGCAGCGGAAAAAACCTTTCCCCGGGGAAACGGCTTTGCGCCTGGCGGTGATCGCTTCCTGCCCCCGCGATTTGCTCCATAAATTGGCTAAGGCCAGGGAAGTCATCGCGGCCCCCCAGCCAACTTCCTTCGATCCGGCGGGAATTTACTTCCGCGAAGGCCCCCGGGCCGCGGCAGGCAAGGTGGCGTTCCTGTTTCCCGGCCAGGGATCCCAGTATGTCAACATGTTGGCCGACCTGGCCATTCAATTCCCCGAGATCAGGACCTGGTTCGAGCATGGCGATCGGCTTCTGGCGGGAAAGTTCCCCAAGCCCCTGACCGACTATGTATTCCCCCCCTCAGCCTTTGAGGCCGAGGACAGGTCCTCCCGGGAACGGGCCCTGGCGGATACCCGGTATGCTCAACCGGCCATGGGCATCGCGGACCTGGCTCTTTTTAACCTGCTGCAATCCTTGGGAATCAGGCCGGATATGGCAGCGGGCCACAGCTACGGGGAATATGTCGCCTTGTGCGCCGCGGGGGTAATGACGCCCGATGAGCTTATCAACCTGTCGGAGGCCAGGGCGCGGTTCATCGCCGCGGGCGCAGAGGGGTCTCCCGGGGCCATGGCCGCAATCAACGCCGACGCGGATACCGTTGCCGGCCAGATCGAAAACATCGAGGGGGTTTGGGTCGCCAATCTCAACGCCCCGCAGCAGACCGTGATTTCCGGCACTCAAGCGGGGATAGAGGCGGCCCGAGAGATTTTTTCCCGTCAGGGCCTTCAGACCCGCTCGATCCCGGTGAGCTGCGCCTTTCATTCTCCCCTGATCTCGTCTGCCTGCGAGACCTTGGAAAATTACCTCACCGCCCTGAAATTGGAGTCACCCCGGGTGACGGTGTTT
>Ga0265297_10008104_pt1 | contig 14180 bp, 15 predicted proteins | sample Munlanlwell13791_FD_192502 | JGI IMG/M metagenome (GOLD analysis project Ga0265297, IMG submission 192502) | Leachate microbial communities from a municipal landfill in Southern Ontario, Canada - Leachate well 137-91 | ecosystem: Engineered > Solid waste > Landfill > Unclassified | place... | reverse complement strand
TATCGCCTTTTATGGCAATAGCTATGACCTGACAGCCTTTGGCCCTTGCGCTTTTGGCAAAAAGCAAAGGGAATTTCCTGTTTCCGGCTATCAAACCTATTCGCTTCATTCTTTACGGCAGGAGCGGGCAATCCCACGCTCAGAATTTTTGGCAAAATTTAAAAGATAAGCTACCTCTTCGCTTTTGACTAATTCTTTCTCGCATTTTTCGATAGCGTGTTTTAAGGAAAACCCTGAATTGAATAATAACTTGAAGGCCTGGTCGATTTGTTTTATCGCATCGCGCCCTAATCCTGTACGTCTTAAGCCGATTAAATTTAAGCCGTAAACACGGGCAGGATGGCCGTCACAGGTTGAAAACGGCGGGATATCCTGGACAACCTTGGAACATCCGCCTATTATTGAAAGCTTGCCTATCCTGACGAACTGATGGATTGCAACTATGCCTCCGATCACCGCTTTATCCTCGATAGTAACGTGGCCGGCCAAAGTACTGTTATTGGCTAAAACACAGCCGTTGCCTATTCTGCAATCATGGGCCACATGGGAATATGCCATAAGTAAATTATTATCACCGACGATTGTCTTGGAGCCTTCTCCGGTACCGGGATTAAGAGTGCAATACTCGCGGATAATATTATTACATCCTATCTCTAGATAAACTTTTTCTCCCTTAAATTTTAGGTCTTGGGGCCGGCTGCCGATGACGGCACCGGTAAATATTTCGCATGATTCTCCGATTGTCGTATTCCCTTCGATTACACAGTGTGAACCAATTTTTGTATTTTTGCTGATTTTTACACTGTCGTTGATTACGCAATAAGGCCCGACAACCACGCCGTCTTCCAGAATTGAACTTTTAGAAATTATTGCTGTTGGGTGTATCTGCATTTTATCCTTCCATCCGGTCCTATTTAGATTAATCTTCGACCAGTGCAAACATAAGATCTGCTTCGGCTACAACCTTGCCTTCAACCAGGGCTTTACCGTGAACCGTACCTATCTTGGAACGGATTTTTCCGGCTTCCACTTCAAAAACCAAAGTATCTCCGGGAACCACGGTTTTCCTGAATTTTGCGTTGTCAATTGCCATAAAAAAAGCCAGCTTTCCCCTGTTCTCTTCGCTGGCAAGCATCATTACGCCGCCTACCTGGGCCATGGCCTCTAAAATAAGCACCCCGGGCATTACTGGGCGGTTCGGAAAATGGCCCCTGAAAAAATAATCATTAATTGTCACATTCTTGATACCTACGGCGCGCTTCCCCTTTTCAAGGTGAGTCACCCGGTCAACGAATAAAAAAGGCTCACGGTGGGGGAGAATTTTCATAATTTCGTTAATGTCTAAAGATTCTTTCATGGCGTTTGCTCCTTGAGTTTTAGTCCTTTGTTCATGGATCTTTCTTGTGATTTGCAAATTCAAAGAATGGCCGCTTCTAAGCGCGATTACGTGGCCGCGGATCGGGCATCCTGCCAAATAAAGGTCTCCGATAAGGTCCAGGATCTTATGCCTTACAAATTCATCGGCAAAGCGCAATTTATTTTTTATTACACCTTCCTTGCCTACAACCAAAGTATTTTCATAGCTTGCCCCCGAGCCATAACCCTGGCTCTTTAACTGGGCGACTTCATCTTCAAGGCAGAAAGTCCGGGCCGGTGCGATCTGATTTTTAAATGAATTTGCGTTGATTGTTATCTCTAAAAATTGGGCCTGGAGCAAAGGATGGTCGTAGTTTAAAGTATATGATATCTTAAATTCCTTGTAAGGCAGTACCGTAATCGAACTAGTCCCTTCCTGGACATTTATCGGTTCTTTAACATTGTAAATAAATTTTTCGCTTTCCTGTTCCTTGATCCCCGCATCCTCAAGGACTTTGACATAACCGGCAGCGCTTCCGTCTAATCCCGGTAATTCATTGGTATCTATTTCTATATTTATATTGTCTATTCCGAGGCTGGATAACGATGCCATAAAATGTTCTATGGTTTCCACTTCAGCCTGGCCGCTACCGATAGAAGAACGCCGGCTTGATTTATTTGCCAGCAAAGAATCGGCGCTGGCCTTTATCTTTGGCTCACCGGGCATATCTTTACGTATAAAAGTCACCCCTGAATCAACTTCTGCGGGTTTTAAAGTAAGGCTGACCTTTTTACCCGTATGTATTCCGATACCGTTAAGGATGACTTCCTTGCAAATAGTCTTTTGTTTTTCCATTTTTTATTTTAACTTTTCTTCAAGGCTTTCGATCTTTTTCTTGAGTTCCTTAACCAGATCGAACAGCTTGGGTAAATTCTGCAGGCTGGCATTTACTCTTTGAGTAGTCATGTAGGGCCGGGCGGGATAACCTGAAACCATAGTATCCGCAGGAACGGATTTGGCAACTCCGGACTGCGCAGTAACAATAGCATTATCTCCGATATTAATATGGCCGACTAACCCTGCTTGTCCGCCTAAAGTAACGTTATTGCCGATGATTGTACTGCCTGAAATACCTACCTGGGCGACAATAAGCGAATTTTCTCCGATCACTACATTGTGAGCGATTTGAACCAGATTATCGATTTTAGTGCCTTTTCCTATAATAGTTTTATCAAAGCGGGCCCGGTCAATGGTAACATTTGCCCCGATCTCAACATCATCGCCTATCTCGACAATGCCTACCTGCGGTATCTTATGGTGCGCCCCCTTAATGGTAGCAAAACCAAAACCATCGCTGCCGATGACTGTACCGGAATGAATAATCACCCGGCTGCCTATATTAATACGTTCCCGTATGGAAACATGCGGGTAGATCAATGTGTTGCTTCCGATTTTAGTATGATGGCCGATATAACATCCGGCATAAATAATCGAGTTATCACCGATTTCAACATTATCGCCGATAACCGTATACGCCCCTATCGCCACATCTTTACCTAATACAACATTTTTACCTATAACCGCAGTAAAATCTATATTCTTAGGGTGCCCTGCTTCTTCGGGAGTAAACAAAGAAATGATCTTTACAAAGGCCAGCGAAGGATTATCTGTCAATATTATCGGCTTATTTGTTGTCTGGGCGTCGGCAGAAGTTACAATAGAAGAGGCCCGCGTTTTGTCCATCAGTGACATATACTTGGGATTGGACAAAAAGGTAATATCGCCTTCACAAGCCTCCCTGATCCCTGAGGCCCCCGTAATCAGTGTGTCTCCGTTGCCGACAACCCGTCCGCCGACAAGCTTAGCTATTTCTTTAAGTGTTTTTTGCATAAATGAACGTATAACTTATGATCCACCGCAGGCGGAGAATAAGTTAATGCGCGAATTTATCCCGCCGAATAATTCGAGGCGGGATTCTACCCGTTATTTACCGCCCTTATTTAAAATTTCAATAACCTGGCTGGTAATATCCATGTTTTTGGTCTGGTAAACCAGCACTCTGTCATTAAGCACCAGCGTAAAACCTTCTTTTTCGGCATATTTTTTAACGGCTTCCTGAATATCACCGAGAAGCTCTTTCATTTTCTCTTCTTGTTCCTTGCGCAGGTCAGCCTGTTTCTGGCGGTCATAATCCTGGAAGGATTTTAGTTTATTTTGAAGTTCGGTTTTCTTGGCATCCCTTTCTTTGTCGTTAAGCAGGTTTAATTTATCTTGAAAAGCTTTTAAGTCCGCTACTTTTTTATCGCGTTCGTCTGTATATGTCTTTTCTTTTTCGCTTAAGGTCTTATCATATGATTTGGTCTTGCTATATTCGCCGAAAGTACGGCTTAAATCGATATAACCTATTTTTTCCGCCGCCTGGGCAGCGCCTTTGACTAAAAATAAACTCAAAAATAAACCCATTGAAACTACTGCTATCTTTCTCATCTTTCCCCCTTTTTAATTGCTAATTTCTATTTTTAAAATCCGTGGCTTGCACTAAAATGGAAACGCCCGCCCTTTTTCTTGCTGCTTTCACCGGGCTCTTTATCCAAAGGTATGCCGTAATCCAGCATTATCGGCCCTATAGGAGTTTTAATTCTAAGCCCCAAACCGAAACTTGATTTAAAACCGCCTGAATTTTCCACACCGTTGGCATCTTTATTGGAAAATATATCCCCCATTTTTTCCCAAACGTTACCGATGTCGTAGAAAGCGGCAACTTTGAGGAAACTAAATAAAGGATAGCTGTATTCAATATTTCCTATCGCCATAGAAGCGCCTCCCAACGGATCCTTGGATATCGGATCAACCGGGCCGACTTTTCTTTCTTCATATCCTCTTATGGTATAGGCGCCTCCGGCAAAGAATCTCTCGTAAATCGGGACTCTTTGGGTATTATCAAAAGGCTCGGCTAAACCGATCCTCCCTCTCAATTCAAGGACTGCGCCTTTGGGCATCGGAATATAGTGGGATGCGCGGGTATATAATTTCCAGTAATCTTTATCTCCGCCCAGCGGGCCGCCGGCAATATCAAAAGCGAGGTTTAATAAATTACCTTTTCTTGTATCAAAAACATTGTCGCGGCTGTCAAATGTTAATGACGGCGTAAAAACGCTTATAACATTTGTCCCCACTTCGCTCATTAAATCGCTGGAAGCGTCGCTGGAAGGGTTGCTAATCTTTATTTGATCGAGCCGGTAGGTAAGGTCCCCCCTTAAATATTCGGTTAATTCTTTTCCTAAGCGTAAATCCCCTCCCGTGACCGCTTCGTCATAACCGTATCCTACATCGGTGTCACGATCATGCATCCTGCGGTATAAATCAAAACCAAAAGAAACGGGATAATCAAAAAGCCATGGCTCGGTAAAGCTTAGTTCATACCCTTGGCTTAAATTACCGATTGACGCCCTCACCTTTAAATTTTGCCCGGCCCCGGTAAAATAAGGCCAGTTTCTCCAGTCGAAGTTCTTCTGCTCAACCTCTACAAAACCTATAAACTGGTCTACCGTGCTATAACCGCCTCCGAAACTAAATGAGCCGGTTTTAGATTCTTTAACATCGACCACCAAGTCCTTTTTATCGGGTTTTTTAGTTTCTTCGGTATCATAACTTACTTCGTCGAAAAACCCTAAATTCTGCAGCCTTTCTTTGCTGCGCCTTAGTTTTTCGCCGTCGAATTTCTCGCCGGGATGTATTCTCATCTCCCGGCGAATAACCATATCTTTGGTCTTAATATTTCCTCTGATCTTTATTTTATCGACATAAACGATCTGATTTTCGGTAATCGAATAAGTTATGTCTACCCGGCTGCTTTCAGGATTTACTATTTCCGATTCATTAACAAGGGCAGAAATATAGCCCCGGTCAAAATAAATCCCCTGAATGCCGGCAATATCTTTTTTCATCCCCTCATTGCTGAATACTTTGCCGGGAACGCATTCGCTAAGTTTAGATATAATCTCTTTTTCCAAAACGCTTTTATTACCCTGGATAATAACCGAACCTACGAGATATTTCTTGCCCTCATTGACTTTTATGGTGATGTATAAAAGGTAAGGCCTCGAGGTATCCTGTTTAATTTCATAATCTACCGAAATATCCGTAAAACCTTCACGCTGGTAAAAAGATTTAATCCGCTCCATATCTTCTTTAAGCACCTCATCTTTAAGAATCCCGGCATTAAAGAACCAGGCCCGTTTGGTTTTGATCAGCTTAAGGATGCGTGAATCCTTAAAAGATACGTTGCCTTCGATCTCGATATTCTTAACTCTTACCTTCCGGCCCTCTACAATAGTAAAAACAATGCCGGCCTTGTTAGATTCAGGTAAAAGATCGACCTTATATTTTATGTCCGCCTGGCTATAACCGACTTTTTCATACATCGATTTTAATGTATTTAAATCCTCGGTCAGAGAAGGATAGTCAAGATACTGGCCCTGTCGGGTTTTCAGCTGTTCCTTGATCTTATCTTCTTTCATGATCGCCAGATTAATACCGGAAAAAGAAATTTTGTCGATGATCGGCCTTTCTTCTACATTTACGATTATTTTAAGGCCGTCCTTATAATCTTCCGTATCGATTTTAATATCGCTGAAAAATCCGAGGAGATAAAGCCGTTTTAAATCATCGCTTATGATATTTTCCTGATAAGGGCTGCCGATACGGGTCTTCATCTTGGAGACAATGACATTTGTACTGATGGACTTATTGCCTTTTACTTCTATGGCAGTTACATTTTTGGCTGTTGGCGCGGCGGTTTGCTCTGCAGAAGATATATTTTGTTCATCCTGAGCCATTAAAGGCTCTGCGGTAAAAACTAGGCTAAAAACAAAAGCTGCGGTCAGGAGTATTCTGGTCGATTTAATCATATTTTTCCCTTGCCAAATAAATTCAGGCAAAGATCCTCCCAAAAAAACTTATGGTTATTATATAAGAATAGCCTTTTTAAAGCAAATACTTATTCGATCCTTGACAAATTATCAAACCTGGTAAACTCTTTGATAAATGCCAGCTTCAAAGTCCCAACCGGGCCATTACGCTGTTTGGCAATTATTGCCTCAGCTATACCCTGATTCTCAGGAGAAGGATTATAATACTCTTCCCTCAAGATCAAAACTACCACATCGGCATCCTGCTCAATCGCCCCGGATTCCCTTAAATCCGAAAGCTGGGGACGATGGTCAGTGCGCGATTCTACTGCCCGGGATAACTGGCTAATAGCAATGACCGGCACATTTAATTCTCTGGCCAGGGCTTTGAGGGAACGGGAAATTTCCGAAATTTCCTGCTGCCTGCTCTCCATGCTGGTGGCTGAACCGCGCATAAGCTGCATGTAATCTAGAATAATTAATTTTATATCGTGGTGCGATTTTAAGCGGCGGGCGCGGGCCCTAAGTTCCATTACTGAAATTGCCGGAGTATCGTCAATAAATATGGGCGACTCGGAAAGTTTTCCCGCTGCTGCGGTAAGACGCGGCCAATCGCTAGTAGCAAGATAACCGGTCCTTACTTTATGCGCATCAACCCGGGCATGGGAACAAAGCAGCCTTTGCGTCAGTTGCTCTTTGGACATTTCTAAACTGAATATCGCCGTAGGTACTTTTTCTACAACTGCCGCATATTCGGCTATCCCCAGGGCAAAAGCGCTTTTGCCCATTGAAGGCCTTCCGGCAATAATGATTAAATCGGAAGGCTGAAGGCCGGCGGTCTTAATATCAAAATCTATATAACCGGTAGGCACCCCGGTAACATGGGCTTTATTCTGATAAAGCCTGTCTATTGTTTCAATGCTCTCTTTAATAATTTCTTTTAAATGCAGGTAGGTCCCTTGATTTCGGCGGTCACTGACATCAAAGATAAGTTTCTCGGCGGTATCGACAACCTCGGCGATGTTGCCTTCGCTTTCATGACAAAGAGAAATAATCTTCGTAGAATTATTGATCAAGGTACGCAATATATATTTTTCCCGGACTATGCTTGCGTAATGGTTGATGTTAGCTGCGGTAGGCACGGCATTAGCCAGGGAAGTTAAATAACTGGCCCCGCCTATTTGGTCCAGGGAGCCGGCTATTCTTAAGGCGTCGGTCAAGGTGATCAGGTCTACGGCTTTGTTTGAATTATAAAGGTCGATTATCGACTGAAATATCTTACGGTGGGTATCTTTATAAAAACAGGAGGCATCCAATTTTTCACTAGACGCAGAAACCGCTTCTTCATCTAAAAGCATGCTGCCTAGAACAGCCATTTCAGCTTCCAGATTCTGCGGGGGAACTTTATCCAAAACTAAATCCTGGGGTGAATTTCTTATTTTTTTACTACCCAAAGCTTAACCACGGCAGTTACTTCAGGATGAAGCTTAACGGGTACCTCATAAATGCCTAAAGATTTTATCGGTTCAATTAATTCTATTTTGCTTTTATCGATTTGGAACCCTTCTTCCTTCAAGGCTTCGGATATATCATGGGGATGAATACTGCCATATAATTTTTCTTCTCCCTGGGTAAGGGCGGCAATGGTCAAAGAAAGCTGGCTTAACCGGTCTTTGATTTTAATAAATTCTTCTTTGGCCTTAGCCGACAACAGAGCAGTAGCTTTTTTATCTTCTTCCAATTTTTTAAGGCTGGCTAAGGTTGCCGGTCTGGCTAAATTGTTCGGAAAAAGAAAATTCCTGGCAAAACCTTCTTTTACCTGGACTACTTCTCCCTGACGGCCGATTTTTTCGACATCCTTGCTTAATATTACTTCCATAGACTAAAACTAACGGGCGTAAGGAATCAGTGATAAGAATCTTGCTTTGTTAATCAGCTCTCTGATTCTTCTCTGGTGTCTGGCGCAATTGCCTGAAAACCTGCTGGCATTAATTTTACCTTTTTCGGTTATAAACACTTCCAGCCTTTTTATATCTTTATAATCAATGCTGCCTAATTTATCCGCACAAAACCGGCAAAATCTTTTTCTAACCGGCCCAAGGGCATCTTTCTTTTTTTTAAGTATTTTTTTATCTTTGCCGAAACCTTTTGTTTTAACCTTCATGTGGTTCATCCTCGCTTTCTGCTAACCAGGTTGATTCGCTGCTTGGTTCATCTGTTGGGGCTTCTGCTTGGTGCGTTTCGGGTTGTCCTGCGCCGGCGGATTTTTGCCCCGGCGAACCCATAAACTGCACCCGTTCGGCCCTGACCTCGATAACCGAGCGTTTGGCGCCTGTATTATCCTCCCAGGTCCTGGATTGCAGCCTGCCTTCCACAAACACACTGCTTCCTTTATGCAGGTATTGGTTACAAGTTTCTGCCTGCTTATTCCAAACTACCGCGGTTATAAAACAAACTTCTTCTTTTAATTCCTGATCCTTGGTCTTGAATTTCCGGTTTACCGCCAGGCGTAAATTAGCTACCGCGGTGCCTTGCGGGGTATAGCGTAATTCGGGATCCTTGGTCAGGTTGCCCATTAATAAAACTTTATTATAACTTGCCATTAAAGTCTCCTTATAAATGAAGCGGTATGCTTAGTTATCCATCCTGGTAAATAAAAATCTCAGGATATTTTCATTTAGCTTATAAGTATTGCGGAGTTCTTTTATTGCTCCTGACGGAGCATTAAAAGCTGCCAGGTAATAAACGCCTTCGATAAATTTCTTGATCGGAAAACACATCTTACGCCTTTCAGCCCATACTCCTGACTGAGTAATAACGCCGCCGTTCTTGGTAACAGCGTCATCGATCTGTTTAAATAGCGTTTTTTTGTCTTCGTCAGATAAATCAGGCTTGACAATTATCATTGCTTCGTACTTATTCATTACTTTTATCTCCTTCTTTCGAATTGCAGAACTTCTTGTTGTAAATATTCATGGTTTCGGTTACGCCTTTTTCTGCCCAAAACCGGCAACATTCTACCGCTTTTTCAACTGCTTCTTTTACTTGTCCCTTTTCACTCCTGGTAAAACCCGATAAAACAAAATCGGTGATTTCTCTGCCCTTATTAGGCCTGCTTATTCCGATCCGCAGACGGTTAAAATCCTGTGTTCCGATCTGTTCGATAATAGATTTTAACCCCCGATGTCCTCCGCTGGAACCCGCTGGCCTGATTTTTATCCTGCCAAGCTCTAAATCCAGATCGTCGCAGACAACCAGCAGTTTTTCCGGAGGGATCTTGAATTTTTTAAGCAAAGCTTTGATTGCCGAGCCGCTTAAATTCATAAACGTCTGCGGCATAGCCAAAACCAGGTCTTCCTCAAAGATTTTTCCCTTGGCTACCAGGGAAGAAACCGAAAACTCCCGCTTAAAAACAATTTTCAAAGAAACTGCCAAAGATTTTAAAACCGTAAAACCGATATTGTGCCGGTTACCCGCATAAATTAAGCCGGGATTACCCAAGCCGACAATTAGTTTCATTTCTTTTCTTTTTCTTTAGCCTCTTGAGCTGGGGCAGCTTCTCCGGGAACTTCCTTCTTTTCCTTGATTACTTCAGGCTCCTGTTTTTCTTCTCCTTCGACAGCTTCAACAGGCGCTTCTTCCTTCATCGGAGCGATAATGTGTAAAACAATAGCCCCCGGTTCATTTAAGGGCTTAACGCCGGAGGGAAAAGTCATATCCTTAACATGAATAGCTTCACCCATTTTAAGCGCGCTGACATCAACTTCTATGTTTTTAGGGATATTGGTGGGCAAACATTCGACTTCAATCTCCCAAAGCAAATGTTCGAGTGACCCGCCTTCTTGCTTGACTCCGACAGCCTCACCCTTTACTTCAACCGGCACATTGACCTTGATTGATTCGGTCAGGGAAATCTCGTTAAAATCTATATGGATAATATCTTCATGCACCGGGTCATATTGTATTTCTTTTACAATACACGGCCTTCCCGCTGCTTTTTTATCGTCCTTGATCTTTAATTTTATAATCGTACTTTCCAGACGGTGCTGATGCACCAGCTTTAAAAGGGCGCTGCGGGAAACTTTCAGGGATAATGCGTCTTTACCATGAAAATAAACTACGCTGGGTAAAAAACCGCTGTCCCTTAGGTCTTTTGCCTTGGCCCTTCCTGATCCTTCTCTTATTTCTGCTTCCAAAAGTATCTCTTCCATATTACTTCTTACCTTTCTCTCCTAATCAAATAGGCAGCTAACCGATTCCTCGTTGTGTATTCTTTTTATTGCTTCGGCCAAAAGTGTGGCCACCGAAAGTACCTGGACTTTCGGGTTCTTTTTTTCCGGCGGCAGCGGAACGCTGTCGGAAATAAATAATTTCTCAAGCCCCTTACACTGGTCAATCCGCTCAATTGCCGGGCCGGAAAGTATACCGTGGGTGATTGCGGCATAAATTGTTTCAGCCCGGGATTTCTTTAACGCATCCACGGCCTCGACAAGCGAGCTGCCGGTTGCGATTAAATCATCGACAATAATTACGTTTTTACCTTCAACCTCGCCCATTATATGCATTGCCTCGGCCTTTTCGGGTGAAATCCTGCGCTTATCGATTATAGCCAGGCCCGAAGAAAAACGTTTGGCGTAAGCCCTGGCCATTTTTATGCTTCCTACATCCGGCGAAACTGCAACTAAATTTTTTAAATTCATTTTAGATATATAATCCACAAAAACACCCACCGAAAACAGGTGGTCTACCGGTATATCAAAAAATCCCTGGATCTGCCCGGCATGCAGGTCCATTGTTAAAATCCTGTTCGTGCCGGCGACAGTCAGAAGGTTAGCGACCAATTTCGCCGTAATCGGCACCCGCGGCTGGTCTTTTCTGTCCTGGCGGGCGTAACCAAAATACGGAATAACCGCAGTAATCCTTAAGGCGGATGCCCGGCGCAAAGCATCGATCATAATTAATAATTCCATCAGGCTGTCATTTGAAGGAGGGCAAGTCGGCTGGATTATAAAAACATCTTTGCCGCGGACATTTTCGTTTATCTTGACCCTGATCTCTCCCTCGCTAAAACGTCCTACAAAAGCATCCTGCAGGCGGCATTTTAAATCTTTACAAATATCTTTAGCTAACTGAAGGTTCGCATTACCGCTAAATATTGCTAACTTATCCATTCCGTCTCCCCTTCTTTAATATTCTCGCCGGAACCCCCACCGCAACCGCATTATCCGGGATATTTTTAGTTATTACCGAACCTGCGCCGGTAACAGCAGACTTTCCTATCCTCGCCGGAGCCACGATTATGGTATCCGAACCGATCTTAACATTATCTTTAATTACGGTATTGTTCTTGTTGACACCGTCAAAATTAGCCGTAACCGTGCCTGCTCCGATATTTACGTTTGAACCTACAAAACTATCTCCGATATAGGAAAAATGTTTTACGAATGTTTTGGATCCGATCTTGGCACGCACCATTTCGATGAAATTGCCGGCTGTAACATCGTCTTTAAGCTCGACATTATCCCTCAGGTGCGCAAAGGGGCCCACTGAGCAACGCTTTCCAATTCTAACACCTCTTTCAATCACTGTAAAGGGATAAATCACCGTGTCGGCGCCGATTTTCGTGCCGAAACTAATAAACGTAGATTCGGGGTCTATGATGGTAACTCCGTTATTCATGAATTTTTCGTTGATATTTTTTTTGACAATGGCATTTGCGCTGGCTAGTTCGGCCCTGGTATTAATCCCCAGCGCCTCCTTAGCATCTTCGGCTTTTATCCCGTCAACCAACTGATTTCTTTTAGCTAAGATTTCAATTATATCGGTTAAATAATATTCTTTTTTACGGTTGTTCGGACGGATATATTTTAAATTACTTTCTAATGTTTCTTTTTTAAACACCATGATCCCGGTATTGATTTCTTTGATCTCTTTCTGCGCCTCATCAGCGTCCTTTTCTTCGACGATGCTTGAGATGCTGAAATATTTGTCGCGCTGGATCCTGCCGTAACCGGAAGGCTTTTTCAAATAAGCGGTGAGCAATGTCGCATCGATCTCGTTTTCCAGATGATAGTCGAGCAGTTTTTTAATCGTCTCTTTTTTTAAAAGCGGAGTATCCCCATAAAGGACAAGTACGGTGCCTTTAAAACTTTTTAAGGCGCTTAACCCGGTTTTTACTGCATCAGCGGTGCCGATAAGCTTTTTCTGGATGGCAATTTTAACGCCGCTGGGAATTATCTTACGGACTAGCTCTTGTTTGTGCCCTAAAACCGCGACCACTTGTTCGGGTTTCAGGCTATTTACCAGGTCTAATACATACCCAAGCATCGGCCTTGAGCATATCGGGTGCAAAACTTTAGGCAGGTCCGATTTCATTCTGGTGCTTTTACCTGCGGCTAAGATGATTACTGCTAAGTCTTTTTTCATATTTTAATCTCTGGTTGCCCGGCAAGGATTCGAACCTTGACAGTCAGACCCAAATTCTGATGTGCTACCATTACACTACCGGGCAAATCTTTTAGTTGTTTACCTGTTTAACAGGTCTACTTAATTTGGGTGCTTTCGAAGTCCTAATCCCTTCTGTGCTACCGGACAGGATCAAACTTTGGTCTTATCTTTCTCTCTGGCGTAAATTTCAAGAACTTTTCTCTGCAAACTTTCCCTAAACGACTGTGTTATAGGATGGGCAATATCTTTATGCTCGGCTTGAATCGCTGCTGTTTCTAATTGCTGCATACCGGCTTCAACCGGTAAGGGTGCCGCGCATTGGTTGCAATATTTACTGCGTAATTCATTCTTAAAAGCGCATTTCGGACAGGCATGCTTTACTTTACGGGAAGGCATGGCGATAAATAAGCCGGATGCACCCTCGATTACCTTGATATCCCTGACTACAAAAACATTGTCAAAAGTAACCGTGGCATACGCCTTTAATTTTTTATCCGAGGAATCTTTTAATATTACCCTTACTTCGGTTATCTCCATAAAAGCCTCCCCTGCCTTCTGAACATAGGTAATTTAAACAGCCCGGGTTACAAAAACCTGCCAAGATTTATGTTCCTTGGAAAGCCGGCTGCTTAAATTTTTAGCCTGGTTGTAAGAATCACAGAGCGAAAAAACAGAGCTACCGCTCCCAGACATCATTATTTTTTCTAAACCTATGCTAGAAAATGCTTTTTTAACCTGTTTAATTCCAGGATAAAGGCTTTCGGCGACAATCTCTAAATTATTAAAAAGGCAGTCCGGATCAAATCCTTGGCCTTTTTTCGATAACTCAGAAGTTAACATTTTAACATTACAGGTTGGCCTTGTCAATCGGGAAAAATTATCAAATCTTTGGTAAATCAGGGGGGTAGAAACCTTGATTTTCGGGTAAATCAGGACAAAATAGAGATCAAGCTTTTTTAACGGAATAATCGGCTTGATTTTTTCGCCCCTTCCTCCGGCTTCGGCGAATTTCGTATTATAAATAAAGAAGGCGACATCACTGCCTATTTTTGCCCCTAATCTGGCCAATTTTTCAGCCGGTAAATCAAGCTTCCAATAGCGATTTAGGCTCGACAGAACGCAGGCGGCATTGCTTGAACCGCCGCCTAAACCTGCGCCTACGGGTATACGTTTATTGATTACGATATCAATGCCATAGTTTAAATTAAAATCCCGCTTTAAAAGCTCTGCCGCCTGCCAACAAAGATTGGTCTTATCACCAGGCACCTGAGAGTCATCACATCTTATTTTGATCAGGCCGTCATTCCTGCCTTTAAATTTAATAGTATCTGCCAGATCGATGCGGCAGAATAACGTACTTAGATTATGGAATTTATCTTTGCGCTTATTTAAAACCTTTAAGTATAAATTTAATTTTGCGAAGGATCTGGCAATCAGGGGGAGACGAGTTTGCTTCATGGGGCTAC
>Ga0265297_10008103_pt1 | contig 14180 bp, 12 predicted proteins | sample Munlanlwell13791_FD_192502 | JGI IMG/M metagenome (GOLD analysis project Ga0265297, IMG submission 192502) | Leachate microbial communities from a municipal landfill in Southern Ontario, Canada - Leachate well 137-91 | ecosystem: Engineered > Solid waste > Landfill > Unclassified | place... | reverse complement strand
TGGATGAATTGCAGAATATCCCCGGTGTGGGTGCCGGTAAAGCCAAACGGTACGGTGAAGACTTCCTGAAAGTAATAAAAGAACACGTAAAAGAAAACGAGATTATCCGTCCTGAAGATTTACGTGTCCGCACCGTAGCCAATAAGTCTAAACTAAAAGTTTCGATTATTCAGGCTATAGATCGCAAAATTGCGCTGGATGACATTGCTCTTTCCAAAGGATTGGATATTTTTGAATTATTGGATGAGATTGAGGCTATCGTGTATTCCGGGACAAAAATTAATATCGACTACTTTCTGGATGAGATCATGGATTCTGATCATATTGAAGAAATTTTTGATTATTTTAGTACAGCAGAAACCGATAAAATTGAACCTGCTCTGAATGAGTTGGGCGAAGATGACTTCAGCGAGACAGAGGTACGTTTGGTCCGGATTAAGTTCCTTTCTGAAATTGGAAATTAAAAAATATGAATTAAATAGTTTTATGAACGTCGAAAGAATACTTCTTTCGACGTTTTTCTCTTAATATAAGTTATATTCCAAAAAGAAACAATATATTTGCAGATGATAGAATTAATGATAACTTGAATATTATATTAGTTCAATGTTGTAATTATTCCTTTTTTATTCTTATTTTTGTGCGCAACTAAATAATCGCATTTATTTCCACATGCAAACACCAAAGATTATACAAAACCTGTATGTATTTTATCGGGATGGTTTTCGCAATATGACAGTTGGGAAAACACTCTGGTTGATTATACTTATAAAACTCTTCATCATGTTCGTGGTGTTGAGAATATTCTTCTTTCCAAATTACCTGAATACAAATTTTCACGATAATAAAAGCAAAGCCGATCATGTACGCGGAGAATTAATTGGACGTCAAATTTCCGATTAAGACCGTTGACCGATTACTTCTGCTTACCATAATATATTTTCGAAGAATAAATTATCAATAAAATATACTTCGTTATTTAATGGGAATTAAAGACATTTTTAATAACCAACCTAATTAATTTTAATATGGAAATACTAAATGCATCGTTAGTTGATTGGTCACGGGCACAATTTGCCATGACCGCCATGTACCATTGGCTTTTTGTACCTTTAACTCTCGGTTTGGGTGTCATCATGTCAGTGATGGAAAGTTTGTATGTAAAAACAGGGAATGAGGAGTGGAAAAAAGCCACTCAGTTTTGGATGACCCTTTTTGGTGTCAACTTTGCCATTGGTGTGGCAACAGGCATCATTTTGGAGTTTGAATTTGGTACCAATTGGTCAAACTATAGTTGGTTTGTAGGTGATATTTTTGGTGCACCGCTGGCCATCGAAGGTATTATGGCTTTCTTTATGGAAGCAACCTTTATTTCCATCATGTTTTTTGGTTGGAATAAGGTAAGTAAAAAGTTTCATTTGGCTTCGACCTGGTTAACAGTTACAGGTGCAACGTTATCTGCATTATGGATTCTGGTTGCCAATGCCTGGATGCAGTATCCTGTCGGAATGCATTTCAATCCCGAAACGGTGCGTAATGAAATGACTGATTTCTGGAGCATTTTACTATCACCGGTAGCAATAAACAAATTTTTTCATACGGTTTTATCGGGTTGGGTTTTAGGAGGATTATTTGTTGTTGGGGTTAGTTCCTGGTATTTAATTAAAAAGCGTCAAATAGACTTTGCATTGAAGAGTATACTGGTCGGTTCAATTTTTGGTCTTGTTTCTGCTTTACTATTAGCCTTTACAGGTGATGGTTCTGCCTACAATGTATCACAACGACAACCAATGAAACTGGCAGCCATGGAAGGATTGTATGAAGGAAAATCCGGAGCCGGTTTAATTGCTATAGGAGTATTGAATTCGGAGAAAAAATCGTATAACGACGCGGTTAATCCTTATCTTTTTAAAATTGAAGTACCCAAATTGTTATCCTTACTTGCATATCGGGATGCAGATGCATTTGTTCCCGGTGTTAAAGATATTATTGATGGAGGATATCAGACAAAGGATGGGTTAGCACTTTCGTTTGCCGAAAAGCAGGCAAGTGGCAAGGTAGCCATTCAGTCACTGGCTAATTACCAAAAGGCTGTTTCGGTTAAGGACACTGCTGAAGCTACATTGCAGAAAGCCCAACTCGAAAAGAATTTTAAACATTTTGGTTATGGTTATCTGGATAAACCCGAACAATTGATCCCGAATGTCCCGACTGTTTTCTACTCATTCCACCTGATGGTAATCTTGGGAATGTATTTTATTGCTTTATTTGCACTGGTAATCTATTACAATTACAACAAAAAGTTTGAGAATGCCGGTTGGTTACAATGGATTTGTTTACTGTCCATTCCGTTGGGATATGTGGCTGGAGAATTAGGTTGGGCTGTTGCAGAAGTTGGCAGACAACCCTGGGCTATTCAGGATATTTTGCCGGTACAGGCGGCTATTTCAGGAATATCATCGCAATCGGTTCAGATTACATTCTTCCTGTTCCTTGTTCTTTTTACAGCATTACTTTTCGCCGAAGTTGGGATTATGCTCAAACAAATTAAAAAAGGACCGGAAGGACATTAAACTAGTTAACAATTGTAGATTAACTGCTGTTACTCCATAAATTTTAAAATATAATATTATGATAACATATTCATTTCTTCAACATTACTGGTGGTTTATTATTTCTTTACTGGCTGGAATATTGGCTTTTTTACTTTTTGTTCAAGGAGGTCAATCCATGTTATTTTCCTTATCAAAAACCGAAGATGAACGTCGGTTATTGGTCAATGTCCTCGGACGGAAATGGGAATTCACCTTTACCACACTTGTTACTTTTGGAGGTGCTTTTTTTGCTTCATTCCCGTTATTTTATTCTACCAGTTTTGGTGGTGCTTACTGGGTTTGGATGGCTATATTATTTTGTTTTACCCTTCAGGCGGTTTCATATGAATTTCAATCGAAACCGGGAAATGTTTTCGGGGCAAGAACTTATCGTACTTTCCTGTTTGTCAATGGCTTGCTAGGAACATTTTTGATTGGTGTAGCTATTGCTACTTTTTTTACCGGATCGGATTTTAGTGTAAATAAAGGGAATATTACCAGTCAGTTTGCACCGGTTATCAGCCAGTGGGGTAACCCATGGCATGGACTGGAAGCCTTGCTGAACCTACGTAATCTTTCGTTAGGTTTAGCTGTTTTCTTTTTAGCCCGTTCTCAGGCGCTTTTATTTTTTATTAACCGGCTGAGCAATGAAGTACTGGAAAAAAGATCCAGAAAGGTTTTGTGGATCAATGCGATTCCATTTGTTGTGTTTTTTCTTATTTTTGTTATCTGGACGCTTTTCTCGGAAGGATTTGCGGTTGATCCGACGACTGGAATTGTTTCTTTAGAAAAATATAAATACTTTACGAACCTAATGGAAATGCCGGTTATATTGGGTTTCTTTCTGTTAGGTGTAGTAGGAGTATTGTACGGAATCGGGAGGAGTTTACTTTCGGGGAAATTTAAAAGTGGTATCTGGTATTCGGGTGTTGGCACTATTGTTACAGTTTGTAGTTTATTATTGATCAGTGGTTATAACAACACGGCATTTTATCCTGCCTTTCCGAACATCCAGAGTTCGCTCACAATTTTTAATGCTTCATCCAGTGAGTTTACGCTCAATGCTATGTCCATCGTTTCACTTTTTATTCCGGTAGTACTTATTTATATTTTTTATGCATGGCGGGCCATGGAGAAAAAAAGAACGGATATTGACGACGTGAATAATGATAGTCACGCTTATTAAATTATACGAATTACCTGAAATGAGGCTGTACTACATTTGTATTACAGCCTTTTTTATCCGAATGCAATTAAGAAGACGAAGTCAAAAATAAAAATTCAAACTCTTGCCTGAAATTTTATAAATATTTGATGTAAGTTTTAAAAGTCATGAGCATTACATTTTAACTTACTTCTTTCTCAATTATCCCTACCTTTGCACTTTCACATCACAAACTCAACCATGAAAATATATTTAGCTCCTCTTCAGGGTCTTACCGATTGGATATTTCGTGAATCGTTCACTCAGCATATTGCTTCCTTCGACAAAACGTTTACACCTTTTGTTCGGGTGCAGAGCGGTGAGTTTTATCGCCCGAATCAGTGTAATGACTTGCTACCCGAACACAATATTTATCAAAAACCGGTTCCACAATTCCTGGGTAAAGATATTGTCTCGTTTAAACGCTTTGTGGAGCTCTGTCTGGAACAACAGTATACGGAAGTGAACATCAATATGGGTTGTCCTTACCCCATGGTGACGGGCAAGCGAATGGGTGCAGGACTTCTGGCGTTTCCGGATGTAGTAAAACAACTGTTGACTGAAGTTTTTACAAAGACAGAATTGAAAATATCTGTCAAATGTCGTTTAGGACAAGAAAATGCAGATGAATTTAAACAACTGATTCCCATTCTGAATGATTTTCCGTTGGAAGAAATCATCATTCATCCGCGTGTGGGGAAACAGCAATACAAAGGAGAAACTGATATGGATGCTTTTGTCCGTTATGCGCCTCAATTGAAACATCCGGTTTGTTATAATGGTGATATTTTAACGATAGCCGATGTGGAGAAAATTCTGAAATCAGCTCCACAGGTAAACAGGATTATGATAGGTCGTGGAATTTTGCAAAATCCTTTTCTTCTTTTCGAAATACGGCAACAAGAAATAACACAAAATGAAAAAGTAAAAATGCTCCGAAACTTTCATCTTTCACTTATTGAATACAGTAAGCAAAAGTATTCAGGTGATTTACATTTTTTAAAACGTTTTGAAGAATTCTGGTCATACCATGCAGCTGGATTTGAAAATGGCAGAAAAATTTACAAACAAGTAAAAAAGTGCAAAACGTTGGCCAATTATGAAGCTGTAGTTTTTAAAGCTATCAATGAATTGGAGTAATTTCTGTCAAATTTCAAGGTGTTTACTCCCAATTATTTAAACCTGCAACCATCCAAATGGTCATTTACCATGCCGGCAGCCTGCATAAAAGCATAACAGATGGTGGATCCAACAAATTTGAATCCCCGTTTCAATAAATCTTTACTCATTGCATCCGATTCCGGCGATTTTGCAGGAATTTCCGCATTGCATGTTGGGTGATTATCCAATGGTTTACCTCCGGTAAATTGCCATATATAACGATCGAAAGTCCCATACTCAGCCTGAATCGCTAAAAATGCTTTAGCATTGCCAACAGTGGCACGGATCTTAGCCTGATTGCGAATGATGGAAGCATCCTGCATAAGTGTTTGAATTTTAGCTTCATCATATAAAGCTATCCTCACTACATCAAAGTTGTCGAATAAACGACGGAAATTTTCACGTTTATATAATATCGTACGCCAACTCAGTCCGGCCTGAAAAGCATCCAAAACCATAAATTCAAAAAGTTTCCTGTCATCATGAAGAGGGACACCCCATTCATTATCATGATAAGCACGCATCAAGGCATCTTCTGCCGGCCAGGAACAATCGGTTAATTCGATCAGCATAAATATTATTTATTATATGTGTAATCTAATAGCATTTTAAGAAAGTTATCTGTTTGAATAAACAACTTTCCAAGTGAAATGTTGTAGTTTTGTGTACGCAAATAGATGCTTTCAAAATTAGTAAAAAATTCTCAAAATTGACTTTTGTTTGATTTGAAATAAAAAGTATGATAAATCCTCATGAACTCATTGAAAAATACTATCTCAAGGATAGTGATATCTATTATATTTTAGTAATTCATAGTGAGCAGGTTACCCAAAAAGCATTGGAAATAGCTCATCGTCTTCCGGATTTGAAATTTGATACTGAATTTATTGCCGAGGCGGCTATGCTTCACGATATTGGAATTTTTAAGTGTAATGCTCCACGGATACATTGTAGAGGAACTCACCATTACATTGAACATGGATATCTGGGTGCAGAGATTCTCAGGGCTGAAGGATTGCCCCGTCATGCGTTGGTTTGCGAACGTCATACCGGCGTCGGAATAAGCCTTGAGATGATTAAAAAAAACAAGCTTCCTTTGCCACATCGCGATATGTTACCAATTATGCTCGAAGAGCAACTGATTTGTTATGCAGATAAATTCTTCTCTAAAACAAAATTGGGCGAAGCACATTCAATAGAAAAAATCCGAACGTCTCTGGGTCACTTTGGTGAAAAGGGTGTGGCACGTTTTGATGAATGGCACGATTTATTCGAAGGCTAAACTTATCTGAATTTATGTGCAAAACCCACACTTAGAAGCTGCTTGTATTGTATTTTAGCATATTGCCCATTTTCTTCAATCACCGTATTATCATAGCGTGGGTTGAACGAAATCCGGGTTGACATAAAACGGTTGATAGTAAAATTACAAACCATTTCCCAGTCAATTTCCACTTTCTGATAGTTGGTATAAAAAGAAAGCCTGGAATCAAGTTGAATTTCGCGGGTTGGCGCGTAAGAAACAATTGCTTTGAACGAACTACCGATTTCGCTTAATGTATTCTGCCCTGCCTTAATCCCAAATAAATTCGGATCTACTACGGGATTATTCAAATAAATGTATTTAAATGATACCGGTGACAGCATAAGCGAGAATATTTTTTTGTATTTATAATCGAAACCAACTCCTACATTTAAACGTATTGGGGTCAGGAATGAAGTCTTAAGATCAAGAGAATTTGCATTTTTATAACTATTAAAGAATTGTGAGGAAAAATCTACCGATCCGCTATAAAACCAATTTCCTCCGGCTTTTATACCCAATTTACTGTTGACTTTCAATACGTCATCATTTGGACTGATCTTATGCAGATCATCCGGACTTCCCGAATTAAAACCCATATGCCATTCTGCATAGTTATCCCACTGGATGAATTTTTGGTTATCGTAGTTCAACTGTCCGGCCAAAATTCCCAGTACAGCTAAATAATTATTTCCTCCCTGATACCAGTTAGGTGAAACCGTGTTTTCCGAAAATTGGGCTAAAACTGAAGCCTTATGTGCCCATGGACCTATGATTGCCTTTCTGACTCTCAATTTTTTCGATGCATCATAAAATACTTCATTCTCGTCGACGAATTGAACGTGGTTCAGTGGCTTTTCTTTTATTATATGGTTTTGGTTTAATCTGGGATCCGGTAATTTATCAAATGTTGTAATATATAAATCGGCATCTTTACGCGTGATTTCATTTCGTGCTTCACGTCTTAAACCGGCAATAAATTGTTCAGGTTTCTCTGTTTTAATCGGTTCATAGGTGTTTTCAATCAAACCTGTTGCCTTTTTTCCATAATACAGATGACGAAAATCAGAGTGTAGATTCCAATTAAAATTTAATGGAATATTTTCGTAAACCAAATCAATAAAAAATGGATTAGCCGATAGAATAATCGTGTCAATGTGTATATATTTTAAATTTCTAACATTAAAGAATGGAGATTCAATATCTCTTGAGGAAATTTTTCGGACAGTTATCAATGAATCAAATGCTTGTTTTTCCGGAATTATATTAATTCCTTTTGTACCAGCCTTTGATTCGCTTGTCAATACAGGTTTTTTTAAATTAATTACCTGATTCTGGTTTTTAGAGGAGAAGATTTCCAACAGACTGTCGGTGTCAGTTATGTGATGATAATCATTGGATAGACTGTCAGATTTTTGCGCCACTTGTTGGGCATTTGTATGGATAATACAGAGTAAAAGAATTACAGGAATGTATAGTTTAAACTTCATATATTTCTAAAAAAAAATTGCACAATTTTATATGTGTAATTATATTATTATTAGACACTAATAGTTCTAAATCTTATTATTTACGATGTTTTTTACTCAATAATTTTCAAAACCGGTTGGCAGGGATTTATTGTTTCCTGTTTTTGCCCCCAATTCTTTTATTTTTTCGGCAGTTCGGATAATATTGCCACTGCCATCTTTCATCTTTTTCATGGCATCATCATATGCAGCTGAAGTCCGGTCAATATTGGATTTTATTTTTACCATGTCTTCCGTAAAACCAATAAATTTGTCATACAATGCACCGCTCAAACGCGCAATTTCCTGCGCATTCTTAGTCTGATTCTCCTGCTTCCAAATGGAAGAAATTGTTCGTAATGTGGCCAACAAGGTAGTTGGACTCACGATGACAATTTTACGTTCCCATGCATAGGCAAATATCTCGCTATCACCCTGAACTGCGACGGAAAACGATGCTTCTATGGGCAAAAACATAAGTACAAAATCGGGTGTATTTAGATTTTGTGCATTCTGATAATTTTTTTCGCTCAACAATTTTACGTGATTGCGAAGCGAGTTAATATGATCTTTTAAATGAGAAATCCTGTGTTCTTCTGTCTCTGCCGAAACAAATCGTTCATAAGCCACCAGCGATACTTTGGAATCGATAATGATATGTTTATTGTCCGGCAAATGTATAATAACATCGGGACGCTGAACACTAAAATCGGCTCCTTCCACTACCACTTCACGATCGTATTCCTGTCCTCTTGTTAAACCGGAACGTTCCAATACACGTTCCAGAATAACTTCTCCCCAGTTTCCCTGTTTTTTTACATCTCCTTTTAATGCCTGAGTCAGGTTATTGGCCTCCTGGCTAATGCGTGTATTTAATTCGGTGAGTTTTCGTACTTCTTCACGCAAACTTATTTTATCGCGCAGTTCCTTATCATAGGTTTCATCAACCTTTTTCTCGAAATTTTGAATTCTTTCTTTCAATGGATTCAGAATCTCACTCAGGTTTTTATGATTCGAAAGCGAAAATTCATCGGATCGGTCTTTTAATATCCTGCTAGCAATATTTTCGAACTCAGTTGTCAATCGTTTTTGCAGATTCTCGATTTCTTTTTTCTGATTTTCGAGCTTCTCAGTCACATTTTCGTTGATTGCTGTTAATGTAGCAACTTCCATGCCACGCGAGTTTGAAATTTCCAATTGTTTAGTTAATTCTTGTTGCAGTCGTTGCAATTCATCTGTTTTCATCCGAACTGTTTCCTGTGCTACCGATTTCATTGTTTCAATTTCGGCCTGTGCTGCCCGGAAAGCCTTCTCATTCATTTCGTAAGTTGCCCGAAGAGCAGTCTGTTTTCGTTGAGCCATAAACCAGGCCAGCAGATAACCAATGATCAATGCCAGAATTGCCAGTATATATTCCATAATGTAAAGAATTAGCTAAATAGTGAAGTCCCAATTTTGGGTGTAATCTAATCAAACAAAGTCGGATGATCTTCATCAAACTTCCGAATAATAGCAAGCATCAAGGTTTCACGGATGAATTTAGATTTATTTGCTACTTTATACTTTGCTATATAACGATTTAAAGCCTTATTCTCTTCGTCGTTCAATGTAAATATTTGCCGGTGTGTACGCAATGAGTTGCGTTTTGAGGCGGGAATTAGTGTTTTTTTTGCCATAATTGCTCGATAATCTTCACAAAAATAATATTATCTCCGCACTTCTAACGGGAATAAAACAAAAAACTGTATTTTTGAACAATAATTTATTGAAAAACAATATTTTTAAGTGTTTAAGTTTTTTTATAATGTACTTAATCGCAATATAAACATGGCAGAACATAATGAACTGGGGAATTTAGGCGAAAAGCGCGCACAAGATTATTTGAGCTCCAAAGGATTTCATATCCGCCATACCAATTGGCATAACACAACTCCATTTGGCGGCATAGGGAAACTGGAACTGGATATTGTAGCAGAAAAAGATGGCTGGCTGATTATTGTGGAAGTTAAAACACGTTCCACCGAGACTTTTGAACACCCCGAAGAAGCCATCACTCTGAAGAAAATCCGGAATATTATCAATGCCACACACGAATATATTTTACAATTCGATTGGAAAGGGGAGACTCGCTTTGATGTGATTTCGGTCATTCCTCACGGACAGGAATTCATCATTGAACACATTGAGGATGCGTTTTTATCGCCGGTAAATTGATAATTGAACTGTTTGAATAATGAAATAATACCTAACTTAATGGGATTAATCCACATTTTTCAAAAATGCGTGCCTTCAATTCCAACGATTCATGAACGGGAAGCGTTTCTTTATTAAGCCTGCCAAGTAGGATTAGTCTTGCTTCATTAGCAACCGGAATTTGTTCGGGATGTTTAATGAAAAAATCATTCCAGCTCTTTGTTAATGAGATGGTTGGATTCATTACGTAGTTTATGAAATCATCATTAACCAGAATGTTTATTACATGTTTATCTACTTTGGTACTCACTTAATCGCGTATTATTTGATTATAAGACGCATAGATTTAGTGTTTGTACTCAAAGGAATTTTATTTTATCAAATAAGCCGACTTTCAGGCAGCGCAACTTCTTAATTTCAGAATTCCACGATGAATCAGATTGCGAACTGACTGATAATTCATTTCCATAATTGAACAAATGTCCTCGTATTTTTTTTCTTCGATATAATATAGGACTATTGCTTTGCGCTGTCGTGGAGATAATTGATCTAACATTTTACTCACAAAAGCGCTGTTCAATTTCTCTTTTTCACAGTCGATATAATCTCTTTCAATATTATCCGACGAAAGAATATCCAATTCATCAACCGCCACATCAGAGAGATTGACCCGTTTACGACTTTCATCACAGAGTTTATTTTTCAATGAAATAATTAAATACGACTTGAAATTAATAACCGTGACCAGTTCGGTTCTTTTATTATAGATTTTAATAAATACATCTTGTATGCAATCTTTCAACAATTCAATATCGGTGGTTAATTTGTAACCGTAATTGTAAAGCAGATTTACATGCATGTCATATAATTTTGAAAAGGCCGATATGTCACCTTCAATAAAGTTTGAAAGGAGTTGCACGGTTAGCATGTCAGAATTCGACTGAACTGTTTTTCTTGTGTAATTTTTTTCCATCACAGTATAATATTGGTTATAAATCTGATGCAGCAAAATTACACTCGGATGAAACAAAATGGATGTAAATTCTGATTTGTATATGGGAAAATTTGGTAACCTGTTTTATAACATATTTTTTTGTTAATAGGCTCTTAATCCCGGATTAAAAAATGCGAAACAACTTTTAGTTGTTTCGCATTACATAAGCCAGATACCTGATATAAATAATTTATACTACTAATGATTAACTGTTTATTAACGAAATGCTGTTTCAAAACCGGATTTAAATTTATATAAAAGCTTTGTGAGAAAGACTTTTGAAGCTACTTTTGTTTTTGAAACCAATAAACCCCTGCTGCTGTTTGTGAAACCTTCAACTGGTATAATTGAGCACCGTTTATTGTTTTAGTAAGTGTTTTTTCCTCACCTGTTTTGACATTTATAAATTTTAAATCATATTTCCCACTTTCCAACTGAACCGGAATTGTATTTTCCGATTGGGAAAAAATGATAATTCCTAAACCTGATTTTACCAGTTTTGTATAATTGTCATTTTTTACCTGTTCGATATTCATTTGAGCAGCAGCTTTTAAAAATTCTTTATCTGTTACAGGTAATACCGGACAGGAACCACCTGCCATAAATACAGCCCAGGCCATTTCAGGATAATTTTCAGTATAATAGGTTACAGCCTTATCAGGATATTTAGCCCGGTATTCACTTACAGCCTTGTAAGCTTCATTGAAAGTCACTTTTCCGACTTTCATTAAACGGGCATGCTGGCGCGGAGCTAAATTTAGTCCGCCTTTCGGGGCGTAAACTGTTCCGTCGTTTTTATAATGCCAGTAGCGGATGTCAATAATATCAACCAAAGCTGCCCGTTTAGGATCGGCAAGGATGGAATCCTGCACATCTTTTGTAGTACTCAATGCAACAGTAGCATTATTTCCTGTTTCTTTTTGCCATTCGCCGATGACATCCAACCAAAACTGAACAAAATGCAGTGGTCCGGTATATTCGGCACTAATCAGTTGAATGACATTATTATTGCCGGCAAAATTATTCAGACACTGACGAATATATTTTCGATAATATTCTCTTCTGACCGGAACGGATATATCATAAAACATTTCGGCTCTGAAAATTCGTTTGTCACCAGTAAAATTGATGGGTTCGGGGAAGCCCAGATCATTAATATTATTCGCTGACCGCCAGGGGCAATCTACCCAATGAGCTCCGGCTTCGATAATATTATGTTGAAAAAAGTCTTCCTGGAACAGAAGCATTCCGGCTTTTTCCGCTTTGTCGCTAAACTCTTTCAAACGGAACCAATACCACGCATTCGGACGATTCAGATCATATTTTGATAATCCATCCCAGGCTACACCAACACCGCTACGACCAAAAGGCTGTTCATAAAAAGGTGCCCAAACATCTCCATCCCGACGTCGAATGCGTTCGTGATCATCCCTCCTGCGATCGGCCCATAAACCATAATTATGATCTAAAACAGCAATATTATGCGATTTCATAAATGATACAACCGAGTCAATTCTGTCTGTGAGTCCGTATCCTTCCCGTCCCGGAACAAAGCGGGTTACATGAGGTTTTGTTAAGTAAGAGTCTATATATTTTGGTTTTAGCTTTCCATTCCACCATTGAACATCCAGTTTTGCTCCTGTAATTAATGCGCCATCACGTACCAAACGACCGTTTTCAATTTCAATTTTAGGAATATAAGCCCGCATACGCATCGGTTTACTTTTCAACTCTCCGGTAGTCATCAGATTTGAAGGATCAACCGAAGGAGTAAAGCTTGCCTGTTCAATCCATTTTTCAAGTGTCAAAAGCGGTAAATAAGCTTCTTTCATCATTTCCTGTGCAGCTTCTACGGAAGGACTGCTTGATGCATCGGTACTTTTTGGTAATATCCTGCCACGCTTAGAAACATCCCGGTTTAATCTTGATGCAAGTTGGGCATAATAAATACTTCGGGGTTGCACGTGATTGTTCGATTCCGCCCAATCGCCATCACCCGAAAATTGTGCCCAACAACCGTATGCCCTGTTTTTTGCATCGGCAGCAGGCGAAAAACATTCAATCTCTGCAGCAGAACATTGCCAAAATAAGCTGTTAGCAGTTCCCCAACCGCCACCGTTTTTGCTTTGTCCTAAATTTTTGAAAGTCAGATTGTTTCCATCAATATTTACCACATCGAACAACAATCCGCAAGCCCATGAACTTATTGCGCCACTGAATCCCAATGAATTTTTTGTTTCGCATTGAACAAATGCATTGGGTCCGGGAGCACAATATCCGGCTGCAAAATCATTTATACCATCTTCGGAATAGCAACGTTGAAACAAATTTTGCTGCCCCATGGTATAAAAGGTAATCCGACGGAAACCGCCAATTTCAGAAACCGGCTCTTTGGAAATGCAATCTTCGACGGTAATTTGTGACGACGAGGGTTGCAAAAAAACCGCATTTCCTGCAAAATGATTGAAGTTAATCTGACGTACCCAACAATTCTCGGCGTTCTCAATGCTAATGCCGGTCCAGCAATGATCTTCATCTTTTGGGTATTTTTTATCATAATCGGATGTCAAAGTCAGATTTTCAACACCTGACTCCGAAATACGTCCACTCCAATCATAACAATAAACTTCGGCTCCGCCGTACTGAGCATCTATTGCTGCTGTTAAGGGAGCATTAAAGCTAACATTATTCCCGTTTATTCCGGTCACCGTTCTATCCCAACAAATATCCATATCGCCCGGCTTCCAACCCAGAGCACTGATTCCACCACCAAAAATATCACATCCGATAGAAGCAATCCATTCTTTCGTTGATGGACGCATTATTTTTATTTTGTCACCAACTTTTAAACCGCTAACAGAGGTAAGTTCAAAGGTTGTAGCATTTACAGGTACATAACCGGATACCAGCCTGAACGAATCTCTTTTTATTAAATTATTAATTCCTTCAATATGTAAAAGAGCAGAGCGATCAACACCATGTTTTAACAGCACTGTTTCATGTTTGTCCGAACCACGTAAGACTACGCCGGATGTATTTATCCATAAACTCTTCGAAATATTGAAAAGACCTTTATCAAGCAAAATTGCACCACGAAAACCCTGATTATCCGGCTTCAATGACGAAACATAATTAATGGCGCGTTGAATAATTTCCGATGCATCTTCCTCCTGATGAGAAACAAAAATCGCGTTTTTTACATCGGGTATATCTTGTTCCGAAC
>Ga0265297_10008102_pt1 | contig 14181 bp, 10 predicted proteins | sample Munlanlwell13791_FD_192502 | JGI IMG/M metagenome (GOLD analysis project Ga0265297, IMG submission 192502) | Leachate microbial communities from a municipal landfill in Southern Ontario, Canada - Leachate well 137-91 | ecosystem: Engineered > Solid waste > Landfill > Unclassified | place... | reverse complement strand
CGCTATACCAGAATGGTCTCCTAAGTCTTGCATTGCGCGCGATGTTGATTTGCGCATACTACTTGCAACGCGCGCAGCTGGCATAACATGAGCAGCATACGAATCTTCTCCTAGATCCATATCGTAATGTCCTGCTCTTCCAACAGTTGGACCAGTATTCGCTAATATCATTGCTGTGCGCGTTGCAAGCGCGATCTCTGCGCCACTTGGTGCGCGCGCATCTCGCACGATGTTGCGCCTAATAATATCCATTTGCGGCATTGCAACTGCGCCTTTCATTAGGAGAGCATCAACGAGCAAGTAAGAAGGGTTGCGCGCGATATCATCATAAGTCGCGCGCAATGGACCTCCTGCCCAATGATCTGTTTCGCGCAACTCATCTGGCTCAGAACCAGGCGCACCTCCCGTACCAGCTGTCGCAATAACATGTGGCATCGTGCCAGGTGTCATAGTACCAACCTTTCTACGCGCGAGTGCCATTGCGAGATCCATAATGTCGCGCGTCTTGGGCGCATCGCTCATAGACGCACTGTAGTGCGCGAGGCGCAATGAGTCGTCGGGCGCGCGACGACGAGCGTGCGCGATATCTTGCACTTCGCCAGAAACAGCTTCTGTTCGCAACCAATCATCATGTCGCGCGTTTTCTACACGATCGCGCATCTGTGCCGCGAGTGATTCAACGGTTGGAATAGTGCGTGCGCCTCCAATACGTATACCAGACTCTACCCCATCCGCATGCAAAGGCGCGATTCTCATTTCGGACGAGTGAGGATCATGACGCGCGCGACATGCTGCGCGCATTCCTTGCGCTGAAACAACACATTGCGCGGAGACACTGCGCGATGATGCATTACCATCCACATCAATAATCGCAGCTTGCGCGCGCTCATCTTCTGCGATCGCGCGCACTCTATCTATAGGTGGCGCGAGAAATGCGACAGGCGCGACTGCACCACGATGCGCGCGAGACTTCTGTTCATTACCTTGCGCATATTCTGTACGTTCTACACCTCGGCTCGTGGTGGTGAGTTCTTCTATGGCATCGCCATCGCGCGCATCGTCGTCGGTGTGTTCAAGTTCATCCATGCTCGAAGGCAATCCATAACCATGCTCATACTCACGCGCGTGTGGATATGAGTCCAAACCCGCGGTTGTACGTCTGCGCGCGAGTCCGCGACTGAATCCGCTAGTTCGCGCGCGAGTTCCTGCGCCTCCATCAGCAATCGCATAACGACGTTCTGCAAGCGTTACACATTCAGGAGGCGCGCTACCAAGTGGGCGCTTATTCTCTATTGAGCGCGAGAATAGGCGAAATGCGCGAGACCGCCTGCGCGCTTCCGCGAGTTTGCGGTATGTCTCATTTTCGGGCTCGACTCCGCCCTCAGTTGGCGCGGCTTCAGACAAATGCGACGCGACGTAGCCATCGCGCGCGATGCCATGTTCTGTAGGGCGCAGATATCTCGCGCGCGTAGCCATTTGTTGCGCGAGTTTGAACATTGGAAAATGATCATCGCCAGGTGTGCGCGTGTCTTCGTCCATGAATCCTAAAAATATCTCAGGATGCGCAGCAGGATCGGAGCCACTGCGCGAGCCTGTTATGCGCAAATTGACGCGCTCGCGACTCCATGCACTTGTATCACGAGGTTGATCGGATTCGAATGATGGCAAATCTGGGCGCCTATCTGCTAATGTCATGCGCGCGAAATCATGGTAAGCATATTCATCAAATGTACCAGGCGTCTCCTCAAATTGCTGAGTCAATAGAAATGCTGGCAATGGACCACCTTCGCTAGTATGTCCTTGCGCTTGTTGTGTATCAATATAATTCTCGAAAATACCGGTTGGCGGTATGCTTGCATTATACTGCATTGGTTGAATAGTAGATCGTTGTTAGTTGATCCGAATAACTATGGTTATATAAAGAGATTTGCGAAATTATACGTTTTTATCCATGCCACAAATTAAGATCATTGCCGATCATCGAGAGCGCGCGATAATCCCTGCGCTTGTCGAATGCGCGCGCCAAACATCGCAAGCTCTCGCAACAACGACGCGCGATGATTCTATCGCAGTCGAAGTCGCGACATTGGGTTATGGCGACTATTCTATTGTTCGCGTTCATATGGGAACGAGTTCGAGTTCACGTGCAAGTTCGAGTTCGAGTACGAGTACGAGTACGAGTTCGAGTACGAGTGCAAGCACGGGCGCAAGCGCGCGCGAGTATGCCATTATTGAGCGCAAAACATATGCAGACTTTGCAAGTTCGCTCATTGATAAGCGCATGGATAATATTCCAGGCATTATCGAGGAAATACGCGCGCGATATGATGCTAATGCCGATTTGCGCCCTGTTCGCGTGTATCTGTTGCTAGAAGGCGCGATCGAGTATAATCCTAGCGAGAAGATTGGTGGTATAACGATGCGCGCGATTCACGCAAAGATTAACCATTTGATGCAACGCGATGGCATTGCTGTCATTATGACGCGTGATGCGCAAGACACCGCTAACACATTATGCGAGTATGCGCGCGATATGCTGACCTTGCGCGAACGCAAAAGAGTAGTAGTGGGCTCGTGCGCGCATGATGCTGTCAATGCAAGTGCACTTACAGCAGCATCTACAGTCGCGCGCCCTATTATTGCGCTTGAGAAGAGACCCGAACCAACTATCGCTGATGAAATTATTGCAATCTTCTCGGCGTTTCCTGGTATTGGGCAAACTATCGCGCGCAAATGTGCAGTATGTGGAATAACCATAACTGATTTCGTTACATACTCGCACAAGTGCCCAACGTCGATTACTCGCTATGTGCAAAAATATTTATCTGATCGTACATATGATTGCGATGTACGCGCACTCGAAGGTATATGGCGCGTTTCGCATGATATCGCGCGCGCACTCATTGCATATGCAAAAAAGGTAAATCCTGATCCTGATCATGATGAAGATCAAGATCCTGATTATGATGAAGATCATGATCCTGATCAAGATGATGGGTCACTTACGCAAGTATGCGCATTGTCTCGCGCACAACTAGGCGCATTTACTATCAAGGGTCGCGCGCACGCTGCGATAGGCGAACATGTCTATGATTGCTTGCATTCCATTGTTGTGCCTAAGTAAAAGAGGGGATGGGATGTATGCATATTAGCAAATACGCGCATGCATGTATTTTTTTACCTAGAATATGCACGATCTAGCAAATTAACCCAACTCTATCTAGGAAGAACATCCTTCTCAATTACGCGCATATTTCACGCACGAATACTAAAGTCGCGCGTCACTATGTGACTGACTCCCGTCTATGTTGATTTTTGAATTTTGTGATAAATATAATAGTTTAATAGTGTCACATCGCGGGCATTAGTCAATCGATGAGCATCGTCCATCTTGATCAGTATTTTACGACGAATGAGGCAATACAACAATATGTGTACCACATCGTGCGCGGATCGGATACAATATTGGAACCCTCGATCGGGCGCGGACATCTTGTTGCGTCGTTTGTCGCGCAAAACGCGCATTACCCGATTCATGGCTACGATATAGATAGTACCCTCTTGTCAGACATGGTTTTTGAGATTGATCCGCACGCGCAAATTATGTGTCGCGCGGATTTTCTTGACATCGATGATAAGCGTTCATATTCGACAATTATTATGAATCCGCCATACTATGCCCAAGGTTCATGCAAATTTATAACAAAATGTTTTCGCGAACATCTAGCGGATCGAGGCGAGATGATTTGCGTGATTCCGCGCACATTTTTGCATGCAACGCACTCGCAACAGATATTGCGCGATATGATGTCGCAAGGGCGCATTACTGACATATGGTTTCCGAATGATGAACATCTTTTTGCAGGCGCGACTATTGACATTGTGATATTTCGCTATGAGCGCGCGCCGATTCCATCTGGCGACGTCTTGCGAAGTGGCACGATTTGCCAGTTTCGCGAAGGAATGACAAATCCGACATCACAAACCCGCATTTGTCGATATGAAGGCGGAAATTTGCAGTTCATTGACACTATGCGCGCGGGACCTGTTGCACACTATCAGATACGAGATATGTTTGACATATATGTTGGGCAAGTTTCTGGCGCAGATAAGATATTCGCGCATGATAGTGGCAACATCGAATTACTAGTGCGCATTCCATCAGTAACGCGACGTTTCATATGCGCGATAGCGTCACTGGATGAACTAACGCCAGATGCGCGCCAACATTTGCAAGCGCATCGCGCGCAACTATTAGAACGCAAGATTCGCGCGTTTTCGGACGATAATTGGTGGCAATGGGGCGCGCTTCGTAATGCGCAAGTTGTTCGCGAACGATATGGCGAGCCTTGTATATATGTTACATGTCGCACGCGACAAACCATCGTAGCAGTAGTTGGCGCCGTTCAATGGTTCAACGGATCGCTACTTTGCATGATACCGAGGAATGATGAAGTTGATTGTGCGCAAGTTGCGCGATACATCAATGAGACTCTTCGCGCGCAATACTTATCAGCTGGGCGTTTCATTATCACTCAACGCGTGCTAGCTAATTCGTCGTTCATTTCATAGTAACTCCCTTTGCGCGAGTTGTAGAATGTTCACATACTCCTCGTTCGCCGCGCTATTTGAGTCACATGCAAAAAAAAATGAATATGTTGCACAAACTCTTTTTTCATTCCAGTGGAATAGTCTTGCTCGCGCATGATACAAACAAGTCGGTCGATCGGTCTATGATTATCCGCATTTCATGGTTATAAGTCTCGTCCGAGTAAATGTATAGACAGATCGCGCGACATATGACAAACGCGCATGAGTTCGCGCAAAGAGTCGCGCAACATGTATCGCCTAGTTGGTTCAAGACCACAACAGTAGAACATAAGCATGGGTTTGAGGACTTCATTAAGGCGCAAGACATCGTTAAAAAATACATTCAAGAACATGAGTGCATACTTTATGGAGGTATTGCTATTGACTATGCATTACGTTTGCGCGGAGATAAGATTTATGAAGATACTGAGCTACCAGACTTCGACTTTTTTACTACAAACCCAATCGCAACGGCTGTAGAGATCGTCAATATCATACTCGCGCATATACCCGATGCGAATGTATATGCGTATCGCGCGCGGTTTATTAGGACTATGCGCATTAGTGTCGGCGATAATAACTGGGTCGCAGACATATCATACATTCCGCCTAATCTCTTTGCGCATATCCCAACACTAACATTCGATGGTATGCGCGTTGTACATCCTTACTTCCAATATGTTGATTTGCATGCGTCTATTGCGTATCCATATGATAACTCGCCAACAGAAGTCATATTCGCGCGCTTGACCAAAGACATCAAAAGATTCGCCAAATTGACGTTTGCATATCCAATACCAGAGATGTCAGATCGCGCAACTATAGTCGCAAATATGCGCGAGCAAGCTAATTCATTGCGCGTCGCAATTCCGCGCGCGGTTATGGCTCGTTCTATCTTACAAGGGTTCGCGGCATATAGTGTTTATTATAACATTATTGCGCGCGAAATTCAAGAACATGGGCATGATGGCGCAAATGCGACTATTATTGACAAACTCGAAGATATGCTCGCGCGAGTTCCATTTGCGCGCGAACCTCGCGCAACAGATGGCGACAATGTCATACTTGACGTGCCTTATCGCGTTGCAGAGATAGTCGCGCATCGAGAGACAATAGTGGATATAGTCGCGCGAACCACATCAATGCGCAAGTTCGCGCCTCTTCTTGATCTCGTCGAAGCGTCATACATATCAACTATCAACGATGGCGTTACGATGATAACATATCTATCTAGCGGAAAATTCCCAAGCTACATCTCGCGCCTAACAATAGACGAAGGCGCGAGTATCAAAACGCGCGCGATATCTATTCATGGTCTAATGAAGTACTTTATCTCGTGCTACTTGCGCGCCAAGTATTTTCAGAGCGCGACACCTGTTGGCGTTGAATTGATAGATGCGCAAGTTTATTTACTATACTATCAAGCATGTCGCGAGTTTATTGATGCATCGCGCGAAATGAGTGAAGATGTTAAGCGCGCATTTGAACCAACTACGCGCGTTTTCGGAGATGAGTCGATACCAGTTTATGATCTAATAAAATTACATGCGAATATTACAAAAATGATCGAATATGAACAACAACAACAACCCGATACATCGGAGCGCGAGACTGCGGCAACTGTTACCGTTTCAGTTCCACCAATGCGCCCGTATGTTGATGGGCGCCCAAATGAGTTTAGTTATGAGACATGTCCAATAATGCGCTTATCTGGCGAAGAGTTATGAGTGTATCACACGGGTCATACTTTTTTTGTATCTTATACCTCGCGAAAGATATACAACGATATGTCTTACACTTTGCAAATACAAGGGCAACTTATCGCGCCTAATGGAGAACGCGCACTTCAGACTATGCTTGACAAGTACGTACCATATGAGTACATTATAGAATGGTTGCGCATGCGCGAAGGAAGAACTGGACCAAATAACCGCTTCTTAGTTATCAAATCAGGTACTGGAAGCGGTAAATCTATTACGATCCCATCAGAGATCTACATAAATCTAGTGCGCGCGCGATCGAGTGATGGTGGTCCCGGTGTCATATGTACGCAACCGCGCGTTATAACAGCGATCGATAATGTCAAAAAAATAATAAGCATTCCAAAGTACGCGAGTGCAATGAAGTTAGGCGAAACTATTGGTTGGTCAACGCACAAACAGAAAATGCGCGCGCAACGTAGTGGCTTATTGTCTGCGACACTCGGAGTACTTGCCGCGCAACTATTGTCATATAGTGATATCGAGATTATGCAACATTACAAATACATCATTATTGATGAGGCGCATGAAAGACCAGTTACGGCGGACATTGTTATGAGCATGTTAAAGCGCCTTTTATATCGCAATGCTGGCAACGTCAATTGCCCATATGTAATACTGATGAGCGCGACTATTGAACCATTCGCATATACACACTTCTTCTTATCAAACTCGCGCGCGCAGAATCAAGTTCAAGTTCAAGATCGCGATAGTGATGACAATATTATTATTTGCGGATCAAGTCCGCCATTTCAGCGCACTATCATATGGCCTAGTGCAGACATAAGAGACATGCGCGAAGAAATAGTTACCATCATCTCGCGCATACAAGATGAACATAGTGCATCGCGCGAATCATGGGATCCAGACGCCACAACATTGGCAGGTTCGGCTATGCGCGAGCGCGATGACATACTTATCTTTGTACCAGGGAATGAGCTTGCGCGCGCTATTATGATAGCTTTGCGCGAGTACAATGAAAAGAATGCGTCCGCGAGCGCGAGTGCTCACGACAACAAGCGGCGCGCGCTTCTTTTAGTGTTATTGAATCGCGCAGTTGTTACATCAGGCGCGCCAGAGTATCGCCAACTAGATGTTCCCTTGCGCGAAATTAACAAACTCGCAGACACACGCGCAGAACGGCGCGTTATTATATCAACGTCTATAGCGGAGACTGGCGTAACTTTTGCGACAGTACGTTATGTTATAGATTGCGGGCTAAGTCGCGAGCCTGAGTACAACCCGCACGATCGTATTAGCGCGCTCATATCAAGACCCGCGCAAAAGTCGCGAGTTGAACAAAGATGGGGACGAGTTGGGCGCATATTCGAAGGTGCGGTATATCCCTTGTACACTCGCGAGATTTATGATCAGCTGCAAACTCAACAAATGCCAGAAGTAATAACTGCGGGTCTCGGCGCGGTCATACTTGATATTATCTTTGATCAACAAAGAACGAAAGCTTTGGCGAATGATCCGGAGCCATACTTCAGAGTTGGCGACATTGATATGATAACGCGCCCGTCCATAGATGTTCTTACGGACGCGCTAGATCACGCGCGCAACTTAGGGTTTATTGCGCATAATTGTCCGAAGTTCGCGATAGATGCGCATGAGTTCATAAACGCGCCTAACTCCATGGCACCCAATGGAATGCTTGGTATAACGCGCATGGGACGCATTGCTTTGGAACTATCTAGCGCAATTATTGGGATAGCGCCAGAAGCAATTCGTATTATTCTTGCGGGATTAGCATGGGGAATACGCACGCGCGAAATGGCATCGATCGCTGCTATGCAACTAGTCATAACCAATGATATGCCAACATCTCGCGCACTCGCGCAATCAATCAGCGCATCATATGACATACTACTAGGAAGCACGAGTACGAGTACGAGTACGAGTATAAGTACGAGTACGAGCACGAGCACGAGTATGAGCACGGGTACAAGTACAATCCATAAGATACTAGGCGATACATTCTGTGATGCGCTTGTTTTGTGTGAAGTTATAGATAGGTCGATGCGCGCAAGAGAAGGCGCGCGCGCATCAATCGATCAGTTGGGCGCGTTGTCTATTGGATATGATGTTGCCGCGAGTATCATAGATGCGCGCGACTCTATCATAGCGACACTCATTGAGTTCGGGCTTGATGTTAGTCGCGGAGATTCGCTTATCGATGATGTACTTACAAATCGCACATCTGTATCACTTGCGCGACTTGATCCACTAAGCGCGTCTGATATAGTCATTAGATATAAACGTTGTATCTATGAGGGATGTCGCGATGCAGTCATAACAATGGGATCGGATAGTATGTATTTGACACCTACTGGATTGCCTGTCGATTATGAATTCGGTAAAAAAATGAGTTCTACTGGCATTGACGGTATTCCGCGCGCGGTTGCATGTCTTAATTTGATAGGCGCGCAGACTCGGCGCGATCCTAGATTATATGCAGTAATGCCTGGCGCGTTTTTCACAATACTCGATGGATATGTCGGACATGATGGCGCGTTTTCTATGTAATGCATAATGCATTTATGCATTTATGCATAATGCATGAATGCATGCAATTACATCTTTTTTGGACCAACTGGACGCCCTCCTCGTGGTTGCACGCAAATAGGAGTAGGCGCAGGCACTGGCTTGCGCGTCACAAAGATCGCGTGATTTGGTGCAGTTTGCACCCGGAAAGACACACCATCACCAACTCCGCGTAATGTACTAGGTGCAAGCGTTTGCGCAATAGGCGCGATCGCATCACCATCATGGCGCATACTTGTTAGACGCGCATCTACTTGTAAATAATCAGTTCCCGAAACGATACCTTGCATTTTGCCATTACGATAAAATGCCGTTGTTGGAACGAACGCAAACGGCATAGTACCCACATGTGTAAGACCACACTCTTTGATATCGACAATAGTAAACTTAGCGAAACCATACTCGCGACTATATTCGGCAACGCGCGATAAGAACGTCGAGCATGCCCAATCGCCTTCCTCAATAAAAATGATCACGTTATAACCTGGTCCCTTTGTTACCTCTTGAAATTGCTCTACAGTATGAATGCGTGTTACTCGCGACATTAGTATATATAACTTAGGACTCAAATTATGAATGATCCCATATTGCGCGAATATCATAGAAATATGTTACTCGCGTCAACATTCGTATCGAGCGATGCGCGCACTAACAGAAGTTGCCTAACTATGAAGTTTGCGCGCGATATTTCTAGTTCGTCGTCATATGCTGCGATAAGCGCGCTTATTGCAATGTATGAGCCCGTTGATGATGAGTCACAAGGAATCGCGCAGAACGTGCGCAAAGTTGGATCCAGTTCGAGTTCGCGAGCAAGTTCGCGCGCGCAAAAGGAAGCTGGCGGTGCGCGCGTTATAGTCATATGAAAGTTTGCGCAAGAATCATATATAACAAATAACGACACATTATGTCTAACTATGTTCATTACAAAGTTGCAGGGACTTCACTCGTACCCTCAACTATATTGCCAACCAAGAATGGTACATTTTGTCGCGCGACTCGTTTGCATATCGCGCCAGCACCTTGCTCGCCAGCTGCTTCGGATGCGCGCGTTTTAGTGAATGTCCTAATAGGATACGTAGATGAGCTAGGCATACCTAGCGCATACTCTACCGGATCGTTGATGCCGAATACTCGCGCATGCGACATCGATCTAACTATGCCATTGAATGGTCCATACGATCACGGTGCGCCAATCGCGCCAAGCGCGACATACAGTGTTTCGATAACAGCTGCAGCCGCATTTGTTGCGACTCTTACTGTACAAACGATTCAATGATAAATAAACACGACATTGTTTTTTTCTGTTGTGCAAGATATAAAGTAAACCAGAAATGGGAAGGATCGGTCTTGTTATTGCGTTGATTATCATTGTGATAATCATCATTACTGTCATTGTCGTTGTTATTTACTTTGCGACAAGGGACGAGGATAAAACGACCAAAACAGTTGATACAGGTACGACATCTGTTGTAGATACAACTGGTACGACTGCTGGCGCAACTACTGATACGACTGCTGGCGCAACTACGCCAATTGTTGTGACAGCAGTTGAAGAAGATGAACTCGCAACAGATATTCCGAATTATGGAATAGGACCCGGGACAGGTTGTGATGATGGTAGTTGTATGTATGGCGTTGTGCGCGCGAAAGGCGCAGCATGTCGCGCGATTGGTGGTGCAATGAATGATGGTACGCCAGATGATACTTGGACTGATTGCCATCTTGACTTTGGGCGCGCGCACATGCATGGTCTTCATCCATGGGGTGAATGTCCAGGAGGTTCATGCCAGGACTTGGGCGTGCGCATGATTACAAGTGATTGTCGCGCGCTTCGTGGTAGAGTTGATGGTAACCCCGCCGAGACAGCGGAAACACTTTGCCACTTCAATGTTGGCGCACAACCAAAGTATCGCTTCTATGGGCGCGGTGCATGCCCAACAGGTGGCGCATGCAGAGTCGCGCGCATTAATGCGCGCAACTACTCGCAATGCGAGTTGATTGGTGGTACTCCTGATTCTAGGAGTACTGGTGGTTGGACAATGTGCAGTCTTGACCTAGGCAGCGCATGAGCATGGGCGCGCATATGCGCGCACGTCCATAGGCGCGAGCGAGTCCTTCTTTTTTCGCGCGCAAAAATTGAATTATTGACTCAAAAATTACAAGGATTATTACAACTCCAACACCAGTCATCCTCCCTTAACTATCGCACAAGAAATACTAAAAATGGTATCTCGCATTGGTCCGTTTATTCTGATGAGTGAACCCGCGCAATTTGGTGAAACTCTTGTTTTCAACGAGGTCACTGGATATGCTCTGACTACAATGCCCTGGCAATGTGGTCATGTAAACGCGCAAGTCAGCAAAGTCTTTGGCAAGACAAGCGTGCAAGTTAAAGTTGATGCAGAAGATACCATCGTGATTCGCGATGGTAATGGTGATGTGGTGATCGCTCCGGATATTGGCATTAATGATTATCGGTGCATTGGGCGCATACCTGAACTTGATGTTATGCATTATGTTGTTTCGCTTCCAAACATCGTTATGCACACTGTTCTTCTTATGCGCATAACAAACTATGTTAGGTGCATATGCATTCCTATGTTCGCGGATGTTACTAAAGTCGCTGCTGATCCATTCGCTTCTCAGCTCGCGTCGAAGATCGCAGGACGCGCGCGCGAAACTGTTACTATCTCGGACATCATTAGCATGCTTGGTCTTACGCATGTTGTTGATGCGCAAATAGCTACAAACATCATTACCCAACATGCGACCGAGCATGATGCATTGAGTATCGCTGAGTGCATCAATGAGGTTTGTCACAAACTTAAGCTTCAGCGCGCCGATACGATTCATATCGCGTCGTCGCTGCATGGCTTGACTTTGCACCTTGAAACAGATCATGACGATGTAAGGCGCGCGATTACTGATGTTGTTGAAATACCTGCACTGTTCATAACAACCGCTTCGATCAATGGAAATCGCCCCTTTGTCTTCGCATTCATTGCGCAAGTTGTCATTATTATACATGACGGCGAAACAGCACTTGGACCGAGCAAGCCTGCGCCCGATGGTTCTATAATCATTACAAATCCCGCGCAAAAACTCGAAGCAAACAGGATGGTCATCGCAGGCGAGATCGAAGTCGCGCGCAGGTATATGCACCATCTGTTTAATGTAGCACCGGTTGCAACGATAGTCTTGGAAACAGGCACTGGAAACATAACTACTTACAAGATGCCACAGCATTAAGTGAGATTTGTAAATTTGCAATGCAACATCGCCAATGATCACGGGAAAAAAATAACAAAAATATCAATGATTGACGATGAGTCGCAGTAATGGAACAAACAAACAAACAAACAAACCAACGAACCAACAAACCAACAAACCATAGATACGCAACCAAATGGGATAGGTTCCTTTCTTTTTTGTGCGCAATGTATAGATAACGTTAATATGAATTGGCGCATTGTTCTAGCAATAGTTATTGTCGCGCTTATCATACTTGTCGCGGCGACTCTTATCATACGTCGCGCGCGCGAATCATTGTCAACGGAAGAGACATGCGGTATAACTGGCAACATTGTGTTACCGTACTCGCCTCTTACGAGATATGATTACTATGCTAATCAAGACTGTACTAATTTCGCGCGCATGGGAACAGCAACAGACATACCACTAGGTCCGACGCGCGCTGATCATATTGCGCGTAAATGTGATGAAATGGCTGGATGTGTTGCGTTCAATATGGATGGCGCGCTATTATCTGGTATTCTACCATGGCAATCATGGACGACCGGCTCGGGTCTATATGTGCGCAGATGTGCGATACGCGAACCATTATATGTAGAAATATTCGAAGGTCCTGAGTTTGATCAAAGTCGCGGGCGAACATTGTTACCACTCGGTGACTATGCTGATATGAATTCGCTCGCATCTTACACGGGTATCATTGTCGATGGAGGACTAATAGGGCGCAATAGAATATCATCTATGCGCGTACCTGTTGGCTTGCGCGTAATTGCATATGATGATACAAACTTCAATGGTCGATCTTATACATTCGTAGCAAGCGCGTATTCTGACTTGCGCAGGATCGTGCGCGAAGGCAATCTACTGTATTGGGATAATGCGATAAAGTCGATGCGCGTACAATATGATTCTTGCGCGAATGTTGGAAGTACCGCAGGAGGCGCAACAACTAAGATGTAGTTCATGATTCTCAATTCTCGCGCTGCGCGACTGCTTTTTTCGCGCTTCTCCGCTATTGTTGTCTTATCACTCGCATATATAAGTTTTGGATTGCGAGTATATAGGAAAGACATACTATGACATCGGAGCATATTTTCAACACGGTGCGCGCGGATACATTCTATGGATCTGGCGCGGGTTTGACTAGTATTGATCCAACAACCGCAATTATACCCATGCCCGCATCTAGCGTGATTCATACGAATGCGCTAGGTCAAATGGTCGCAAGCGCGCAACTCGCGCCATCAATGGGAGGAACAGGCGCAGATTTAAGCGCAACGACTGGCGGACTTACGCGAGTTCTCGCGAATACGGATGGAACTATTGCAAATGGCGCGGCTCTCGTAGCATATGGATCAGATGTAGGAACAGTGCCAGTTCGCGGTACAACGGGCATCTTGCAAACAGGCGCGCAAGGATTCACATGCGACGCGCTTGGTACTGAATTGGTCGCAGATCGCGAGTTCGTGCAACTTGTATGGGATTCAGGCACATCACGCTTCAACTTGCGCACGCAAGCAACAGGAACAGGAATATTGCGCGATATTGTACTTAGCGCTGCGATTGTGCATGTACTCGGGCGCCTTACTTGCGAGTACGCGCCCGTTGATGTTGAGGATGTCGTGCGCAAGGCTGATCTTGACGCGATCGCCGCGGGTATTGCATGGAAGTCGCCTGTTCTTGAGATCGCCGATGAACCGGTCGGGGCGCCGGCGGGAGGCGATCGCTATATCGCGCTATCAACCGCGGGAACATGGACGATTAATAATATTTATGAATGGGATGCGGGCGCGACAGCATGGATCGAGTCAGTTCCATCTACTGGATGGGCATGCCTTGTATTGGGAGGCGCATATTATCCAAATCAATCAGTTGTATTTACAATGGGTACTATCTCGGAATGGAAACCTATGGGTATATCGATTGACCATTACAATCTGATTCATCGCGGCACAAATACACATGATCAAATAGATACGCATTTAGGTACGATCACGACTGACCCGCATGCCGGACAAGATTTGCGCGCGAT
>Ga0265297_10008101_pt1 | contig 14182 bp, 15 predicted proteins | sample Munlanlwell13791_FD_192502 | JGI IMG/M metagenome (GOLD analysis project Ga0265297, IMG submission 192502) | Leachate microbial communities from a municipal landfill in Southern Ontario, Canada - Leachate well 137-91 | ecosystem: Engineered > Solid waste > Landfill > Unclassified | place... | reverse complement strand
GGTCTATGACGTAAGCGAGCTTCTCGGCATCGAGCCCGGCCTTGTCGTAAATGTAGCCGGAGGAATCGGACAGGGTGACGACCTTGGCGCCATACGCATTGCACTTCTGCACTGCGTACTGTGCCACATTGCCGGACCCGGAAATCGCAACGATCTTGCCCTTGAGGGAGTCGTTGCGGTAATTGAGCATTTCCTCGGCAAAGAAAACGGTGCCGTAGCCGGTGGCTTCGGGACGGATGAGGCTGCCGCCCCAACTGAGTCCCTTGCCCGTGAGAACGCCGGTGAATTCATTGGCGAGCTTCTTATACGTGCCGAACATAAAGCCGATTTCGCGGCCGCCCACGCCGATATCGCCGGCCGGAACGTCCGTGTTGGCACCGATATGGCGCCACAACTCGCCCATAAAGGCTTGGGTGAAACGCATGACTTCGCCGTTGGATTTGCCCTTCGGGTCGAAGTCGCAGCCGCCCTTGCCGCCGCCCATAGGAAGAGTGGTCAGCGAGTTCTTGAATACCTGCTCGAAGGCGAGGAACTTCAGGATGCTCAGGTTGACCGACGGATGGAAGCGCAGTCCGCCCTTGTAGGGTCCGATGGCGCTGTTCATCTGGATGCGGTAGCCCTTGTTAACCTGAACTTCGCCCTTGTCGTCCACCCACGTGACGCGGAAGAGGATTACCCGCTCGGGCTCGGCGATGCGCTCGAGGATCTTCGCTTCCATGTACTTAGGGTTCTCGAGAAGGAACGGCCACAGTGTCGTGGCGACCTCGAACACAGCCTGATGGAATTCCGGCTGGCCCGGGTTCTTCGCCTTGATCATGGTCATGAAATCATCGACTGTCTTGATCATTCAGCCTCCTTAAGCGGATTTGGGTTGCGTCTGCTTGCCGCCGTGGAATTGCCTGCACCGTGGGCCGATGGACTGCGGATCTCGGACAGAATGCCCGACAGGCTTCCGGCGTCGTCATATTGTCAGAACCCGTAATGGTATCCTCAGTTAAGTGCTTGTCAACTTTCGTGCAGCGTTTTGCCCGAGCCCGGCTGGCATTCTTTGAAGGCAATTATTTGCCGAGTCCCATCCGTGTTGTACAATGACCGTATGCGTTTTGCCATCCTCAAGCATTTCCGGAACCTGTTCAACCGACAGAACCCCGTCAGCCTGCGCAAGCGGATGAAACTCGCCAATGGCAAAGCCCGGCGTTTCATGTCAGCTATGCTGGCCAGGGATATTCTCTCTGATCTGCGCGATCTGCGAAAGGGCAGGTGCATTCGATGCGGAACCTGCTGCCAACTGCTCTACGAGTGCCCCAACCTCTCATACGACGAGCGCGGCGACGCCGTCTGCAAAATCCACGAGAGCAAGCCGCTTATCTGCGATTTGTTCCCCTGTACTCCGAAGGATCTGACTGATCGCGATATCGTCAATCCCCTGCAGAAGTGCGGTTATTCCTTCGCTTCCGAAGCCGATAAGATCAGCGCGAAGATGGGTTTGGCCCGCATGATTTTCCGGTTCAGGAGGCGCAACGGAAAACAGAAGAGCAAGGGTTAGCGGGATGGCTCTTCGCGCAACGAACGCCGTCATTGACTTGACCGCAATTCGCAACAACATCGCACAGATCAAGTCCTGCCTTCCGCAAAACTGCAAAATCCTGGTGGTGGTCAAGGGAAACGCTTACGGGCTCGGGGCCGTCCCCATCTCTAAGATGCTTGGCCGCGTTGGGGTTTCCTATCTTGGTGTGGCGGCTTTGTCGGAAGCCGTGGAACTGCGCAAACAGCAAATAGGCCTGCCGATCCTCATGTTCACGGAGGGCTTCATCGCGGAATACGGCGAATTGCTGCAGAACAACGTTACTCAGACCGTGTTCAGCTTCAAGAAAGCGCACGAGATCGACATAGTCGCGGGAGCGACCGACAAGAGAAGCGACATTCACCTCAAAGTCGACACCGGCATGGGAAGAGTCGGCTGTCCGTATGACGCCGCTTTCGACACCGTAATGATGATCATAAGGGAACTGGAGCACACTTTCCTTGAGGGCATCTACACTCACTTCCCCGTCGCGGAGGAGCCAACCGACGGCGACAATGATGCTTTTACCCTGCGCCAGATCGATATGATGAGCAAGCTGCGCAGCAGGCTCGCGGCCGAAGGCGTGCATATTCCCATCTTTCATTGCGCAAACTCCGGCGGTGTGCTAAACTATCCAACGGCGGCGTTCGACATGGTGCGCGTGGGTATTGCCGCGTACGGATGCCATCCGTCCAGTCAGGGCCGACGGTTGAAGCTGGAACACGCGGTAACTTTCAGAACCAAGGTGATTCACGTGAAGCGAGTGCCCGCAGGGATGTCAATCAGCTACGGTCGGAAGTACGTGACCGGCAAAGAGACTACAATCGCCACCCTCCCTGTCGGATACGCCGACGGCTATCCTCGTGCACTGTCCAGCTTGGGCAAGGTCCTTATTCATGGCAAGGAGTACCCGGTTGCGGGGCGCGTTTGCATGGATATGCTGATGGTGGACGTGGGAGACGGCCCTGTAAAGGTGGAGGACGAAGCCGTCCTTTTTGGTCGGCAGGGCAATGCTTCTTTGAACTTGGAGGATATCGCGAGATCGATTGGGACCGTTCCTTACGAGATTATCTGCCGCATAGCGCCGCGAGTGCCCCGCATTCATGTGGGACACGAAGAGATTGACCTGTAGGAGGCCGAATGGGCGATACGCACATTCATCATAAGCTCAGACCTTACATTTCCGCCGAGGAAATCAAGACGCGAGTCGAGCAAATGGCCGATTCGCTCACGAAGGACTTCGTCGGGCTCGAAGACAAGACTGTCATCCTCTGTATCCTCAAGGGCGCTTTCGTGTTCCTTGCGGATCTGATCCGCAATATGCCCATAAGCATCCCCGTCGAGTTCTGCCGAGCCTCAAGTTACCACGACGAAATTGAGTCCCAGGGCAAGGTGGACCTGATCCTTCCTCCACTGGACAAGATGGCTGGCAAGTTCGTCATTATAGTGGAGGATATTGTCGACACCGGGATCACGATGAACGCGCTGGTTCGGGAGCTTGAGCGGTTCGGGGTGAAGAAGGCCGTGGTCTGCGCTCTACTGTCGAAGCCATCCAAGCGGAAGATCGACGTCAAGATACACTACCTCGGGTTCGAGGTGCCTGACCTGTTCATCGTCGGATACGGATTGGACTACGCCTCGCATTACCGCAACCTGGACCACCTTGCCGTTGTCCAGCGCACCGACATTTAGGTTTTCGAACCGCCACGGGCGGGTTTGACTTACCCGGATTTATGGTCTATACTTCGGGCGAACGACAAAACCGAACACTGTATGCACTCAAGGAGAGTTATGAAAGGCAACGAGAAACTGATCGAGAAGCTCAACTTCCTGCTGGCCGACGAACTGACGGCCATCAACCAGTACATGGTTCATTCGGAAATGTGCGCCAACTGGGGTTACGACAAGCTCCACCACGAACTTGAAAAGCGCGCCGTTGATGAAATGAAGCACGCCGAAATGCTCATCGCGCGCATACTGTTCCTCGAAGGTCTGCCCGTTGTCAGCCATCTCAACCCCATTCACATCGGGGCTGAAATCCCGAAGATGATGGATAACGACCATAAGGCCGAGTCCGGGGCTGTGAAGGGCTACAATGACGCTATCAAGCTGGCGGTTACCGTTGGCGACAACGCCACCCGCGAGATGCTTGAGGGCATCCTCAAGGACGAAGACCGGCACATAGACAAGATCGAAGAGAACATCGACCAGATCACCCAGATGGGCATCCAGATTTATCTCGTCTCTATCAAGTAAGCGAGGCTGTTTCGCTCAGAGGTCGTTCGCCGCCCCGCCATTTTCGGCGGGGCGGTTTGCCCTCAGGGCGGGAGCAGGAGGAAATCAGTGCGACGGCAGCTTGTTGTTCTTATGTGCACCTTCATCCTGGCAGTTGCATTGCAGGGGGCTTTGACGGCCGAGAAGGCCAAAGAACCCGACGCAGCCACCCGCAAGGCCGAGGCGCTCCAGATAATGGCCGACCTGGAGAAGTGTTACGTATTCTTCGACCTCAAGGGAATCCGCAAGGATTGGGAAGACAGCAAGAAAGAATGGAAGAAGCGGGCCGAAAAGCTCCCAAGCGATGTGGAGCTTATCGACCTCGTCTCCGATATGATCGCCTGCCTGCGCGATGGGCACATGGGATTCTCCAAGCTCAATGTCAAGATGCCCGAGCGGGAAGGGAACTTCTTCTCCGGCCTGTATTTCGGCGAAATTGACGATAAGCGCGTTTGCATCGTGAACGACGCTTCAACCCTCTATGGTGCCGCCAAGCCCGGGGCGGAAGTCGTGGAAATTGACGGCAAAAATGCCCGCAAGTGGCTTGATGACGCATCCGCCGCCCTGTGGAAGGTTGGAGGGTCGTTTTCGAGCCCCCAGAGGGCCGCGATGATGGTCTGGCGCTGGGGGCTTATGGGCCCCAAGGGCGAGGCGCACAAGATAACGGTTCTTGTGAACAAGCAGAAAAGCACATTCGCCACTGAGAATAAGTACGCCTGCCGTGTTTACCCGGAGACGTTGCCCAAAGTAGCCGACCTGAAGGAAACGAAGGACCGGGACGTTCGCTTCAAGGACCTTGGCGATGGCATTGCGTACTTGTGGGTTCGCAGCCTTTCCGGCGGAACAGATGGTGCAATTGGCGAAGCCTTGGGTGGGCTCGCGGGCACCAAGGGCGTGATTGTGGATATCAGCGATAACGGCGGCGGAGGCGGGTACAAGCTCGACAGCCTGGTTCCGTTCAAGGGCAAAGTGGCCGTCCTTATTTCCCCTCGCTGCTTCTCGGCGGGTGAGACATACGCGCGCGATCTCGCGAAAGGCTGTGGTGCGCGGCTGTTCGGCGCGACCACGGCGGGTTCGTCCAGTGAAAAGGCCGAATACGAGCTTCCCCGCGGCCTCGGCTCGATCACCTATTCCACTCGTTCGCGCAGTGGCATCACACGCAACATAGAGTTCTATGGCATCGAGCCCGACGAGCGAGTATTTTTCGATCCGTCTGACTTGGCCAAGGGCGATTCGACCATGGCAAAGGCCGCCGTGAAGTGGCTCAAGGGAGTCATGAAGTAGGGGGCGGCCGGATCTGAGCAGAAGGCTCGGAAGAGCCGATAGGCCGTGAGCAAAGTCGAACGGAGGAGTCTTTCCACGACCGCTTCGGCGGCGAGGCCGAAGAACGAGCCAAGGACACTAAGGATCACGAAGGGAAAGCCCTTTTCGAGGCCCGGAAGAATTTATCCGCGAATAAACGCTAATGGACGCGAAGAGGACAAAGCCTTTGCGTGGCCCAAGAAGAGCAACCATTATGGGTTCGGAGGAAGCCGTTGCGAAGGAGAAGCCGTTACCCCGGCGAGCCCGCAGCGAGTGCTCACCCTACGGGGGGAAGCTGGGCTTGGGCATAGCGCCACGCACCCGCTTGGCGACTTGTCCTCCGGAGGCGCGGCGAAGGAGAGTGGCATTGGCCTGCAAGGCCGTTCTTAACGTAGTCGCGCTCAGCGCGACCGACTCCAACAAGGTCCGCATAAGGAGGATCCGCCCGTCTATCGGGTGAAGAGGTGTGGGCTTGAAACCACGCCCCTCCTTAAGGCAGAACCCTTCATCGACAGGCTGGAAGCCTATCCTACGCACAGAAAAAGGGGCGCTTGCGCGCCCCTGGGATTTCGTAGCACGAAGCGCGCCGCGCTTCGTTAATTTGCGCCCGTTCAGGTGACGCAGGCGGCCTGGCGGGCCTTTTCCACAAACACCCATTCGGCGTCGGGGGCGTTGGCTTTTACCTTGGGCGGTGCGGGGAAGCGGGTGATGCCGTCGAAGGAAGCACGCTCGATAAGCCCGTACTGGGACATATCGCTGGCCTGGGCCGGGTCAACTTTGCGCAGGTCCTGCTCGGCGGGGTAGGGGTACACGCGGTAACGCGCCATCCCCGCATAGCACAGAGAGCCCGCCGCGGCGACGAACAGAATTGCGGCCAGAACCAAGCGGAGTTTTCCACTCATTGCATCTTCTCCCAATGGATTATAGCATACTCGGAACGCCCATGGCCTTGCGGACGCGGGCAATTGTAGATCCTGCGACCTCGCGAGCCCTGTTTGCTCCGTCGGCCAGCACCTTGTCAACGTAGGCGGAGTCTTTTTCAAGAGCCTCGCGCCTGCGCCGGGCTTCACCGAAGTAATCGAGGATTCGACCCAGCAGCAGCTTCTTTGCATCGCCGTAGCCAAGTCCGCCCGCCAGGAAGCGGCCGCGCATCGCCTCGACATCTTTCTTAGACGCCATAAGCTTGTAGATGTTGAACACGTTGTTGGTGTCCGGGTCCTTGGGCTCCTCAACGCTGCGCGAATCAGTGACGATTGACATCACGATCTTCTTGAGTTCCTTCTCAGGCGCGAAGATGTCGATCGCGTTGCCGTAGGACTTGGACATCTTGCGGCCATCCACTCCCGGGACCGTGGCGGAATCGTCAAGAATGTAGGACTCCGGAACGCGCAGCACTTCGCCGTACACCTGGTTGAACTTGATGGCTATGTCGCGCGCGACCTCTATGTGCTGGCGCTGGTCTTCGCCCACGGGCACGATGTCGGAGTCGAAGATGATGATATCCGAAGCCATCAGCACGGGATATGCGAACAGGGCGTGCGTGGGTATGATCCCCTGGCCGACCTTGTCCTTGTAGGCATGGCAGCGCTGGAGCAGGCCGAAGGAAGTCTGGCAGGACAGGTACCACGACAGTTCGGTCACCTGTGGGACATCGCTCTGGCGGAACAGCGTGGCCTTGGCCGGGTCGAGCCCGAGAGAGAGGAAGCTGAGTACCACTTCGCGCGTGTTATCTTCCGCCACAGCGGGATCGGTCTGCGTTGTAAGGGCGTGCAGGTTGGCCACGAAATAGAAGCCCTGCGTGGTGTCCTGCAGCCGAATGAACTGCCGGATCGCACCGAAGTAGTTGCCGATGTGCAATTTGCCTGAAGACTGGACGCCTGAGAGACTTCGCATAGACGCTCCAAATACCGAGTTTGCTGGAACTTACCCGCTAATTCTATAGAATTTCCCACGGAATGAAAACGATACCCAACGTGTTCCTTCAAGTGCCCGGCTACAACTGCTTCGGCTGCGCCCCCCATAACAAGAACGGCCTGCAGTTGACTTTCACCGGCCACGACGACGGAAGAACCACCACCGAATTCACGCCAGAGAGCCACTTTTCGGGATTCCCGGGAGTTTGCCACGGCGGGATCGGAATGGCAGTTTTGGACGAGCTTTGCTTCTGGGCCGCTTTCCACGTGTATAATCGATTCGGCTTCACAACCCGGATGGACTTCCGCCTCAGACGACCCGTTCCCGTCGGCGAAAAGCTAATTGCCGAGGCTCGCGTTATGAGCAAGAGCGGGAGGCTCGTGAAAATGTCCGCCGTCATCAGGCGAGTGGACTCAGACGAGGCGTTGATCGGGGGCGAAGTCACGTACTACCTTGCAGACAAGGCGACGTGGGAAAAAGTCACCGGCGGGCCCGCGCACGAAAGCATCCTCCCCTACATCGACTGAACGACCAGGCTCGCCTCAATCAAAGAGAACCGGAGCGCAAATTGCCTCAACCATCGCTTGAAGACCTCGCGAAGAGAAGGAAATCCGCCGAACGCATTGCGCGTTCCGCTGGAGAGCTGCTGCGCAAGTACTTTGCCGGGAGCTTCGACGTGCGATTCAAGAGCGCGGTTGACCCCGTTACTACCGCGGATCTCGCAAGCGAGAAGCTCATCGCCGCAATGCTGGCCGAGGAATACCCCGGGGAACTGCTGATTTCCGAGGAAGAGCACGCGCGGCAAGGGACGCCCGAAGCCTTCTGGCTCGTGGACCCGCTCGACGGCACCGTGAACTTCTCCCACCGGCTCCCCTGGTTCAGCGTGGCCATTGCATACGTTGCCGGTGGAGTGCCGCAGGTGGGCGTTGTGTACGCGCCCGAAGCCGGGCTACTGTTCTCGGCCGCAAAGGAGCAGGGCGCAACGCGTAACGGCGAGCAGATTTCAGTTTCGGGGACATCGAATATCCAGCGGGCCATTGTCGCCACGGGCTTCCCGTACGACAAGGCGGATTCGAGGCGGAACCTGGCCGAGCACGACCGGGACGTTCGCCGGATGGGCTGCGCGAGCCTCGACATCTGCATGGTGGCGTGCGGCGTTTTCGACGCCTATTACGAGTTCGGGCTCGGATACTGGGATTTTTCGGCCGGTTGGCGCATCGCACAGGAAGCGGGCGCGACCGTCGCAAAGCCGGATGGCGGGCCGCCGGAGGTGTTCGCCCACGAGTTTCTGTGCACGACTCCATTAGTATTTTGCCGCACCGTGGCAATAATCAACGGCAGGGAGTAGATATATGATAGTAGGAATTGTCGGGTTGCCCCGAAGCGGTAAGACAACCGTGTTCAACGCCATAACGGGCTCGAACGCCCCGGTGGATACGTTCACCGGCGCGGAGACCACGCACACAGCGACAGTGTGGGTACCGGATGCGCGGCTGGAGAAACTGCGCGAGGTGTGCCACCCCAAGAAGTACACGCCGGCATCCATCCAGTTCCGGGATTTCTCCATCGTCAGCGGGGAAGGATCCGAGAACAGGGACAAGAACCCGCAACTTTTCGCCGCCGTTCGCGAGGTTGACGCCATCGTCAAGGTCGCGCGGGGCTTTCCCTCCATTGACGGGACGGCGCCGAACCCTGAGGACGACTTGGACAGGATCGGGACCGAGTTCCTCTTTGCCGATCTGGAGATCATCGAGAAGCGCATAGACAAGCTTGAGAGGTCAACGAAGAAGCCGCACATCAATCTGGAGCAGGAGAAGCGCGAGTTGGAACTTCTCAAGGTCTGCCATCAGCACTTGCTGGACGAGCGGCCAATCTCCGAGATCCACATGAACGAAGAGCAGGACAAGCTGGTCCGCGGGTTCCGCTTCCTCACGCAAAAACCCGTGATCGTAATCTTGAACAGCCCGGACGAGGGCAGCGACATGGCTCCTGCGCTGGCGAAGACCCATCCTTCGGTGGTGGATATGCGCGGAAGGCTGGAAATGGAAATCGCCCAGCTCCCGCCCGATGACCGCAAGATGTTCATGGACGATATGGGCATCACTGATGCGGCCTCGGCTCGCATTGTTCGGGCTTGCTACGGTCTTCTTGGCCTGATATCGTTTTTCACCGTCGGGCCGGACGAAGTCCGGGCCTGGACAATTGGCGCGGGCGAGCACGTGGTCAAGGCGGCCGGGACGATTCACACCGACCTTGCCAAGGGCTTCATACGGGCCGAGGTCATCAACTTCGCTGACACTGCTCCAGTTGGTCACGACTTCAAGAAAGCGCACTCCACCGGCCTGACGAGACTTGAAGGCCGGGAATACCAGGTTCGCGACGGCGACATTATCGAGATCCGCTTCAACATATAGGGAAAGGCAAAGCCATGGCTTGTGCAAGAAGGTTGTTCCCCGCTGCCATTCTGATGCTCGTCCTCATGGCGGGCTGCTCACCCAGCGAGATGATGTTCTCGGCGAAGCTGCCGGGCGAGTATCGTTCCGCAGTAGAGAAGGTGATCGCGCAGAGTGGCGAGAACGGCGCGGAATTGCGCAAGTTCATCCTTCGCTTCGAGTCCGATCCGCCAAAGCTGCATGCAGCCTGTTTCCTTGTTTCCAACATGCCTCTGTCCGATTCCGCCAGCATGTCTGCGGATGACCTGGCTGAACATATCGACTATGCATTCGAGGCCCGGCAAAGGATGCCCTGGGGCCACAAGATACCCAATAACATCTTCCTGCACTACGTGGTGGCGCATCGCAGCAGCCAGGAGCCCCCGCAGCGCTTCAGGGCGCAGTTCTTCAATGACCTGGCGCCCCGGCTCGAAAAGTGCGCATCGATGGATGAAGCCGCGCTCGAGATCAACAAATGGTGCTTCCTTCAAGCGACGTACAAACCATCCTCTCCAAGGGACCAAGGGCCGCTGACGACCATTGCGCGCGGGTGGGGACGTTGCGAGGAAGAGATGATCCTGTACATTTCGGCCGCGAGGAGCTTGTGCATCCCCGCCAGGCAGGCCTATACGCCGAGTTGGCAGTTCTCCAACAGCAACCACGCATGGGTGGAAGTATGGACAGATGGCGGATGGAAGTACCTGGGCGCCTGCGAGCCCGACGTGCGCCTGAACAGCGCATGGTTCTCCGGGTCTGTCCAGAGGGCAGCAATCATCATTTCTTCCGCATACGGCGAAGTGGCTGAGTCAGACGAGAACGTGTACAGGAAGGGAAAGGACTACACGAGCATCAATTCGACCGCCTACTATACATCCACGGCCAAGGTCGAATGCGAGGCCGTCGGCGCTGATGGAATGCCCCTGTCGGGCGCGAACGTCTTCGCCGCCGTGTTCAACAACGGCACTTTCAGCCCGGTGGCCAGGATCATCCTGGACAAGAAGGGCAGGGGCGAAATGGAATTTGGCCCTTGCACGCTGCTTTTCACCTGCGCGCGGGATGGCAGGACGGATTACGAGTTTGTCAGAATCAATCCGCCCGAGGTTGCCACGGTGAAGCTGGATCTTTCCAGAAACCGTCTGCCAAGCGGCAACCTGTGGATGCGCTTCGGCGCGGGACTTCCGCCGCTTGGCGTGGTCGCGCCCAAGCCCTGCTGGACCCCCGAGCAACTGGGAGCCGAGACCGGGCGGCTGGCTGCATTCCGCGAGGCGCGATTCGTTGGTTACAAGCAGAGCATCGCCGCGTTTCTCGGCAAGTCGAGCGAGGAAATGGAGACCGACCCGCTGGCAAAGGCGATGCTGACGGCTGGCGCAAACTGCTCCGAGTTGATGAAGGCGATAGCGCAGGCGCCGCCCGAGATCGCTGCGGTCCTCAAGGAGTACATTTCCCGCATGGAAGACAAGGACCTATTGGAGACCGATGCGGGATCGCTGCTGAATGAGGTTACCACCGCCTGCGCCGCGCGGGATGCCGCAGGCAAGGTCCTCAACCTGACCTACGACGACAACACCTTCTTTGACGCGGTGCTGAACAACCGCATCGGCTACGAGGGCCACTCATGCTGGCGCCCGGAGTTTGTCCGGCGATTCTCGGTCTATGCCGAGGCGGATATCCTCCTGACTGCTCTTCGCGTGAACGAGTACACGTCATTGCTGTACAAGACCGAACGCGGCGTCCTGGGCTCGATAATGAGTCCCGTGGAAATCGCCCGGACATCTTACGTCACCAGCGACATGGAGCGCTCGATCGCCGGAGTGGCCATTCTCAGGGCTCTCGGCATTCCCGCGCGCTACGTCGAGGAGATGGATTTCGTGGAGTTCTTTGATGGCAAGGAATGGCAGCCGCTTTATCCCGCGGATCCGTCAGCTTTGGGCAACAAGAAAGCTACCGGTGGGGCCGAAGCACGTTACGCCGAGCCCTGCACGGTCACGATTGGCTTTACCGAGAAGGGCCTTCCGAAGCCTAAGGGGATCGATTACATTGATCACTTCAGCATTTCGAAATTCACTCCGGACGGGTTCTTCAGGTTCGTGATCCCGGAAGGGGACTATGACGAGAAGACCGGACTGTTCGAGCTTAAGCTGCCGCCTGGCGACTACTTCATCTTATCCGGGCCGCGCAACAATATCGGCGAACCGTATGTGACTGCGATTCCCTTTACGGCCGAAGCAGGCGCGAAACTGACGTACACAATCGCCTGGGACATCCCTGAAGAGGCCCCGCTGCCGAAAGCACATGCGCTCGAAGTGCTTCCCGTGTTGTCAGTATCCACGGTTGACGGGCTTCGCTTCGATCTACATGAGCAATTCAAGAGCGGAAACATGGTCATCCTGACGTTTTTCGATCCCGCGTCCGAGCCCTGTGTTTCAATGATGCCCGCCATTGGCGCACTGCTCGGACGAAAAGGCATCAGCGTGCTGGGCATTGGGATGGGTGATAACGCGGAGGTTTTCAGGTCCTTTGTCGAGCGAACCTGCAAGGGGCTTCCTTACGTGCTGGATCCCCAAGGCAGCATCGCAAAAGCTTTCGGGATAGGCGGGAAACTCCCTGCAATCATCATCATCGGGAAAGACGGCAAGCTGGTGATGTGGAGCGAAGGCATCAACCGGGAGATTGCTGACCTTCTGGACCGGGCCCTGAGGTAGTAGGCACGATCGAACCGACGACCACGGGGAAGCGTCCCGAGGCGGACTTCCTGACGTCCCTGATCACCCGCCCGTCCGACAGTTCAATGATTCGATCGGCGTGCATCGCGATATCGGGCTCGTGGGTGACAAGGATAACCGTGGCGCCGAAATCGCGGTTCAGCTTGGTGAACAGAGACATGATTTCCTCGCTGACCCTTGTATCAAGGTTACCGGTGGGCTCGTCGGCGAGGACAATAGACGGGGAATTGACGAGAGCCCGCGCGATAGCGACTCTCTGGCACTGACCGCCGGACAGTTCGTTAGGCCGGTGGTACATCCTGTCCAGCAAGCCGACCAGGGTCAACGCTTCTGTTATGCGCACATGGCGCTCTTCGCTGGAAACCCCTGCATAGAGCAAAGGCAGCTCAACGTTGTGAAACGCGGAGTAGCGAGGCAGCAGGTTGAACGTCTGGAATACGAATCCGATGCGCGAGTTGCGGATACGGGCGAGGTTGGCGTCCGAGAGCCGACTGACTTCAAATCCCTCGATAAAGTATTGTCCGGACGAGGGCGTGTCGAGGCAACCGAGGACGTTCATCATCGTGGACTTGCCGGAGCCCGAGCGACCCATTATTGAAACATACTCGCCGCGTTCGATGGTGAAGGAAACGCCGTTGAGGGCGTGGATGTCAACCGTGCCCATCCTGTACGTCTTGACGATATCGATCAACTCGAGCATGTGGCCCATCTGTCAAAGCCTCCTCGCAGCGAACGGAGCATTGGACGCTCCGGACCGCTCGATGTTGCCCTTAGCCGGGGATGAACGGCTTCTCTGCGTTGTTGTACTGCTCGTGCAACTTGAGAAGCCTTTTCACGAGCCTTTCAGGGTCGGTATCGAAGATTATCTTGCTTCCGGTTGGCTTGTGAATGACGCGGATGATGGTCCGTATTTCGTCCACGATCCCGCCAGTGCCTTCCAGTATTCCGATTATTTTTCCCTGGTCGTACGCGATCGCGAATTCGCCTAATGTTCCGCTACGGCCGCCGCAGATTACCACCATGTCGCAGGACTGGATATTGGTCACCTCGCGGCCCATGAAGCCGCTTCCCGTGAAGATGATAACATCGTGGTAATAGCGTGGCGAAGTATAGCGGCTGACGTGTTCTCTTTCGCTTTCCGCAGGGGAAATGCCCAGAGTGAGGCCGCCCTCGGCCTTTGCCCCGCGCACGGATTCAAACGGAAGTCCGGGACAGGCGCCGGTCAGAGTGACGCATCCTGCCCGGGCAATCGCCTGTCCGAGCAGAAACGCCTTTCGCATGGCTGCCTGACTCATCGGCCCGCTGGCCGAGCCCATGACGCCGACGACTATTTTCCTGCCTGGAAGCTTGGGGCTGTTGACAACCGTCATTTGTTGTCCTGGGACTTGGATTTGATGAACTCGTCACTTTTGCGGGAGAAGTCCCTTGCCTTCTTCACCGCCTCAGCCGCATCGGCTTTTTCCTCAGGGAAAAGAGTGAACACAGCGGCGTGGTCATCGCGTATCGTCCAAGGCACGATGTTCTCAGAGAAGAAATCAATGCCGGGCTTGTCATACATAGGGGCTTTGAGCGCCAGAGTGCCGAGAAGGGTTGTGTAGCCTTCCTTGACTATGCGGATGTGATGATTGCCATAGTAGGTGAAGGCGAGCGACAGGGGGGTGTTCCCGACGAGCTTACCGTCCAGAAAAACTTCCGCGCCCGAAGGGATGCTCTCGATGGTGACGGTTCTCTTTACGCAGCCTGCAAGCAGGACCAAAGCGACCAGCAGGATTGTGGCTGATGTGCGGAGCATCATATCTCGATTATATCTACCGTGTCGCCTTGTGTATCCCAAATCGCGACGGTTGATCTTCCGGTCAGGTAGCCGCAACTCTCCCCGGGGTTTATCAGAAGCCCGTTTTTCTTCGATGTCACGTTTACCAGGTGGTCGTGCCCGTATATCCCTGCGAAGGGCTTGCGGGCAGGGATTTCCG
>Ga0265297_10008100_pt1 | contig 14183 bp, 13 predicted proteins | sample Munlanlwell13791_FD_192502 | JGI IMG/M metagenome (GOLD analysis project Ga0265297, IMG submission 192502) | Leachate microbial communities from a municipal landfill in Southern Ontario, Canada - Leachate well 137-91 | ecosystem: Engineered > Solid waste > Landfill > Unclassified | place... | reverse complement strand
TTCGATCCCAAGAAATTCATCGGGAAAGGCTGGTCAGTTGACGAACAGGTATCACACCGTCCCTCCGGCGGCAACCTGGATGCCGGTCAAATCACCCCAAAGGATTATCTCAAATCCGGTGAGACCTTCATCAACGGCGAAGAGCGTCTCAAGCGTATCAGAGCCGCAGGTGAAGAAGATCTGCAACTGGATGGCGAAGATTGTCTCGCCCTCTACGAAGAAGAAGGTCAATTGACCCTTCGCTGGCTGCATGATACCAGAGGCATCACTTGGCTCTCCTGCTGGGGAATAATTCTGCGCGACCCGGATGGCGACCGCGTTGTCCTCGACCTCATTCGCCGCGGTGATGGTTCCTGGCACTGGCGTTACGTCTGTGTCGACGACGACAATTGGGGCGCCACCGATCCTTCGGGTGTGCTCGCAAGTAGCAATTAGTCCTTTATTGAACAAACAACGACCCGCGTCGTATTAATGGTGCGGGTCGTTTTTGTATATAAAAAAATATCCAGCGAATAGTTAACGCTAGTATATTTTTGGTGATGCCGCCTTGATTTCTTGAGCCAGGTGGGACTCTCGCGCCATTGCGTGTTCCAACCCACTCAAAACCAACAAAGTTGATTTTTGGGGTTTTCACACGTATGTCGCTTTTACGAACAAAGCAAGCTTTGTTCGTAGTTTTTTTATGCATCATGGGCCAGGTGGGACTCCTTCTCATCCGAATGCCTTAGCAGAGTCTAAGGCATTCTCCTTCGAAGCCGGCCAGTCTCGCTGCACCCCCTTTGGGGCGCTCGACTTGGCTTCGAGTCCCCACTGCAATACAAATCTTTCACCGCCAGTACAATGGTGACGATGAAAGATTTGGGCCAGGTGGGACTCCTTTTCTCACACGCTCCGATCAGAGCATCTTCGCGTATTCGAAAAGCCGGGGCTTGCGGTCGCCTGTCACAGGCAGCCGTCCTCGCCCTTCGAGTCTTTTTATAAGTATCATGGGCCAGGTGGGACTCGAACCCACAATCCTTGCGGCACGAGATTTTAAGTCTCGCGTGTATACCAATTCCACCACTGGCCCAAACTAGGGTTGTAAACTATTATGATATTTCCAAATTGCGTGAAGCGCGCTTTCAAAGTTTTTTATCAAGGGGAGTTTCAAGCTTTCTTTTTCTGTCATCCAGGCATAGGATGCATCTTCAGGGCTAAGTGTAATTTCTCCACGGTTCCAGGTACAGTGTATGCAGACGAGAAACACGGGGTCGCCTTGATGTGTTGTTCGTAAATAATGTGTCGCTACGTCTCCAATATGTATGGAAATGCCCTTTCCCAACTCTTCTTCAATCTCACGGAGTAATACCGTGTTAAATGGTTTACCGATTTCGTCATGATTAATACGGCCACCAGGGAGTTCCCAGCACATTGAATCTTTGCCTTGCGTCATTAACAAGGTATCTCCATTAAAGATGCAGGCTTTTACCGCTACGTAGAATAATGCATTTTCTGGCATACGATTTTTTCTCAAAGTAGCTGTATCGCTTTTCCCTAAGAAGATTTTCCGATTGGAGCGGGAAACGGGATTCGCACCCGCGACCTTCTCCTTGGCAAGGAGACGTTCTACTACTGAACTATTCCCGCACGTTCGTCGAAATAATATTACCGATTTCGTTTTCAGACAAGTCTGGAAACTGCATCTTTCATATTATTTCTCCTTTCTTCGCAAATACTAAATGTATTTGCTCAGTGTTATACTTTTCAAGGCCACGGGCGGAATCGAACCGCCGAATAAGGGTTTTGCAGACCCTTGCCTTACCACTTGGCTACGTGGCCCTACTTTATCATATGTGCTAGCGAATACTGAAGCTTGCCTGCAGGCTCATGCCTTTCCGGGGCAGCGTTGAATGCTTATTCTTGATTGCATCCAACGATCGCTCGCTTCGTCATGATAACTCCTTGCTCGCTTCTGCCCGTTTCGTCTCACCTTAGTGAGACTCAACCCACTTGGCTACGTGGCCAAAATTCTTTATCGGGGTTTTAAAATCAGCCCTTTCGTATTTTTAACCTAGCTGAATTACAACAGAATAGCAAGAATCAGCGTTTCATTCAAGGCCTTAGCATTTTGCCGAATGTTTCTGGAATACCCGCCAATACATCTGATGCGCTAAAGGCAAACGAACGTTTTTTCCAAAGCGTTTCAGCGGTTTTTCCGAGAAGAAAACTTGCAGCTTTTGCTGATTTGAAAGCGTCGTTTTTGCAGAAAAATGCGGCAGTGAGTCCTGCAAGAATATCTCCGGTGCCACCCTTCGTAAGTCCGGCGTTTCCTGTGTTGTTGGTCGCGCATACTCCATTGTGCGCGATATATGTTTTTGGTCCTTTTGCGACAATCGTGCAGTGAAGTGATCGCGAAAGACGAGCGACATTAGTTGGTGTTTGGGTTGAATGAAACACATCCATGTATTCATTTTTGTTTGGCGTGAGAATTGAGTTTTCATTTATCAATTTGAGGTCTGCAAGCCGAAAAGCTCCAGCGTCGATTACCATGCGTTTGTGGGGAAATCGTTTTTGGATTGAGCGCACAAGGTTTTTGTTTCGATCATTTAACTCGAGCCCTGGTCCCATAAGTACAACATCGACGTGATGAATGTATGTTGGCAGTTCCCTAGAAAAAACAGGAATAAACTCAAATAATTTTCCACGCATTCGCGGTAAAATGTTTTTATAATTTTCTTCACACGCGAAATGCACAATGTCAACAAAACGTGCTGCAGCCGAAACTGCCAAAAGAGGGGCACCATGATATCGATGTGAACCCCCAATGACTAAAACCGAACCGTTTTGCCATTTATGCGATTGAACGTGAGGACGTATAAGTGAACGAAGATCTGAACGTGATGTGGTGGACATTATCGTGTTGAAGAAACAATTTTTTGAAGACGCACATGGTTTGCACCATTAGTAGCAATGATATTTTGTGTGTGTCCAAGTTTGTAGGGTTTGCCTGAAAAATCGGTGATGCATCCGTGAATTTCTTCGATTAGTAAGAGTGCAGGAATGGAATCCCATGGTGTGATCGGACCCATCACAATAGATCCTTCGAGTCGGCCAGCGGCTACATATGCAAACGTTAATAACGTAGATCCAGAGTGGCGTGTATTGTGAACAGTTTTGCGCAATCGTAAACCAATTCGCCCCGCCCGTTGGATTGATTGTTGAGAGTGTGAATAAGAAACGCCGATGATGCTTTTTGATAGTGGGAGTTTATGATCGGGTCGCAATTTTTTTCCATTTAAGAATGCGCCTTTGTTTTTTTCTGCGGAAAATAATTCGCGTAGGATCGGATTGTATACCGCATTCAAGACGATGGAATTATTAATTACTAATCCGACGCCGACGCAAAAAAAGGGAATCCGGGTAATGTAGTTTGTCGTCCCATCAATCGGATCAACGACCCAATATGAGGAGCACGGTTTCCAGTGCGTGCTATTCTCTTCAGATAACACCGGTGCAGGAAAAATTTTTGGAAGCTCGTGTTTTAAAAATCGATGAATGGTCCGATCAACTGTCGTGACGCGTTCGTATCTAGATTTTTCACGAATATCTACTTGCTGGAGTTTTGCAAAGTGTGTCATGGCGATATTGCCAGATCGATATATTGCGCATTTAGTATGCGTCATGAGTGATGTCATGGTCGGTATGATTTTAGTTTTTTAAGATCCGTAATGTGCTTGCCGTCATGGTTCGTCTCAAGAACGATTGGAATGTTTTTTAGATAAGGATGTCTCACCAGCGCTTTAAATCCTTGTATGCCAATATGCCCGTCTCCGATATGATCATGCTGATCTTTTCTCTCGTTGAGCTTTGCCTTTGAATCGTTTGCGTGGATATAGCGTAAAAATTTTTTCCCAACCACTTTATCAAATTCCCTCATAGTTGCATTAACCGCGTGCGTGTTTCGAAGATCATATCCAGATGCAAACATGTGGCATGTATCTAAGCAGATGCCGATTTGCTTTTTTTTTGGAGCTGCCTTGATAAGCGTGTTGAGTTCTTGGAATGTAGATCCTATGACCGTGCCTGCCCCGGCGGCATTTTCTAGTAATAGTATAGCAGTGCCCTTGTAGCCAGTTAGTATTTTTTTTACACCACGAGCGACTTCTTTAAGCGCAGTAGAGGGTTTTATCTCTTTGCTCGCGCCTAAATGAGTTACTACATATGGAACGCCGAGTACAGATGCGCGTTCAAGCTCTTCTCGAATAATCTTTATAGATCCACGTTGGATTTTTTTATTTGCCGAGCAGAGATTTATAAAATAAGGTGTGTGAATAACCGGATCTTTCAAATCATGAGCGATGAGGCCTTCTTTAAAATTACTAATAATTTTCCGTGTTAACAAAGGCGCTGGCCCGCCCTGTGGAGAACGCGAAAAAAACTGAAATGTTTCACACTTAAGCTCTTTCGCACGTTCAATTGTTTTGTCGGCTCCGCCTGCTGCGGAAACATGAAGACCGATACGCATTATGTTTTTTTTGAAGGAGTATTATGTTCCTTCAAATAGTGTATCACGTTTTGAGAGGTCAGGACATTTGCAACATGACGTCGGTAATGGGTTGAATCGATTTGCGCAACCGTTTCTTTGTCGTTTGCATGATGCTCTTTTTCATGTGCGATGACGTGTTCGATATCTTCTGGTTTTGCCTCTAAATTGTGTTTTTCTGCAATATCACGAAGGAGTAAAGCTGTTTTTATCCGTTCAATAGCCCGCGTTATCAATTCTTTTTTCAGGCCATCTTTTGTTTTTTTGATTGACGAAAGATAGTCGTCGAATTTTCCACCTTGTCGGGTGACCGAGGATTCCAATTCTGCAATCATGCGTTCGGTTTCGTCAGTAATCATTTCTTGCGGGATAGACTCGAAGTCATTTTTTTTCAATAACTCAGCAATTAGCTCTTGTTCAAACCGCTGTTCTTCTTTGCGGTCGGCGTCTTCTTGTAAATTCTGCCGGATGCGTTGGCGCAGATCGTCGACAGTTTTGAGGTCCCCGAATTTTTTAGCAAGATCATCCGTAAGTTCAGGTTTTTCGACATTGAAGACTTTGTGGACCTTTGCCTTAAAATCAACTTTGCGATTCGCAAGATCTTTGCGGCCGTAATCCTTGGGGAACATCAACGTAAAGTCTTTGATGTCTCCGGGTTTCATTCCTACAAATTGTTCCTCAAATCCCTGGATGTACATTTGCTTGCTTTCGCCCAAATGAATTGTGTGATCCTTCGCGCTCCCGCCTTCTAATGGGATATTATCCAAAAAAGCATCAAAATTTACCTTCACTTTGTCGCCAAGCTTTGAAGGTCTGGTGACTTCAGTTTCTTTAGCATTCAGATTGCGGAATTCTTCTAGCGATGCAACTACATCTTTTTCGTCTGCCGTGACTTTTTTCTTTTCGATATTCAACCCTTCGTATGTTTTTAGAGTAACAGTTGGGAGTTTTACAAACTGAACCGTCATTTCGATCGGTGCGTCCAGTGTTATTTTGGTAACTTTCACGTCTGGCCGGCCGTATACATCAACATGATGTTCTTGAGTCGCTTTTTCGAGAAAGTCTGGAAGTGCTTTTTCGAGTGCTTCTTCTGTGAGCTTCAAGCTCCCGATACGTTGTTCGATGATATCCAGAGGGATTTTGCCCGGCCTGAATCCTTTAACGTTGAGCGATGTTTGATAGTCTGCAATGATTTCTTTGCGATATGATGCAATATCTGCATGATCGATAACAAATCGCCACGTTCCTTTTTCTTGATTTTGAGAGTACGTAATTTGCATAACTGGTTTGTTAAAATGAATTATACTTTGGGTCGATTATCGACAATACGTTTTTCTTTAACTTCAGTTTCCATACCAAGTTTGACAAGAAGATCATCTAGTGATGTTTCATGCATAAGCGCACGTACACCCATTTCATCCAAAATGATTTTTTCTATGCGTTGTGCAACATCAACAAATGAAGCATTGGCTTTAGGCGCAATGTGAATGACTAACTGATCAAGTCCGTATGAATCATTATTTTCTTTTCTGATTTCTACCTGCCATTCTTCGATATCTGGCCGGCTTGAAAGCAATGGATAGAATTCATTGAGGTTTACCAACTCACCCTTCACTTTTGTTAAATGGAATTCTTTAATTTCCGATGTCCGTTGGATGTCAGGATGAATACGCGGAACAGTTCGGCCGCAATGCGGGCACGGCCGGTATTCGATTCCTTGTGTCATGTCGCCAGTGCGATATCGTGCGACGACTGTTCCTCTCCAGCCGATTGATGTGAACACGAGCTCGCCCGGATTTCCTTCTGGAACGCGATTGCCGTCTTTATCGATAACCTCAAAAAATTCCATGTCAGGGTAGAGATGATAACCCGATGTTTCGTGGCACTGTATCCACGCGGTTTTACCTTCAGTAAATGCATATGTTGCGACGATGTTTGGCTCATAGCTCCCGAGTTCGCGAAGCAATTCTTTCACTTTTTCACGAAGCCCTGGAGAAACGCGTTCTCCACCAAAGACGATTGTTTTCAAATTAGAAAAATTCCGTTTTTCGTGCACAGATTGCCGGAAGACGTGATATGCATATCCTGGAATAAAAGTTGCTATACCCGCCTTTGTGCTTTCGAGTGCATCAATAATTTTTTTGGTGCCCAAAATTTTTCCTCCGCCGGTCTGAATGCTTGTCATGCCGACCTCTTGCATTGCAAATGCGCAGAGCCAAAAGGCAAGGTGTGGTGCGTATGGAAACGCGTTAATGGCGAATTGATTTTTGTCCGCCCCTGATACATTTAGGAGCCGTTGCCCTGTTTCTTTTAATGCTGCAAGATCATAGGCTGTATATCCGAAAGCAGTTGGGAGCGAGGTTCGCCCTGTTGTGAAATGGATATGGATTGGTTTGTATTCCCATTCAAGTTTCGATTTAACGTCTTGGCCGGTGAGTTTTCTCCCGATAATTTTTACTAAATCCGCCTTGCTTGAATGTTTTTTTATAAGACTTTCGTCTGGTTGCAAAATCAGCTGGCGGGTTTTACCTGGATCATCCGGCGTTGGAGCGATATCCTGTTTTGTGGTAAATGGGATTCGCTGTACATCATCTATGTTTTCGATTTGCTCGAACTCCAGGTGATGTTTTTTGAACAAGTCGCGATAGTATGGTGAAAAAGGCAGCTTTGTTTTGAAAAACTTTTTTATTGTTTCATTTTGAAGTCCGCGCTGTTCGGCAAGCGGTAGATGAGAAAGTGTTTTCCAGTCCATACGGAAAGGGGGGTTAGTATGGATAAATTTTTCCCGAAAGCGGTTCTAAGGCTTTCAAGATGCTTGTGGTGATTTCACGAAGCATGTCGTACGTAATTTCTTTGTCGTAATATTCCGAAAACGTGAGTGGATCGCCGACATGAATTTCTGCTGGCGGGTTCATGTCGTGTGTCCAATGCCGAATCGTTTGTTTGATTGACCATGTGCCAGGGCCTTTGAATCCGACCGGGTAGATTGGCGTTTTTGTCCAGAGTGCGAGTCGTGCGGCACCGGATTTTCCGCGTAACAGCACTGGTCCATCGTTTCGCATTCCCTCAATAAAAATGCCGACAATCCTTCCTTTTTCAAGATGTTCACGGGCGTATTCAAGACATTCGTTGCGTCGGTGTTCACGCTTTGGGATCATGCCCATAGTTTCGATTGCGCGCCGTAAACCCATAATATTGACAACGTATTGTTCTGTCACGAAATAAATCAACTGCTTTACGTGCTGGTTTATTGTTGACACAATCATTGGAGGGTCAAATGACCCGACATGATTTGCCGCAATAATGTATGGTCCCTTCACGGGGAGACGATCAAGGCCGGTGACACGAGAAACTCGTTTCCGGAATTTCGGCATTATGAATTTTTTGTAGAATGCCGGATAATCCTTAATCGTCTCGTCCATTGAAGTTTTATTATAGGATGAAAGAAACGATCAGTAAGGCGACGATATTGATGATTTTAATCATCGGGTTAATGGCCGGGCCTGCCGTGTCTTTGTATGGGTCTCCAACAGTGTCGCCAGTGACTGCAGCTTTATGAGCTTCAGAACCTTTACCGCCATAATTGCCTTGCTCAATGTATTTTTTTGCATTGTCCCATGCGGCACCGCCGGTGGTCATGGAAAGCGCAACGAAAATACCAGTCACGATACAGCCGATAAGAAGTCCGCCCAAGGCCTCTGGCCCTAAAATAAATCCAACAAGGACAGGAGCAACGACCGGGATAAGCGCCGGAATAATCATTTCGCGGATTGCGCCTTTTGTGACAATATCAACGCATCGTGCGTAATTTGGTTTTGCAGTTCCTTCCATAATCCCCTTAATTTCATGGAACTGGCGTCTCACTTCTTCGACAACTTTTCCTGCGACGCGTCCTACTGCCTGCATGGCTTGTGCGCCAAAGAGATATGGTAAGAGTCCGCCGATAAAGAGTCCGATGATAACGCGAGGGTCTTCGAGTTTGAAGACAATATTATGTCCAAGGTCGACAATTTCTTGTGTGTAGGATGCGAACAAAACGATTGCGGCGAGTCCGGCAGATCCGATAGCGTATCCTTTTGTGATTGCTTTTGTAGTGTTTCCAACTGCATCTAATGGGTCAGTGACGTTTCGAACGCTTTCAGGGAGATTCGCCATTTCAGCGATTCCGCCTGCGTTGTCAGTCACTGGTCCGTATGCGTCGATTGCAACAATAATCCCAGTGAGCGACAACATACTCATGGCAGCAACGGCGATGCCGTAGAGATCTGCCAATTCATATGCGCCCCAGATCGCGGTAGCGATGACTAATACAGGGAGTGCGGTTGCTTTCATGCCCCACGCAAGTCCTGAAATAATGTTTGTGCCATGCCCGGTTGTTGAGGCTTCAGCAATCGATTTTACGGGTTTGTATTTTGTTGATGTATAGTAATTGGTGATGACAACGATCAAGAAGGTGACGACAAGTCCGATGACCGACGCCCAGAAGAGATTCATTACTTCGTATTTGCCATTATTCACCATGAATTTTGTCGTGGCGAAATAGAATCCGACTAACGCGAGAACACCTGATGCAATGAGACCTTTATACAATCCGCCCATAATGTTTGACGAATCGTTTGAAAGTCTGACAAAAAATGTTCCAATAATTGTCGCAATGATTGAAATGCCGCCCAACAGTAATGCATAGAGGACTGCATGTTCAAAATGAGGGAAGAGAAGGTGGCCAAGAAGCATGGCAGCGATTGCTGTAACCGCATAGGTTTCAAATAAGTCTGCAGCCATCCCGGCGTCATCTCCAACGTTATCGCCGACATTGTCAGCGATGACAGCTGGGTTGCGTGGGTCATCTTCTGGAATTCCTGCTTCAACTTTTCCGACTAAGTCTGCGCCGACGTCAGCTGCTTTAGTATAAATACCGCCGCCGAGACGGGCGAAGACTGATATGAGGCTTCCACCGAATCCAAGGCCGATGAGTGCCTTAATGTCTCCGGTTGCTGCATAGAAACCAGCAACACCCAAGAGACCAAGTCCGACAACAAGAAGTCCGGTAACATTTCCGCCGCGAGTGGCGACAAGAAATGCTTTTGCCAAACCGCCTTTTGCGGCTTCAGCAGTCCGAACGTTTGCGCGTACGGAAATGTTCATGCCGATGTATCCGGCAAGCGCCGAAAGAATTGCACCGACCAAGAATCCTACTCCTGTCACAAGGCTATCAAGGCCGAGCCAAATGACAACAAATAAAATAAGCGCAATAATCGCAATGGTGCGATATTGGCGGTTGAGATATGCGCTTGCGCCTTCTTGTATGGCGCGAGCAATCTCCTGCATTTTCTGGTCTCCAGCTGGCCGTTTCAGGATCCAGTAACTAAGTCCAATGCCATATGCGATAGCAAGTGCTCCCGCGATAATGGCGAATGTCGTGATCGACATAAGAGTATGGGGTTACTTATCTTATGAATTAATTATTTTGCTTCCTCGACAGGTGGCTGTTCTTTTTGTGCCCCTGTTTTTTCTGGGACTTCAGTAGGTTCGAGTTTTTCTTCTGTTGCGGGAGTTGTTTCTTCTTTTGGAGCCGCGTCTACTTTTTCAGTTGTTTCAATAACATCCTCAGTTTTTTTTGCTTCAACAGGCGCACCTTCTTCGCCGACAATGTCAATTTTCCATCCTGTGAGCTTTGATGAAAGCCGGACGTTTTGTCCTTGCTTGCCAATTGCCAGTGAGAGCTGATCTGCCTTGACTTCTGCAGTTGCAATTTTTTGCTCGTCGTTTAATTTGACGCTGATTATTTTTGCGGGCGATAGGGCATTGACGATAAATTGAATAGGATCTTCAGACCATTCGATGATGTCGATTTTTTCTCCACCAAGTTCAGTAATGACTGTTTGGACGCGACTGCCTCGCTGTCCGACGCAGGAACCTATAGGATCGATATTTTTTTGCGAAGAAAAGACGGCAATCTTTGTGCGATGTCCTGCTTCACGGGCGACAGCTTTTACTTCTACTGCACCATTTGCAATTTCTGGAACCTCAAGCGTGAAAAGTTTTTGCACAATTTCTTGGTGCGATCGTGAGACAATAATTTCTGGTCCTTTTGGAGTTGAGTTGACTGACACGATGTAGACTTTAATGCGATTGCCCGGAGTATAGCGTTCATCTCGAATTTGTTCCTGTGGAGGCATGATCGCGGTTGCATGTCCAAGATCAACAAAAATGAGGCGTCCTTCAACGCGCTGAACCGTTGCATTAATAAGCTCTCCTTCTTTTCCTTTGTATTCGCGGAACACCATTTCGCGCTCTGCTTCACGTAAGCGCTGGATGATAACCTGTTTTGCGGTTTGTGCAGCCATGCGGCCGTATGCTGCCGGCGGAAACAATTCCTTCACGATTTCTTCTCCAAGTTTTGCTTCTTTATTTATTTCACGTGCCTCGGTAAGTGTCAGATGGAGTTTTGGGTCATACCGTAACTCTTTTTCTCCCTCAGGTGTTTCAGTTTTGTGCGTTTCTTCTTCTTTTCGTTTTTTTTCAGCTTCCTCCTGTTTTATTTTCGCATAATCCAAACCTTCAGCTTCGGCTTTGGCGCGCGCTTTTTCTTCCTCTGCTTTTAGTGCCTCCCATTCTGCTTTCAAATCATCAGCGATAACAGTTTTTACATCAAATACTTTTGATGTGCCCATTTGCATATCGAATGTGACTTTGATGTTTTGATTTTTTTCACCAAAATCTTTTCGATAGGCTACTGCGAGAGCTGCTTCAATCGTTGAAATAACAGATTCAAGAGGGATGTTTTTTTCTTCGCTAATCTGGCGGATTGCGATCACAATAGGTGCTTCTGCCATACGTATAGAGTAAAATAGTAAGTTAAAATAAAGCAGCCTAACAATGTAGCCTGCCTGATGGCATTCTAGCGTATAACCCTTCTTTTGGCAAGAGCTCAACATGTTGTAGGTGTCGCACCCGAGCCTTTGTGCCTCGAATTTCAACACCAACGACATCGACCCGAAAGTTTTTTACGTGGAATTTTGAGCAATAGGCAGAAATGGTTGTTCGTAAAGCTTGTTGCTTTGCTGGAGTAATTGCTTCCTCGGGCAGTCCAAATGTGTTTGAGGTTCGTGATTTGACCTCGATAAACACGGTTGTGGATCCATCTTGGGCGATAATATCTAGCTCACCGCGTCCCGCGCGCCAATTGGTGTGCAGGATATTCCATCCCCGGCGAATACAAAATTCACGCGCGATTCGCTCACCCGCATTTCCTATATGGATATGTGTCATTATGGTTTAAGCACGATAAGTCCCCAGTGATGCTCTCCTGGCTCAAATGAATGGTCAATATGGAATCCGACTTTTTTAATCGACGGGATTAACTCCTCTGGAGAAATGCGCATTCCAATTTGCGGTCCCATGGGGGATGGTCGTTTTTTCCAATCAATAATAACAAGACGACCGCCGGGTTTTATCATGCGGTATGCTTCTTTAAGAATATTTTCTTTTTTTGTTTTGGATTGGAATAGGATATTAATTAACAGCGCCGCATCTACGGAATCACTTGCAATTTTTTTTGCACCTCCAATGATCTCTAAGTTTGACCACACAGGAACGATATTATGCAGTCCAGCGACTTTTGCTTGGGACGCAAGATTTTTTACCGTTGATTTTAAAATATCAACTCCATAGACACGTCCTCGTTCTCCGACGAGATGGGCAGCTTGTATGGCGAAGTGCGCTTGCGCTCCAGTACCAAGATCAGCAACCGTTTCACCAAAACCAATATTGGCTTGGGTCAAGATTTTTACTGGATTAAGTAGTGCGTTTCCTGATGCGGATTTAATCATAGCAAGGTAAGTGTACTGCGTTTTAAAAAGGTGAGCAAGCTACGCTAAAAATGTTTTTACGAATTTCTCTCGGTGGATTCCTTTTATGGAACCGTGTGCGAGGAGCGCCTTTTTGTGCAGAGGTGTGCCATATCCTTTATTGGTATTAAAAAAATATTCCGGATACTCTTCTCCTATTGCATCCATAAAAAGATCGCGAATAACTTTTGCGATAATTGAAGCTGCGGCGATCGTTGCATGTGTTGCATCTCCATTGATGATTGCATAACTATCCGGATGATGTAACTTTTGCGGACGTCCATCATACAAAACGATATCTGGAACGGAAGGTAATCTGTCGAGCGCTTGATTGAATGCTTCACGAAGCGCCCATGACATTCCATGTAGAGTGATATCGTCGGCTTCTACGATTCCGATACTCCACGCATGTGCGCAAGAAAAAATTTTTGGGAGCAATGCCTGTCGCATGCGCGGGCTTAAGGTTTTTGAATCTTTAACGCGTGGCATTGTCTTTTGGATGTCGCGGACAAAACATCCTACAACTAAAGGACCAGAAATTGCTCCGCGTCCGACTTCATCAAGTCCTGCGATAGTTTGAGCACCCACCGATTGTGCGCGTACATTTTCATTGTGCGTTGACGCGAAAGCAGATGCCATGCACGAAGCATACATTTTTTTCAACAAACAAAAAAGGCGCAAAGTTGCTCCCTTAAATTTTGGTTAAATGAAGACTTGCGCCTTAAGTATCTTAAGGCTGCATTATGTGTCGTCGTTGTAGCCATCAGCCGTGTGATGAACACGACGACGACCATAATGACTCGGCCTAGAGATAATGGGTTTTTTCCTCCCGTAAAGTTGGAAAAAAACAATTTTCCACCGCTCTTCTGGTTATGAGACAAACTTGCGTTTTATCTCTCGCCTTATTTATTTTTTTTCCATTTTTGTTTTGTTTTGCAAACAGGCCTTACGGAGGCCTTTGACGAGCAGAGGAAAAGATTCTTGAGGAAAAGCTACAGAAAGCTTTTCAGCTGCTCAGTGAAGTGCGTTTAGTGTGGAAATATTGAATTTTTAACGTTCACAAAGCCATTATAGCACAGTTTTGACAGGGTGTCAAGAAAATCGTTTAATCGCCTGTCAAGTTTAACTAATGAATTTTTGTTTCGACAGATAAGTAGTAATTTTTTCGTATGTTTGCTCTATGGAGATGTTGGATGTATCAATCACGAGATCGTAGTGAATTTTGTCGTACACGTTAAGACTGTAATATTTTTTGTAGCGGGTCATATCGGACCGCATGCGTTCATGAAGTGACTGTTCGATCGATGCAACCGACGCGACATCGTGCGTTTCGTTGCGCTCGTTGATTTTTTTGTCATTGAAGATACGCTGGGCCGCAATATGCATATCAACATCAAGAAGAATTTTGATGGAATGGGGAATAAAATGGAATGCAGTTCGTCCAGAGATCACCATCGCATCTTTTTCTTTGCCGGTTTGCACCAACAAATCGTCCACAGGCTTATCGGATTCAGTTGTTGTCTCGCCCCACTTGTTGTATTCCTCGAGCGTCATCCCTTTTTCTTTCGCAGCGCGCCGTCTGATTTCTCCAATGTCGATATATTCTAAATGTAAGCGTTCAGCGAGAAGTTGTGCAACTGAACTTTTTCCTGATCCTGGTTTTCCGTTAATAGTGATGATCATGGTATCAGTATAAACCACACGCGCACCTGATGGTAGGTGCGCATGCGTTGTTAGTCTAATATTTTCGTCTGGGAATGTTTGAGCGGAAAGGTGGACGTCCGCCATCCCGTCTTCCCCGGTCACCTCCG
>Ga0265297_10008099_pt1 | contig 14184 bp, 14 predicted proteins | sample Munlanlwell13791_FD_192502 | JGI IMG/M metagenome (GOLD analysis project Ga0265297, IMG submission 192502) | Leachate microbial communities from a municipal landfill in Southern Ontario, Canada - Leachate well 137-91 | ecosystem: Engineered > Solid waste > Landfill > Unclassified | place... | reverse complement strand
ATCATGCACGATTAAATTCAGAGAAAAGACCTTAACCGGCGCGTATTACGATGACTCCAGCAATGATGCAAAAGACCCGCTCGCGCTGAACTACGAACGTGTCAAATGGTCAAAGGACTTAATGCCAACCGCCGTATTGCGTAGTCGGATCGCCGCGCCAACCGGTTGTGGTTTTGTTGGCATCGGGAGTGTGTATAGTGTCTGCCGCCGCGCGGGTCATATTGGCATGCGTATAACCGCCCATCGCTTTTGCAGCTTTAGCTATCGCCGTGGTTGATGGATTAATCTCATATTGGGTAATCGTGTCATGAATGACGGCGGCGACTAATTTCTCCGTGCCCGGCTCGGAAGAAAACGTCAACAGAATCGGTAAAACCGTATTGGCAGGAACTTCCACGCTGTAATGACCGCTATCCACAGCCGCATGGACAATTGAATGGCCGTTTTCATCGGTCACTTCCACCGTGCCGGTTCTAATCACGCCCTTGTCATTGCTGACCACACCCTCTAAAACAGTCGCTTGGGCATATTTTTTTACCACGGCTAGACTCACTTTCGCCGTTTTTTTCTCTTGCTCGCAACCGGTAAGTGCAAAACCGCTGAAGGCCAGCAGTACCGTAAATACAATTGTGCGATTCATAAATCCTCCTACTGATTCATAGTGTTGTCGCTACAAAGTATACTGGATTATGGCGCTCAAGCTATCCTCGGTAAAAACTTGACGTGTATTTCCTAATACACTTCCCAGTCGCCGGAACCGGCTATCACCCGTGGCGTTTTATGCTGGGCTGCGGGTATTGTCGAATGCGGGATGAAACGGTAAGAACCGGCCGCACTGTCATCCACCTTAAAACCGCTCACCGTGGTCACCAGGTTTTGCGCTTGCTCTTCCAACGATTCCGCCGCGGCCGTGGCTTGTTCTACCAAGGCGGCATTTTGTTGGGTGACATCGTCCATTTGGGCGATAGCCTGATTAACTTGTTCGATGCCGGAACTTTGCTCAGATGAGGCGGCGGTAATTTCGGCCATCATATCGGTAACGCCACGGATGGAGGCGACAATTTCTTCCATGGTCAGCCCGGCCTGGGTAACCAGCTTACTGCCGTCCGAGACTTTATCTACCGAATCGCTAATCAGGTCTTTAATTTCTCCGGCAGCCGTCGCGGCGCGTTGCGCAAGGTTGCGCACTTCTACGGCCACAACGGCAAAGCCCCGGCCTTGTTCGCCGGCGCGGGCGGCTTCTACCGCAGCGTTGAGGGCAAGTATATTGGTCTGGAAAGCGATGTCGTCGATCACCGAGATAATGTCCCCGATTTTGCGTGACGATTCATTAATGTCATCCATGGTCATGACGACTTGACCGACCACTTCAACGCCTTTACCCGCGATGTTGGATGCATCAACGGCGAGCTGGTTGGCATGCTGGGCGTTTTTGGCATTGTGCTGCACGGCGGAAGTCAGCTCTTCCATGCTGGCCGCGGTTTGTTCCAAACTGGCGGCTTGCTGTTCGGTGCGGTGTGACAAGTCATTATTGCCCGAAGCGATTTCTTTGGTTCCGGTGTTAATGCCGTCAGTGGCCTCCTTGATTTGGCTGATAATGTCTTTAAGTTTTTCTACCGTGGTATTGGAGTCATTTTTAAGCTGGCCAAAGATACCGGAATAATCGTTGCTGATGGTTTCGGTCAGGTCGCCACGGGACAGCGCATTGAGTACGCGCACGACTTCATTAAGGCTGGTTTCGCTGGTTTGCATAAGCTGGTTAATATCGCCCCCCAGGTGACGCAAAAAACCGTCCTTGCCGTCCAGATCGAAACGCATGCTGAAGTCGCCCTTGGCAGCGGCTTCCACAATAATGGCGACTTCATTCTCCGCAATTACCTCTTCGGTGCGGTCGTGCCATTCGGCCACCGTGCCCAGTCGTTGGCCTTGCTCGTTGATTACCGGGTTGGCGATCACGACCATCGAACGGCCGCCCACTATCATGGCGGCCTCATAGTTGCCGGTTAAAGAGGTGAGCATTTTTGCCTGATGCGAAGGGTTTTCGTGGAAATCATCCATGTTGGTGCCGACCAGATTATCAATCGAGAACTTTGACAACTGCCGACTGATTTCCATTTCGGCCTTGCCGAGTATATTGATCACTTCCTGATTAACGTAAATGATGTTGCGGTCGTTATCGGCAATCATGACGCCGGTGCTGACGTTGTCCAGCGCAATCTTGACGCGCAGGGTTTCGTCAGCGGCTTTGCGTTCTGCCGTTATGCGCTCCAACAGTTGTTGCTGCATGTGTTTCATCGCATATAACAAACTGCTGCTGTCTTTCTCATTAACCTGAATATCCTGAGTCAAATTGCCCTCGGCAATTTCCATGGCAATCCCTTTTGCAAAGTAAGGATCAATGCCCAATTGCTTGCTCAGATAACGCGTCAAGTAGATGGCAATGCCTAGCCCTAAACCGATGCCGGTCAAAGAAATGACGAGCATGATCTTGGATGCATGCCGGGTTGATTCAGTGATGCCGTGGGCATTATTTTTTGCGTCGTTCACTTCCTGATTTTTAATTCTATTCAGTTGTGTTCGCAGGTTTTTCGCTAATTTATTGAAATCCTTCATGACCAAATTGCCCGCATCGGCGCCCTCGGCCTTGTAGACCGTGGTCATGCGCTTGCCTTCGCTGTAATACCAGTCGAAACCGGCCTCAAGAGCCGCCAATTCTTTCAGTTTTGCTGCGGACGAAGCCGCCTTATTCCCCGCAGCATCACTGCCGCTCTTAATGGCGGGCGGTTCGGTCGTTATTTTTACCGGGCTTTCTCCAGCCAAGCGCTCCCGAAACTGTGCGATGCCCTGTTTAAAGTCTTCGGCCGCTCTTTCCGCATCCTGATAACCATCCGGGTCCTGATTGAGTGAAACCTGGGTAAAAAGTTGCTGTACCTGTAAGGTATAAATCGCCATTCGCTCTGCCAGCAGCGCATTGGGCAAAAAAGTATCGTCCACTTTCGCCACGTCGCGCTGAGTCTGGGAAAAATTAAACAAAACCACAGCAACAATGCCTATCATCAAACTGATGATGGCAAGAAATCCAAGCACTATGCGGACTTTGAAGCTTATATAACCAAACATTTTAAGAGCCTTTTTAGATGTTACTTATTAGTTTCCACGCTGTCCTGGAAATAAGAAGAAATGAGATGCCTGCCTTTTGGATTAATTAACTGATGTTACGCATGTACCTAATAAAAAAGCGTAGTCCACAAAAGGCACAAAAAGCACGAAAAAAACCGGGTACAGGAACAATAAGTAAAGCCCACCGTCAAGATTAGAAAGATGCATACCGTAAGCTGGAAAACATACAGCTCTCTATTTTTTCGTGTCTTTCGTGCTTTTCGTGGACACTGCGTAACATCAGTTAATTAACCGCATGCAGTTTTACCACTGATTTATGCGCAAAGGATTGAAGGTTTTCCTGATTTTTTGTCGCCATTCTGTGGTTAATAAAGAAACTGTTCCCTTCAATCTTTTTGGCCTGTTTTTTTGCTTCGGATGCCAAATCGGCTATATCGACATGCGATTGACACTGACTGGTTGAAACCGAGTCTACCAGGCCGACCGACAGGCTTATCAACGGAAAAAAACATTTTTCTCCCGCCCTGTTTTCAGCATGAATACCGCCTGTTTTTATATCGTCATCTTTGTAGTAATGCGGAACGGCTTTTTTAAAGTCGCTCAAAATATTTTCACAACACTTTAACCAGTCATTACCGGTAAAAATGACTATAAAATCATCTCCGCCGATGTGACCAACCAGGCCGCTCTCGGCGGGAATGTGTTGAGCCAGTGTATTGGCGACTGCTTTAATAATATCGTCGCCCGCACTGTAGCCATAAACGTCATTAAACGGTTTGAAGTGATCCAGATCGAAATAACCGAAACTGAAAGGTACTTTGGTTGCCAATAATTGATCGATCTGATCATTGATCGGGACGCTACCCGGCAACAGGGTAAGAGGATTAGCGTGTTTGGCATTGTGAATTTGTTGACGGGTAATTTCTTCAAGCAATTTCAGTATCGTTCCTATGCCCGTATATTCGCCGTCATTGGTAATGATAAAAGCCTGATCGTTTCGCATTGTTGATGTCAGCTGTTTACTGACTAATTCTATGGCGGTGTTTTGATCGAAACTTAACGGCGTTTTGTCTACGAACGTTTTTATGGGCTTCTTTCCATACAATTCAATGCCGTAGCGACTTGAAAACAATTTAAACAGGAAGTGGTCGCGAAAAATAATCCCTGAAGCCACATTGTCATCAACCAACGGCAGGATGGTTAAGTCACTATCATGATGGAACAAATTCATGACTTCGCTGATAGCGGTTTCCGATGAAACAGGCGTTATAAATTTAGCGATATGAGCCGCTTTCGTAGCGTTAAATTGGCTGGGTTGGGTGCTGACAACAAATAATGACTTATTGACTTTCTCTAAAGGAATAGCCGTGGGCCGGGCAAAGTAATAGCCCTGCGCATGAGTAATGCCAAGTTGTTCTACGACTTTAAATTCATCTTCTGTTTCGATGCCTTCAGCGATAACATTGCAATTAAGAGAGCTGGCAATATTTTGAATGGATCGAACAAAATTAAGTTTGATAGGGTCGTTATGGATGCCCTGAATAAAGTGCATGTCTATTTTTACGTATTCAGGCTGTAATTCCGACCAGAGCCTTAATCCTGAGTAGCCCGCACCCAAGTCATCAATGGCTATCTCAAAACCCATCTTTCTATAGTGAATGATCGCTTCACGCATTAATTGAAAGTCATCCGTGGGTTGGTGTTCCGTTAACTCGATAACGACAGAACGGGGATCGACACCGAACTGATCCAGAAGTTTAAGCGTCTCCCCTTTTTTAAAATCCGGTTGCAGCAGCACGGAAGGACTTACGTTAATAAACAGCTTTTCTTTGACATCCAGGCTCGCGTAGCGTTTTATGGTGACTTCCCGGCAGATGTATTCGAGTTTTGTGCTTAAATCGAAACGTTCAGCCGTATCGAACAAATTGAACGGACTGTGCAGTGGACTATCGGAAGGGCCGCGGATTAAGGCTTCGTAGCCCATGATTTTCTTTTTATATAAAGAAACAATAGGCTGAAAATGAGGCGTCAATTGCTTGCCATGGAGAATTTTGGTTAGTTCATCGTATAAGATTGACATGTAATATTCCGGCTAATCGCAAAGGTATTTGATCAGAATATGACAAGTTCATTACAGTAATGCGACAGATTCATTACAGTAATGTGACAAGCCGAAAAATATCGGCATTATTTGTAATATGGGTTACCGGCTAAATGCTGCAATCCAATGATAATGAGTCAATCATATTGCACGATTACAGCTATTGATTTAAATACACCTTTCAAAAACACTTAAAAAATCAGCGGCTTGAAAACAGACAGGCAAAGTCAACCTGCCCCACAGCAAATGTTTTTGGGCATTACGCGAAAAAACCGTGCGTAGATAATGACAAACTGGCGAATTTTTGCTGACAAAATAGTATTAAGCGGGTAGTTTGATGACATTTTTTGGTTGTACTTAACGACCAAAGCAAATAACAATTAGATTAGAAAACTTACCACGTAACTGATAAAGGATAAAAATGAGCTTTAAAACCCGTTTAATAAAAATGGCAATAAAATGGACACCCAACACGATGGTGATATGGGTGGCAAATATAATACTGAAGGGCATTGCAGAATTAACAGATTTTAATTTTGACCTCGAAGCGCGAAAAGCATACGTTCAAATTCAGCTCGTCGGTGAATCTGAAACGATTGAAGTTTGGATCGAAGATTTTGCCATTGTTAATGATGAGGGATCCTACCAATTAATCATTCAACAAGCGCAATCGAACCGGATCTGGTTGAATAACTTACTATCCCGCATCACAGGAAAAGCTTGGGGAATTCCTGAGATACCACAATTAACGGCTCATCTTGAGCTCATCTCCGAGCTGTTCAAAGCCGAAAGTCCGGAACAGGAAGAGAATTGATTGAGGAAAAACGGGGCGCTTAATTAGCTCAGCTACGTAGCGAATACATCGCGCCCCATTTACATATTTTAAAGCACTCCAACAGACAATCCATCTTAGGAATCAAAACCCCCAGCACGGTTGTTGGGCTTCGAAAAGAGGCGCAATGCCCTTCTTAGCCGACGCCCCATTAATAGAATGGGCGTTATCAATCATTATTGGAAATAACGACTCACCGCTCCCCGTGTCGATGGTCTTGCCTTGGAGTGAATGATAGTAGTTAAACAGTTCCGTATAAAAATATTCATTCTCAGAGCCCTCCAGAAATAGTGGGCGGTTAACCTCATCCCATGCTGCGCTGAGTTCTTTTTGGATAAAATAGAGTGGATTCATTTTTTATTCTCCTGGAGAAATCATGTAAAAAAACGCAAATTTTCCGCGTAAATGGTGTTTTTTCTTTTCAGATACAGAATAAAACTTATCTCTGTCAAAGAGATGACGGTTTGTTTAAGATTTCATGACATTACAGGAAGCTTCTAAAAAACACCCGGTTCGGGCTGACTTACATCGATAAACTTTTGAATTTCATAGTGGCGTAATTCAATTTTCAGGGGCTCCCTAAAATACAAAAGCAAATGCTGCGCCAAAATTAACACACAAATTACATTAACTTTTTACCAATAAAATTCAATTGGTTATAAGCAATAACATTAAACCTGTCTTGTTTGATTATTTTAGATAAGCGCATCATTTTTGTGCGCATACCGATTAACCTGCACCGACGAAACTCTTTTTGTTATGAATTCGAAAGTATGATGGAGTTTCTTCAGTGGGGTCTTTGTCGAACTGACATTATCAATTTTTATTAATAACGGATGTTACGCATAGTCCGTAACAGGTGAAGTGGCAGGCCCTACGGCGGCGGGAACAAGATCTTTTCGGACAATGATTTGGCAATCTGCGGTCTATCTTTTTCGCGACTGTAATCGACAGTGCGTAACATCAGTTAATAATGTCTATTTGAAAAATAACCGGGTCTTGCAGATTAGACTTTAAAAAACTGTTATGTGTAACCGTACAAGACCTGCCCATAAGGCTATGTTGCCCGCCCCAAGCATGGGCCTTGGTCATCGGCTAATCCGGCTTCGCAGCTCCTTACCAAATTGCTTGCTGCAACATCGGTAGATGGACAGAGCTATGCCCTGTTCGAAGCGGTTTGCGTCTGTTAAATGTAGTCGCTTAACTCAGACAGCGCAGAAACGTTAGGGACGGAGTTGCAATCCTAAGTATGTTCTGCGTAGTGGCGTTGCCAGACGCCTCGCCGACGATGAGCGATACGGGATGGCGGAGCGGTTTTTTTTCCGCACCACCCACTATTCATCCTAGTGAATATGTACCTCACGTGACTTTACCGTATCGCTTCTGCGTAAAGTGTAGCGATCTGCCAGGCCGGCTGCCATCCTCGCTCCATCACTGTTAAGCTGAATGAGCGTCCCTTCATCTTCAATATGATATTGCCGTGGGGTTGGTTCGTTACGCGGTGTTAAAATGACGGTATGGGTTTCATCATTCCAACTATATTTTCCTTTTTCATAAAACTCCCTTGAGGAGTCTTTTGCAGGCTGTGTCACCAACAGATAATTGTTATTTTGTTTTAACGACAGTGTCGCTTTAATGCCATCGCAATCGTTGCAAGGAAGATAACCGTAAAAAACGCCATGAAACTCCAGACTCTTATCTACAGGGGTTAGATGGGCTGCGTGATCTGTATCTTGCTGATGGCTCTTTACACGCGCTCTGAGGAGTTTTTCTTGATCTGCTTGGTCTGTTGCTGCCATTGCAGGGTGTAAAGCCAAAAGCAGAGTGCCGATAAAAATCAAAGTCAGATTTTGTTTTAATTGTTTTTTTAATGTTTGCATATAAGCACCTATTTAATAATGTGTAATTCACCGTTAATGCTTGCCGAACAGCCTGAACGGTCACGAAAATGCGTAATGCAAGACCGGACCCTTTTTGATGCTTCTTGATACAATTGTTTACAATTCAGTTAAAAAGGAAGCGCCATGCCGTCCCGACGCGTAGCTGCCGAGCTTAATACCGGAACTTACTACCTCACTCTAACCGTTCAACGTTGGTATTATCTGTTTGACCGCCATAACCGCTGGCAGATTATGTCCGATTCGCTCCATTATTGCCAAGACAATAAAGGACTGGAATTGAATGGCTATGTTTTTATGCTGAATCATATCCACCTGATAGTTACTTCGCCGGATGTAGCGGGATTTTTACGGGACTTCAAACGATTCACTTCCGCTAAATTCAAGATCAATCTCGAAACCACGGAGCCGAATGTTTTGAAGCTATTTGCTGATGCACAGGGAGGTTATCGGTTTTGGATGGAAACTAATGCACCGAAGAAGATCGAAAACCCTGCTTTCTATCTTCAAAAGCTTAACTATATTCATGAAAATCCGGTGCGAAAAGGTTATGTTGCCCGTCCTGAACATTGGCTTTGGTCATCGGCCAACCCGGCTTCGCCGCTTGTGACCAAATTGTTTACGACATGATGTGCCACATTGGACGAGTACTATCGACAGCAGGACTCTAACCACCGGACGGCACCACTACTTTGAACTGCGACAGCCGGACGGGGCATGCTGCCCCGCTCGAAACGTTTTGCGACTATTAATATAGCCACTCAGTTCTAATACCTCAGAAACGTTAAGGACGGGTTTACAAACCCCGTCCCGCTTGGAGGAATCCGCCATACAGCGTTATATATTTTCACCGCCGGACGGGGCATGTTGCCCCGTTCGAAACGTTTTACGACTGTTAATATAGCCACTTAGCTCTAATATCGCAAAAACATTAGGGACGGGGTTGCAAACCCCGTCCCGCTTGGGGTTAAATGTAGCCGCTTAACTCGGACATCGTAAAAACGTTAGTTATCGACAGCCGGACGGGGCATTTTGCCCCGTCCGAAACGTTTTGCGTTGGTCAGCATTGCCGCTTAGCTCGGACATCGCAGAAACGTTAGAGACGGGGTTACAAACCCCGTCCCGCTTGGAGTCCCCAGTATGATTGCGCCCCCTACCCGGCTATTGCCAGATAATATCTTGTTCGTGAATTGGGAAATTCGGGCTAATATCTTTGAATAGCACATCAACACTTCCTTGTTCGTTGGAGCGTACGACCCGAGTTGCAACATACCATTTGCTCTTCAATTTCTTATAAATTAGTTGTTGATACCACGTCCCATTTCGAGCATAGAAAAAAATATTAAACCGTTGCGATGACTTTCCATGTAGATTGAAATTAATAGCATGGTTAAGCGGCCAGTGCTTTATATGTTGGATGCTCCCAATATTGCCAACATTAATGATCTTTTCATTTTTGAACGTGTCTATGTCGGTAATTTGTATCGTTAAATCATAAAGTGGGTATTGCCCCTCGTGAATGAGAAATATATTCCCCAATTGCATGTTTTCGACGCTTTCGCTTTCATTGTTGCTAAATAGGATATATGCATAGCTATTGCCCCCAGTAACCATATTCATGGTGTGATGGGAAAGATTTCCTATTTCCCGATTGAGTTTGATGATTTCTTCATTTCTTGTATTAATTTTTTCTTGCATTGCTTTGAGTTCATTTGTGGACTCGTTTTGACTGTCTGCTGCCCATAGCGCACCCAATGCCGCAGTTATGGTACCGATTAAGATTATTATCGCAGCAGGATCAGTAAATAACATTTTTAGTCGTCTTATAAAGGTAGATGGTACAGGTTTCATGGTCGATGCATCGCCGGTTAACAAGTTATTATCAGCGCCGAACGGGGCATGCTGCGCCGTTCGAAACGTTTTGCGTTGGCTAAATATAGCCGCTTAGCTCGGACATCGTAAAAACGTTAGGCTTTCTGTGTTCCGGGAAGCTGGAGCTTGGGAACGAGCAATAATCTCAGTCTACATAAAAATTATGTATCTTCCCAACCAAAACCTGCATTTCTTCCGGCACTTCCGCCTCAGCCATTAAAACTGCGAACAGCTCATCATCCTCCATCCCCAACAACTCAACAAACAAATCCCTCTCCCCCTGATCCGCAACCAAATACCCCGTTTCCAAATACCGGTTCAACAGAAAATCCAACTCCTTGGTTCCCCGCCGACACTGCCACCTTAATCGAGCCAGCTCATCCATCAGCCCAATTTTCTCTGCACCAACATTTTCTTGGTTTCGGCAATCGCTTTAGCCGGATTCAAGCCCTTAGGACAGGTATCGGTGCAATTCATAATCGTATGGCAACGATACAATTTAAACGGATCTTCCAGGTCGTCCAACCGTTCGCCGGTGCTTTCGTCGCGGCTGTCGACCAGCCAGCGGTAGGCTTGCAGCAGGATCGCAGGGCCCAGGTAACGCTCGCTGTTCCACCAGTAACTGGGACAACTGGTCGAGCAACAGGCGCACAGCACGCAGTCGTATAAACCATCCAGTTTTTCCCGGTCTTCCTTGCTTTGCAGACGCTCGGAATCCGCAGGCGCTGGGGTTTGGGTTTCTATCCACGGTTTGATCGAGGCGTATTGGGCATAAAAATGAGTCAGATCCGCCACCAGGTCTTTAACGACTTGCAAATGCGGCAACGGGTAGATTTTGATGGTACCGGAATAGGAATCGATGGCTTTGGTGCAGGCCAGGGAGTTTTTACCGTTAATCATCATCGCGCAAGAGCCGCACACGCCTTCGCGGCAGGAGCGGCGGAAGGTTAAACTGCTGTCGACTTCGTTCTTGATTTTCAGGATCGCGTCCAGCACCATCGGCCCGCACTTGTCCATGTCCAGCTCGAACGCATCGATGCGCGGGTTTTCGCCGGACTCGGGGTCCCAACGGTACACTTCAAACCGGCGGACGTTGGTTGCACCGGCAGGCGCTTTAAAAGTTTTGCCTTCGATTAAAACCGAGTTTTTAGGCAGGGTAAATTCAGCCATCAGTACACCCTCTCTTTTGGTGGAATTACGTCGACTTCGTTGGTCAATGTGTACATATGCACCGGCCTGTAATCGATTTTAACCTGATCGCCATCCAGCCAGGTCAGGGTATGCTTCAACCAGTTTTCGTCGTCGCGGTTTGGGTAATCTTCCCGTGCATGACCTCCCCGGCTTTCGGTGCGGTTGCCCGCCGCGTTGATCGCCACGGTGGCTTGGCTCAGTAGGTTATCCAGCTCCAGCGTTTCAACCAGATCGGTATTCCAGATCAACGATTTATCTACTACTTTGACGTCGGCAAAGGTTTTTCTGACTTCGGCCATCGCGTTGACGCCTTCGGTCAACGTGGTGCCGGTTCTGAACACCGCCGCTTTGGCTTGCATGACTTTTTGCATGTCCAGGCGAATATCGGAGGTCGAGCGGCTGCCGTTGGCATTGCGGATTTTATCGAAACGGGCGATGGCTTTGTCGCAAGCATTGCTCGCCAACGGTTTTAGCCTTGATCCCGGTTTGATCAGTTCCGCACAGCGTATCGCAGCGGAGCGGCCGAATACTACTAGGTCGAGCAGCGAGTTTGAGCCCAAGCGATTCGCGCCATGCACGGAAACGCAAGCCGCCTCGCCAATCGCCATCAAGCCCGGAACGACCGCATCGGGATCGTCGCCGTTCAAGGTCACGACTTCGGCTTTGTAATTGGTCGGAATGCCGCCCATGTTGTAATGCACGGTCGGCAACACCGGAATCGGCTCTTTGGTGATGTCGACATTCGCAAATATCCTGGAGGTTTCGGAAATGCCCGGCAAGCGTTCGTGAATGATGGCCGGATCAAGATGCTCGATATGCAGATAGAGATGATCTTTCAGCGGCCCTACGCCTCGGCCTTCTTCAATTTCGATGGTCATCGCGCGGCTGACCACATCGCGGGAAGCCAAGTCTTTGGCCGATGGCGCATAGCGTTCCATGAAGCGCTCGCCTTCCGAGTTGGTCAGGTAGCCGCCCTCGCCTCTTACGCCTTCGGTAATCAAGCAGCCTGCGCCGTAGATGCCGGTCGGGTGAAACTGGATGAATTCCATATCCTGCAACGGCAAACCTGCGCGTAATACCATCGCGTTGCCGTCGCCGGTCACGGTATGCGCCGAGGTGCAGGAAAAAAAGGTGCGCCCATAACCGCCGGTCGCCAAGACGGTCATCTGGGATTTGAACAAATGCAACGAGCCGTCATCCAGGCACCAGGCCAAAATGCCGCGGCATTCGCCGTCTTCCATGATCAAGTCCAGCGCGATGTATTCGACGAAGAATTCGGCCTTATGTTTTAACGACTGTTGGTACAGGGTATGCAAAATCGCATGACCGGTCTTGTCGGCCGCCGCGCAAGTGCGTTGCGCCAGTCCTTTGCCGTAATGCGTGGTCATACCGCCGAACGCACGTTGATAGATTTTGCCGTCGGCGGTGCGCGAAAACGGCACGCCGTAATGTTCCAGCTCGATCACGGCGGGGATGGCTTCGCGACACATGTATTCGATCGCATCCTGATCGCCCAGCCAATCGGAGCCTTTGACGGTGTCGTACATGTGAAAACGCCAGTCGTCTTCGCCCATATTGCCCAGTGCGGCGCTGATGCCGCCTTGCGCGGCGACGGTATGGCTGCGGGTGGGGAACACTTTGGTGATGCAGGCGGTTTTAAGGCCTTTTTCCGCCATGCCCAAGGTAGCGCGAAGTCCCGCGCCGCCCGCGCCGACCACCACTACATCGTAAGTATGTTCAGTAATTTTATAATCTGCTGCCATGAATCACCCTATCGATACGATGCGAAACACAGCCAGCAAAGCCGCAATCGCCAAAAACAAGAAAGCCAGATTGACGGCCCAGATCGAGATGATCTTGGGGCCTTCGGCGGCGACATAATCCTCAATCACCACCTGTAAACCCAACGCGGCGTGGTAGAAAGCGGCGATGATCCATGCCACGATGCAGGCGGTATTAACAGGTGATGTTAGCCAAACTACGGTTTGTTGATAGGGAGCGGTCAAGCTCAAACCCAGAAAGTAGATCAGCCAGAAAGACAACGGGATCAGCGCCACGGCGGTGACGCGCTGCATCCACCAATGAGTCGTTCCGCCCTTAGCTGAACCCAAGCCCTTAACCCTGGATAAAGGCGTTCTATAGTCCATAATATCCCCACGCAAAAGTCATTAAAGTCAGCGCCAATGAAGCCGCCAGTTCAATCATGGCATACCGGTTTAGCGTATCCAGTTCAAAGCTGCTGCCGGAATCCCAAATCAAGTGGCGAACGCCGTGACACAGATGGAAAAACAGCGCGTAAATAAAACCCGAGATCACTAATTTGAACAGCCAGAGACTCATCAAAGCCTGCATGGTCGTGTACGAATCCGCACCGCCTGCCAACGCCGAAATAACATAAACGAATAAGATCAAACCGGCGGTGAGCATGATGCCGGTCATGCGGTGGGTGATGGAAATAATACCTGTTAAAGGCAGCTTGTAGACTTGCAAATGCGGGGACGTGGGTCTGTTAGTATTTATCGCCATAATATTATCCGGTTATTGTGTTTACCCAATGATCTTCCAAATCAAAATTCGATGCAATAGGCGTTCTGTTCCCAACCGCCATAGTAGGTAGAATCAGTCGAATTATGTTGTACCACATATTGCCGATACCCGCTGAGGTAAAAGCCGGAAGAATACTTCAATATGAAAGACTGGCCGTGCGGGTAAATAGCACCAATGCTTATATCAGAGTCGGGAACGAATTCTGATGACAATCAAAATAGATGATATATTTGCAACTAAATTTTAGTCGCCCATTTAGAGCATGAGCCAACTTGAAAAACTATTAGAACAATTCATCAATAACAGTGGAACAATTGGAAAAAGAATTCAGGCTTGCCGTAGACAGCTATCTGGAAACCTGCAAAGAGACCGGTATGGAACCCAAAAAACCTTTCAAAGGTTCTTTCAATGTGAGAATAGGCGAAGAGCTACACGAAAAAGCGGCAAAACGGGCCGGTGAAATAGGAAAATCCCTGAACGATTACATCAAAGACATTGTTAAGAAAGATACCGAATCACACGTTTAAGGAGCAACAATATGATCCGTTACGAAAAAGCCTTTTACATCTGTACACATGGAATCAAATCATGACCTTAAAAAAAATTTTCCCTGGGTTGGCATT
>Ga0265297_10008098_pt1 | contig 14187 bp, 9 predicted proteins | sample Munlanlwell13791_FD_192502 | JGI IMG/M metagenome (GOLD analysis project Ga0265297, IMG submission 192502) | Leachate microbial communities from a municipal landfill in Southern Ontario, Canada - Leachate well 137-91 | ecosystem: Engineered > Solid waste > Landfill > Unclassified | place... | reverse complement strand
GGAGCGGCCCGCCTTCCGGGTGAGCGCTTAGCGACGCGGCCCGGGCCAGGATCGGGTTCTGCCGGCCCAGCCAGGCCCACAGGTCCACGCGGCCGGCGGCCTTGAGTTCCGACGCGGCCCGGGTCAGCTCCTGGAAAATCTCCGCCGGGGTCCGGGGGTCGCTGCCGGGCACATAGTTGAGAAAGGTCCGGGACGGATGCACGTCGGGGCTGATCTGCGCCAAAGGCGTACCTCCCAAGTGCACCGGCAACGCGGCTTGCAGCCGGCCTTCCTGGTTGACGAAGCTCGCGGCGGTGCGCTCGAACCCCGGGATACTGGGCAAGACCACGTGGGCCCTGGCTAGCGCGGGCGACGCCAGGTAGTCCACGACCACCAGGAGTTCGAGCCGCTCCAGGGCCCTGGCCACCCGCTCGGCATCGCCCGACTGCCAGAAGGGGTCGGACTCCACCAGCACCAGGGCCTTGATCTCGCCCCGGTCAATCCCCGCCAGGATTTGGTCGGCGTTCAGGGCCGGCGCCCCCGGTCCCAGGGGCTCCCCCAGCCCCGCCGGGCCCCAGGGCCACTGGCCCGGAGAACCGGCCGCGGCAGGGTCAGCCGGCGCCGCCACCAGCGCCGCGCCGAAGGCGTTGGCCCCGGGCAGCAGATAGAACAGCGCCGCGGCTTTCCCCGCCTGTTGCAGGAGTAGCGCCGCGTCCGCGGCAAAAGACGGCGTGGTCTCCCGGACGATGTCGGTGCCGCAGACCAGCACCGGTTTCCGGCTCCGGCCCAGGACCGCGGCCCATTCCCGCAACTGCGCCGCCGGGGCCGGCTCCGGGGGGTAGCTCTCGGGCAGGGCGTCAAAAAAGGCGCGGGCCGCCGGGCTCAGGCCCGCCACCTGGGCGGATATTGCGCCCTTGATCAGCGCGCCCAGAGCGGCCTCCAGATGCCCCGGGGGCACGGCCAAGGGCTCGAAGCCGCAGGGCAGGGACACCGGCCGGGGGTCCAGGACGACCACCGTGGCCCCCCGGCGCTGGGCCTGGCGCATCGCCAAGGCCAGCATGGGGGCTTCGTTGACCGGATCGGCCCCCACCGCCACGATAAAATCCGCGGCCTCGATCTGGCGCAGCGACACCGCCAGGCGGCCGTCCAGCCGCGCCACCGCGGCCGTGACCTTCCGTTCCAGGGCGAGGTCCCAGAAAAACTGGGGGTCCCGCCAGCCGTGGGTGCGGCAGAAAAGCTTGAGCGCTCCCTGGGTTTCGAGGCTGTTGCGAGCCGAGCCCAGGCAGGCCACGGCGCCGGCGCCGTAGGTCCGGCTGATCTGCGCCAACCCCTGGGCCGCCGCCTGGACGGCTTCCTCCCAGGGCACCTCATTGCCCCCCAGGCGGACCCGGCGCGGCCGCTCCGGCAGACCGGCATAAGCGAATCCGTAGCGGCCCCGGTCGCAGATGAAATAGCCGTTCACCTGTTCATGCAGCCGGGCCTCCAGGCGCACCACTTCCCGGTATTTGGCGCTGGCCACGGTGTTGCACCCCAGGGAGCAGTGCAGGCACAGCGACGGCCCTCGCTCAAAATCCCACCGCCGGCCGATGAACCGGGAAGGCTTATCGGTGAACACCCCGGTGGGGCAGATATCGATGAGGTTGCCGGCAAACGGGCTTTCCAGTGCCCCGTCGGCAAAGCGCCCGAAGTAGGTGCGGTTGCCGATCTGCATGGCCCCCAGGTCCCGATAGCCGGTAAAATCCTGGTAATAGCGCCGGCAGCGCCAGCACTGGATGCACCGGTTCATCTCATGCTGGACAAACTCGCCCAGGTACTGATCCTGATAGGTGCGCTTAGGACCCGGATAACGCCGGAGGCTGTGGCCGCCGGACACGGTCTCGTCCTGGAGCAGGCAGTGGCCGCCTTCGTCGCAGACCGGACAGTCCAGGGGATGGTTCAGCATGAGCCACTCAATGACGTAGCGGCGGAACTCCATGGCCTCCGGGTGGGTGGTGGACACCACCATGCCATCTGCGGCCTTGGTCATGCAGCTCATTTCGACCCCTTTCACCGGACCCTCCAAAAACATCACGGCGCAGACCCGGCAAGCCCCCACGGACCCCAGCGCGGGATGATAGCAGAACCGGGGGATCATAATCCCCAGGCGCTCTGCGGCCTCCAGCACGTTGACGCCTTCGGGGACTTCGACTTTGAGGCAGTCGATGATCAACTTGGGCATGATAATCCTACCCGGCCACCTCAGGCTTCCGCCGGGGGATACCAGAGCTCCTGGTAGGGCCGGTACTGCTCCTTGAAGGGGCAGCGTCGCTGGCTGATATGTTCCCGGATTTCAGCCTCGAAATATTCCAGCAGGCCCCGGAGGGGCTCCGCCGCGCCGGGGGCAAAGGCGCAATAGGCTTTTTGCATATGCCCGGCCATTTCCCGGAGCATGGTGATGTATTCCTCTTTGCCTTCTCCCTTTTCGATGCGCCACAACAGATCCCGGATGTAGGGGAAGCCCTCCCGGCAGGGGGTGCAAAAGCCGCAGGATTCCCGGGCGAAATACTCCATCAGGTTCAAGGTGGCGGCCACCATGCACGAGTGCTGGTCGAAGACCATGATGGCGCCGGTGCCGAACCGATGCCCCACCGCTTGCAAGCCCTCGTCGTCCATGGCCACGTCCAGAAACTTCGGGGGCATGTAGCTGGTGGAGGCCCCGCCGGGAATAAAGGCCTTGAGTTCGGACCCCGGCAGCATGCCGCCGGCCACGTTCTCGAGGATCTCCCGGAAGGGAATACCCATGGGCAGTTCGTAGCACCCGGGCCGGTTGACCTTGCCGCTGATGCAGTAAAGCTTGGTGCCGGCTGCGTTCGGGGTGCGGGCCAGGCCTTTGAACCAGGCGCCGCCGTTTTTGATAATCAAGGGCACGCAGGCCAGGGTTTCGGCATTGTTGACCACGGTGGGTCTATCCCACAGGCCTTTGTCGGTCATGTGAACGTCTTTTTGGGGATGGGCCCGCTTGCCCATAATGGCCTGGACCATGGCGGTGGCTTCCCCGCAGATATAGCGCCCGGCGCTGCGGTGCACCACGATATCAAAGGAAAAATCGCTCCCCAGGATGCGGTCCCCCAGAAACCCGGCCTCCTTGGCCACCCGCACTTCCCCTTCAATGAGTTCCGCGTCCATTTCGTAAGTCGGACGGATGAAATAGAAGGCCTTTTGGGCGCGAATGGCGTAGCCGGCCAGGATAATGCCTTCGATGATCAGGTGGGGATCGGTGTTCACCAGGACCCGGTCCTTATACGTGCCCGGCTCCATCTCATCGGTATTGGCGCCGATGTAGCGGGGGTGGGGGGCGTCCGGCCGTACAAAGCTCCACTTGCGCCAGGTGGGGAACCCGGCCCCGCCCCGGCCCCGCAGCCCCGACTCCTTGAGGCAGTCGATGAGGTCGGCGCAAGATTTCTCCCGGATAACGTCGGCCAGGACCTGGTAACCGCCGCCGGCGCGATACTCGGCGATGGTGGCGGGGCGGCCTGAGCGGCGATTTTTAAAGAGGACCTGTTCGTACATCAGCTCACCGGCACAAGACAATGTCGCAGGGCAGGGTCTTTACCTGCTCCAGGATTTCATCGATGCGTTCCGGGGTCAAATTGCCGTAAAATTGGCCATTGATCACCATGGCCGGGGCATGATCGCAATAGCCGATGCAGGCGGTGGGCAGCACCGTGAACATGCCGTCGGCCGAGACTTCCCCGGCGCAGACCCCTAATTTCCGGCACATATAATCAAACAGCGAGCCATCGTGGAACATCCAGCAGACCACCCCGTCGCAGACATGCAGAACGAAACGGCCCACCGGCTCCCGATAGATAAAGTCGTAGAAAGTGGCCAACTCCTCCAGTTCCAGGGGCGTCATCCCCAGCAGGGCCGCGGCCTCCTGCACTCCTTCGTCCGTGAGGTAGCCGTAATGCCGCTGGACCTCGAACATGACGTTGATAGCCTGTTCCCGGGGGTCTTCGGCCGCGGCGATCCGGGTTTCAAGTTGTTGGCGTAATTCTTCCGGTAACATAAGCCCTTACCGATCAATATCCGGCATCACGTAATCAATGGAGCCGATAATGGCGATCAGGTCCGCCAGCAAATGTCCCACGGCCATCAGGGGCAGGGCCTGGACATTGGCGAACCCGGGAGACCGGTTGCGCAGCCGGTAAGCCATGATGCCGCCGTCGCTGACCACGTAGAAGCCCTGTTCGCCCCGGGCGTGCTCGGTGGCGGCGTAAGCCTCGCCCCGGGGAATCTTGGGTCCCCGGGAGACGTTGATGAAATGGTGGATCAGGCTTTCGATATCCTTCAGAGTGTCATTTTTGACGGGGATGGCGTAGCGATAGTCATCGGTGACGTAGCGCCCGGGAGGCATCCGGTTGGCCGCCTGCTCGATGATCCTGAGACTCTGGCGCATCTCTTCGACCCGCACCAGATAACGCCCGTAGCTGTCTCCTGTGGCCGCAGTGGGAATATCGAAGTCGAAGGCCTCGTACCCCGAGTAAGGGAACTTCTTCCTGAGGTCCCATTCCAGGCCGCAGGCCCTCAGGTTGGGACCCGTCACCCCCCAGTCCAGGGCCTCCTCCAGGGACAGGCAACCGATCCCCCGGTTGCGGGCCTCGAAGATCGGGTTCTTGGTGACCAGGGCTTCGTATTCCTTGAGCCGCTGGGGGAAGACCTTGACGAAGTCGTCCACCAGGGGTTTCCAGCCCTCCGGCAGGTCCATGGCCACGCCCCCGAGCCTAAACCAGGAGGGATGCAGCCGCCCCCCGGTGATGAACTCGATGATGTCCATGATCTTTTCGCGGTCCACAAAGGTGTAAAAGGTGGGGGTCATGGCCCCCACATCCTGGGGATGGGTGCCGAACCACACCAGGTGGTTGCTGAGGCGGAAAAATTCCGTCAGCATCACCCGGATGAACTGGGCCCGGTCCGGGACCTTGATGTCCGCCAGGGTCTCCACCGCCTGGAGATAGCTCAGGTTGTTGGCCACCCCGGTCAGATAGTCTATCCGGTCGGTGTAGGGGATGTACTGGTACCAGGACTGGCGTTCGCCGATCTTTTCCGCGGCCCGGTGGTGGTAGCCGATGTCCGTGTCCAGGGCGGTGATTTTCTCGCCCTTAAGGGCCAGGATGAAGCGGATCAGGCCGTGGGTGCTGGTATGGTGGGGGCCGACGTTTAAGAGGAATTCCTTTTCCCCCACCCGGCCTTCCATGAATTTGGCCGCGTCCAGGGGCTGATATTTCCGGGCCGACTCCAGGGTATAGGGCGGCAGGGCCGTGCCCCGGTCCGGGTAGCTCTTCCTTAAGGGATGGCCCTCCCAGTCGTGGGGCATGAGCAGCCGCCAGAGGCGGGGGTGGCCGTCGAAGCGGATGCCGAACATATCGAAACATTCCCGCTCGTACCAGTCGGCGGACGGCCAGATATCGGTGATGCTAGGGGTCACGGGGTCGAGGCCGTGCAGAGGCACCTTGAGCCGCAGCCGGGTGGGGGGCTCGAAGGCCAGCAAATGATACACCAGGGTGTAATCCGGGTAGTTCTGCCGGGTCTGCCGGGTGGACTCATCCACCGCGGTGAGATCGGTCAGGCCCTTAAACCGGGGCGAGGCCTCGGTCTTCAAAAAGCGCAGCACCTCTTTGACCCGGTCCCCCGCCACCTGGAAGGAGGGCATATCGGAGGTCTCCTCCTCCCGGCGTACCGCGTCGCCGAACCGGACTTGCAGCACCTGGGCCAGAGAAAGGTCGGCCTCGCTCAACTCAAAGCGCCGGGGCGGCGGCGTCCACATCACTTCGGCGCGGCTCTCCCGGAACCACGGCGGGGTCACCGCGGTGCCCCGGGGCGGGGTGCCGTAATAGCCGGGCCCCCGTGGATCCCGGGATTTGCTGACCCCGTCCACCCGAATGGGCGCCTGGGTGCCCTGGCTCCCGCCGGACAGGTGAAAAACCTTGCGGGTCGATCTTTCGGACCGCACCTTTTTCTGAAGCAGCACCAGCGCCTGGAGCACCGCTTCGGGCCGGGGCGGGCAGCCGGGGATATAGAGGTCCACGGGCAGAAACTGATCCACTCCCTGCACCACGCTGTAGCAGTCGTACATGCCCCCGCAGTTGGAGCACGACCCCATGGAAATGACCCACTTGGGTTCGGTCATCTGCTCATAGAGCCTAAGCACCACTTGCGCGATCTTTTTGAAGACCGTGCCCGAGATAATCAGCAGGTCCGATTGCCGGGGCGAACCCCGCAGCACCTCCGCGCCGAACCGGGAGATGTCGTACCTGGGCGTCCAGGCCGTGATCTCCTCGATGAAGCAGCAGGATAACCCGAAAAACATGGGCCAGAAGCTATAGGCCCGGGCCCAGTTGAGCACCGCGTCGACGCGGCTCAGGAGCGGGTTTTCCGGGTCAAGGGGCGAGGCGGCACGCTGGGACTCCAATCGAGTCCTCCTTTTTTCCAGATGTAGAACAGGCTGAGCAGCAAGACGATGATGAAAAAGGAAATCTGCAGCCAGCCGCGCCAGCTCAGGTCCTCCATGGCCACGGCCCAGGAGAAGATGAACGCGGCTTCGACGTCGAAAATGAGGAAAAAGACCGCCACCAGGTAAAACGGCACCGGGTAGCGAAACCTGGCCCAACCCGTGGGGATCACGCCGCATTCGTAAGGCCGGGCCTTCTCCGGGTCAGTTTTCTTGTCCCCCAGCCAACTGGTGAGAAACAAGACCACGGCCAGCGCCGCCAACACCAGGGCGACAAAGAGAGCAAAGCTGAATAACCCCGGCATCCAGGGGGATAACATGGCTGAGGTTACCGGGTGCATGGACGTTCCTTATCCAGAAGTCTCAAGCGGCGGCTGGCTTACGCCCGTAGGGGCGGACCTATGTGTCCGCCCTTCCAGCCCGCGGCTTTATGCAAAACCTAAGAACCCGCCCGACCCCTGTCAAGTCGAAGAAGCCGGTCCCTGACCGCTTAACCTGCTGGATGGATTGAAAAATTATTCCGCTTTTTTCGCCGTCTTTCCTGAACGCGGACCGCAGGGGGGAACCCCGCCGCCCTTCCACCCGCCCTGACCCGCCGCCGCGGTGCTTGACAGTACTACTCTGGCCCTTATCTTAAAGAGGAAAATGACAAAAATGGCGCGGCGCGCCCCCCGGCCTCACCCCTGTAAGGCCGGTCAGCTCATGGCCGCTGGCTAGCTAAGGAGATCATCTCCTGAACGTCACCTCACCCCCCCTGGCCGCCAGGCTCTCCCGGGTCAAGCTCTTCCTGGCCCTGTCCCGGACGCCCCATGGCCTGCTGGACCTGGCCACGCCGGCCCTGGCCGCGCTCCTTGCTTACGGCGGCCTGCCGCCCTTGGGGGTGACCGCCTTGGGCCTGCTCACCGTGTTCGCCGGCTATACCGCGGTCTATGCCTTAAACGACGTGGTGGACTACCGGGTGGACCGGGAGAAGCTTGAGGCTGCGGCAGGGCGGGAAAAAGCCGGTTATCTCGACGCCGCCCTGGTGCGCCACCCCCTGGCCCAGGGGCAGGTGAGCCTGGCCGAAGGGGTGCTGTGGACGCTGGCCTGGGCCGCGGTGGCCCTGGTGGGGGCCTATCTTCTGAACCCCGTCTGCGCTTATATCTTCGTGGCCGGTTGTATCCTGGAGGCGATTTATTGCCTGCTGCTTAGGGTCAGCCATCTGAGGACCCTGGTCAGCGGCCTGGTCAAGACCCTGGGCGGGGTGGCCGCGGCCTTCGCGGTCAATCCCCACCCGGCCCCCGGCTTCCTGCTCCTGCTGGTTCTCTGGTTGTTTACCTGGGAGATCGGGGGCCAGAATATCCCCGCGGACTGGCATGACGTGGAAGAAGATCAGCGTCTGGGGGCCCGGACCATTCCGGTACGGCTGGGCCCGGAACCCGCCGCCAGGGTCATCCTGGCCGCCCTCACCCTCAGCGTGGTCTTAAGCGTCGCCCTGCTGGCCGTGGCCCCCCTGAGGTTTTCGCCCCTCCTGGCGGGCCTGGCGGTGGTTGCGGGCGGCGGTCTGCTGCTCCTGCCGGCCTGGCGCCTGGCTCGGAGCCTGGACCCGGCCCGGGCCGCGACGCTCTTTAACCTGGCCAGCGCCTATCCCCTGGCCATGTTGAGCCTGGCCCTGGCCGCTTTGGTGATCGTTTCCTGATCATGGTACCGCTGGCGCGTGGCACCAATTCCGGGCCGGAGGCGAACCGGCTGAGGCCAGGTGAAGCCCCGGCGCTCCCGGCGGGCAACCATCGGGTGCTGCCGCCGTTTCTGGCCCGCGTGTTCGCCCGCTACCCCGGCCTGCGGCGCCGCCCTCATCCCATGCTGGCCCACTTTCCCATCGTCTTCCTGCTGTCCGCCGGCTTCTTCAGCCTGCTCTACGTCATCACCGGCCGGCGCGCCTTTGATGACACCGCCTTTTACTGCCTGGGGGCCGGGCTCTTGACCATGGTCCCCACCATAGCCAGCGGGTTGTTCACTCATTGGCTCAATTATCCGGGCGGCGCGGATAAGACCGTGCGGATCGAAAAGCGGCTGTCTTATAGCGTCACGGCGATCGCGACCGTGGCCTTTGTCTGGCGTTGGCTCAACCCTTACGTCCTCGATCATCTGGACGGGGCCGGGCTCATTTATCTGCTCCTGGTGCTGGCCCTGACGCCCCTGGTGACCGCCAACGGCTATTTCGGCGGCATACTCACCTACCCCCTGGATGGGCCGATTGCGCCGCCGGGCCGCCCGGAGCAATTCAAGGAGGGCCGCTAAAATGACCACGCCGGAAAGCACCGGATCGGAACTGTCGCCCTGGTGGAAGATCGGGGTCCTGGTCACCATTTTTATCGGCTTTTCCGTCCTGATCTTCATTGCCGTCCAGGCCTACCGGGACGCCCCGCCCCTGCCCGTCCGGGTGGTCAACCCCGGTGGGGAGACCATCTTCACCCGGGATGACATCCTGGCCGGGCAGCAGGTCTTCCTGAAATACGCCCTTATGGAAAACGGCACTATTTGGGGCCATGGGGCTTATCTGGGGCCGGATTTTTCCGCGGCCTACCTCCACGCCCTGGCTTTGGCGGCCGGGGACGCGCAGGCCCGGCGGCTGTACGGCAAGCCCCTGGCCGACGTCCACGACGGTCAGCGGGACGCGGTGGAGGCTGCGATCCAGAGCTTACTGAAGGAAAACCGCTACGATCCCCGCAGCCAAATCCTGACCTTCTCGGAGGCGGAAGCCTCCTCCTACTGGCAGCAGATCGGCGCCTGGTCCGACTATTTCGCCCATCCTGCCCAAAACGGCGGCCTGAAGGCCAAATATATCGACAATCCCGGGGAACTACGCCAGCTCACCGCGTTTTTCGCCTGGACCGCCTGGGCCTCGGTGGCCGGCCGCCCGGGACGCGATTACTCCTATACCAATAATTTTCCCTATGATCCCCTGGCGGGGAACACGCCGCCCGCCGCGGCCTACCTCTGGAGCGCCCTGAGCCTCATCACCCTGCTCACCGGCACCGCGGTCATCCTGTTCGCCTTCGGCAAATTCGATTACCTGGGCTGGAGGGGGCTGGAAACCCCGGCGCCTCCCCGGATGCTGCCGGGCCGGGCCACCGCAGCGCAGAAGGCCACCCTCAAGTATTTCGTGGTGGTCACGCTGCTCTTCCTGGCCCAGGTCCTGGTGGGCGCGGCCACGGCCCACAACCGGGTGGAGCCGGGCAGTTTCTACGGCCTTGACCTCTATCAGTGGTTTCCCAGCAATATCCTGCGCACCTGGCACCTGCAACTGGCCATTTTCTGGATCGCCACCGCGTACGTCGGCGGCGGCCTGGTCCTGGCCTCCTCTCTGGGGGAGTCCGAACCCAAGGGGCAGGTCCGCTGGATTCACGGCCTCTTCTGGGCTCTGGTCGCGCTGGTGGGCGGCAGCCTCCTGGGGGAAATCCTGGGAATCAATCAGCTCCTGGGCCGTCTCTGGTTCTGGTTCGGCCACCAGGGCTGGGAATACCTGGACCTGGGCCGCGGCTGGCAGTTCCTGCTGGCCGCAGGCCTGCTCCTCTGGGCCGCGCTCCTCTACCGGACCCTGGCCCCGGCCTTCAAGAATCCCGAGCGGCGGGAGATTGCCATCCTGTTCATGCTCACCGCCCTGGCCATCCCGGTCTTCTACCTGCCCGCCTTTTTCTTCGGCAGCGCCACCAACTACACCGTGGTGGACAACTGGCGCTTCTGGATCATCCACCTCTGGGTAGAAGGTTTCTTTGAACTCCTGGTGACCGCCATGGTGGCCGTCACCTTCTTGCAACTGGGGGTGGTCTCCCGCCAAACCGCGGCCCGGGTGGTCTATCTGGACGCCATCCTCTTTTTGGGGAGCGGCATCATCGGCACCGGCCACCACTGGTATTGGACCGGCCAGACCAACGTCAACCTGGGCCTGTCCGCCCTGTTTTCCGCCATGGAAGTGGTGCCCTTGACCCTGTTGACCCTGGATGCCTGGGACTTCGTCAAACTCACTCGGGGCGAATGCCAGGTCTGCGGCCAGAATCTCGCCATGCCGCATAAATGGACCTTTTATTTCCTCATGGCCGTGGGCTTTTGGAATTTCGTGGGGGCCGGCATCTTCGGGTTTCTCATCAACCTGCCCATCGTCAGCTACTTCGAGGTGGGCACTATCCTGACCCCCAACCACGGCCACGCCGCACTCATGGGGGCCTTCGGCATGGAGGCCATGGCCCTGACCGTCATGGCCCTGCGCCAGGTCCTGCCTGACGCGCAGTGGGCGGGGCCCGAAAAATATATCCGGGTCTCCTTCTGGGGCCTCAATCTCGGCCTGGCCCTCATGGTGGTGGGCAATCTCTTCCCCGGCGGCGTCCTGCAGTTTTACGACGTCCTGACCAACGGCTACTGGCACGCCCGCAGCCTGGCCTATACGGGCCAAAGCTTCGTGCGTCTTATCGAATGGTGCCGTCTGCCCGGCGATCTCGTGTTTATCTTTCTGGGGGTCATGCCCATGGTGGCGGCCGCCCTGTTGACGTACCGGTTTCTGCTCCAGGAAAAGACCACATTGCCCCCTGACGCCGGGATGCCGTCCAGGGGATAAGCATCTTCCAGAGGAACAACCATTGCCTGATGAGCTGAAAAAATTCTCTCTCGAGGAACTGGCGGAATTTGACGGCAGCCAGGGCCAGCCTGTGTATATCGCCTTTCAGGGCAAGGTCTACGACGTCAGCGGCAGCGATCTGTGGGACGCCGGCCAGCACATGGCCCAGCACACGGCCGGCGGCGACCTGACCTCCGAGTTTCCGGACGCCCCCCACGGCGAAGAGGTCTTCACACGCTATCCCCAAGTGGGGGTCCTGGAGGAGGAGGCCCCGGAAGCCCCAGCCCCGGAGCCCGGCGTCTCCCCGGCCCGGGAGTGGTGCCAGCGGCTCTTGCAGAAGGCGCCGCTGCTCCGCCGCCATCCTCACCCTATGCTGGTCCATTTCCCCATCGTTTTCATGATCGCGGCCACCGCCTTCACCCTGCTCTCCCTCCTTACCGGGATCAAGGCCTTTGAAGTCACAGGCTTCCACTGCCTGGGCGGCGGCGTGCTCTTCACCGTGCCGACCATCCTCACCGGCTGGTTCACCTGGTGGCTGAACTACGAGTCCCGCTGGCTCAAACCCGTGGTCATCAAGGTGATCCTGTCCCCCATACTGCTGCTGGCGGGGACCGGGGCCCTTATCTGGCGCTGGCTTCAGCCTGACATCCTGGCCGGGCTGCCCCACTGGCCCAGCCTGATCTACCTGGCCCTGATCTGCTCTTTGACCCCTGTGGTCTCCATTATCGGCGCCTGCGGGGCCGAATTGACCTTTCCGGTGCACTCCGAATGAGCCGGCTTTGTGGCCTCCGGATGTTGCAAAGCTGAGGTTTCGTTCTTAGGTTAAGTAAAAAGCCGTTAAACCTTCCGGTTCCTCGATGGGGTTTTGTCCTGTCAATCAGCTCTGGACTCAAGGGGCCGCGCGTGCGGTGGCACAGGCTTTCCAGCCTGTGCAGGGGCCAACATCGAAATTCATGGGTCGGGGCGGATATCCTCCGCCTCCCAGCCGTTCGCCAAAATTAGCCAAGGAGGTAGTTCGATATGTCTGACGCCCCTACATTGGAACACCTGAAAAAACTGGCCACCCTGATCCGTTATCATATCCTTACCATGACCACCCGGGCCGGCTCCGGCCACCCCACCTCGTCGCTGTCGGCTACCGAACTCATGGCCGGCCTCATGTTCGGCGGCATCTTCCGCTACGACCTGGATAACCCCAAGCACCCCAACAACGACCGGCTGATTTTCTCCAAAGGCCACGCCTCTCCCCTGTTTTACGCCCTATGGGCCGCGGCCGGCCAACTTTCGGACGACGAGTTGAAGACTTACCGTCAGTTCGGCAGCCCCCTCGAAGGCCATCCCACCATGGCCTTCCGCTACACCGAAGCGGCCACCGGCTCCCTGGGCCAGGGCCTGTCCATCGGCTTCGGCGTCGCCCTGAACGCCAAGTACCTGGATAAGCTCCCCTATACCACCTATGTGCTCCTGGGCGACAGCGAAATGGCCGAGGGCTCCCAGTGGGAGACCATGCAGTTGGCGGCCCATTATAAGCTGGACAACCTGGTGGGCGTCCTGGACGTCAACCGCCTGGGACAGCGGGGCGCCACCATGTACGGCCACGACCTGATGGCCTATGAAGAGCGCATCAAGGCCTTCGGCTGGGAGACCATCCTGATTGACGGCCATTCGTTCCCCGAGATCCTGGCGGGTTACAACCGGGCCATGACCGCGACCGACGCCGACAAACCCATCATGATCATCGCCAAGACCATCAAGGGCAAAGGGGTCTCCTTCATCGAAGACAAAAACGGCTGGCACGGCAAAGCCTTAAATAAAGAAGAACTGGAGCGGGCCCTGCCGGAGTTGGGCCCCGTGGACCAAACAGTCCGGGGCACGGTGACCGCGCCTCTCGATTTAAAACCGCCCGCAGTGGCGCCTAAGCCCGCCGCCCTCATGGCCTATAAATTGGGTGATTCCCTGGCCACCCGCAAGGCTTACGGCAACGCCTTGAAGCGCCTCTATCCCCAGTTTCCCAACCTGGTGAGCCTGGACGGGGAAGTCAGCAACTCCACCTATGCCGAGGTCTTCGAGGACGCCTATCCCCGGAAGTTTTTTGAAATGTACATCGGCGAACAGAACATGGTGGGCGCCGGGCTGGGACTGGCCACCCGGGGCAAGATCCCCTTTGTCTCCACCTTTGCGGCCTTTTTCAGCCGGGCCTTCGACCAGGTGCGCATGAGCCAGTACACCGAGCCCAACCTCAAGTTTTGCGGCTCCCATGCCGGGGTCTCCATTGGCGAAGACGGGCCTTCCCAGATGGGCCTGGAGGACCTGGCCATGTTCCGGACGATGTTGGACGGCGTGGTGCTCTACCCCGCGGATGCAGTATCCACCGAGCGCCTGGTGGAAGAGGCCTTGAAACATCACGGCACCGCCTATATCCGCACCAGCCGCGGCGCGACCCCCATCATTTACGGCCTCGAAGAGAAATTCCCGATTGGCGGCTGCAAGGTCCTGCGCGAAAGCGCTCAAGATGTGGCCACGGTCATCGCGGCCGGAGTCACCCTGTTCGAGGCCCTGGCCGCTTACGACGAACTGAAAAAAGAGGGCATCCAGATCCGGGTGATCGATCTCTACAGCGTCAAGCCGGTGGACGCGGCCACCCTGATGGACGCGGCCCGGGCCACCAAGGCCCTGATCACCGTGGAGGACCATTATCCCGAGGGCGGCCTCGGCGAGGCGGTGCGCTCTGCCCTGGCGCCCCACCCCGTGTCCATCTATTCCCTGGCGGTGACCAAGAAGCCCAAGAGCGGCAAGCCCGCGGAACTCCTGGATTTTGAGGAGATCTCCCGGAAGGCCGTCGTCAAACTGGTGAAACAGATCAAATAGGGAGGGTCAGCCTGGGGGTGCGCTTGAACCCGCCCCTGCCATTGGCAATTCATGGTTTGCCATGAATTTATGCCGATTGCTGATCTTGAAATCCCCCTAAATCCCCCTTTTCCAAAGGGGGACTTAAGACGCAATTCCTTCTAGTTCCCCCCTTTGAAAAAGGGGGGTTAGGGGGGATTTTAGGGCATTCCCCAAAACCGGGAATTCTCTATCAAACAGAGAAAGGGTGACCTCTATGCGTGTGGGCATCGCCGCG
>Ga0265297_10008097_pt1 | contig 14189 bp, 14 predicted proteins | sample Munlanlwell13791_FD_192502 | JGI IMG/M metagenome (GOLD analysis project Ga0265297, IMG submission 192502) | Leachate microbial communities from a municipal landfill in Southern Ontario, Canada - Leachate well 137-91 | ecosystem: Engineered > Solid waste > Landfill > Unclassified | place... | reverse complement strand
TGTCATGACCAAGAACTTTTTTGTGGTCGTCCCTTATATCCCACCGATCCTCAATGTCAAAAGTGGAGGAGTCTTTTCTGGCCTCTTTGGCAAAAAGACAACCGCTTCAGCCGCCGAAACGGCTAACAATAATTTTGAAGAAAATGTCGCCCAATTAAACCAGCGAGTTAATGTTGTGCGCGGCGGACTGTCTCGCGTTGGCTTGCGCAACGAATCACTTGAGACCGAGGAATTAATTGAACTTTATTTCAAAATTTTTAATCCAGGCGAAACCGGTACTCCCACCACCGAAGAGGCTCCGCCCGCAAACTCTAACCAACCTAGAAATTAATATATGGCCTTACCATTTTTTGGAAAATCGAATAAGAAACAGGAGGAACTTATCCCAATTTTACCCCAAGACATTTACCAAATGGGGGCTTTGGAGTTGCGCGATATTATCGCTCCATCAGCCCTCCGAGTTACCCCTAAAAGTCTAAACCTCGGCGAAAAATTGGCTCGAACCCTCTTTGTTATTTCTTACCCCCGCTTTTTACCCGAAGAATGGTTCTCTCCCGTAGTAAATCTTGATAAGATTTTTGATATTTCTATTTTTATTCACCCACTTGATACGACCGTGGCCCTCCGCACTCTGCAAAAAAAGATTGCCGAGGTTGAAAGCCAAATAATGAATCGCGAAGAGCGGGGGATGGTGCGCGACCCACAACTTGATACCGCCCAGGCCGACATCGAAAACTTGCGTGACCAATTACAGCAAGCCACCGAAAAGATCTTTAACGTTGGGCTATACCTAACAATTTATGCCGATAATGATGATGAGTTAGAGCGAGTGGAATCAGACGTTAAATCAATTCTTGATTCTCGTTTAATTTATCTCAAAACCGCTCTCTTTCAACAAGAAGATGGTTTTAAGAGCGTCGTACCCTTTGCCACCGACTATCTAGGGATTAATTCCAAATTAAATTCTTCGCCCTTATCGAGCCTCTTTCCCTTTGTTTCGTTTGACCTCACTTCTAATAAGGGGATTCTTTACGGCCAAAATCTCCACAACTCGTCACTGGTTATCTTTGATCGCTTTTCGCTCGAGAATTATAACTCGGTTATCTTTGCCAAGTCTGGCTCTGGTAAGTCTTTTACTACCAAGCTAGAGATTTTGCGCAGTTTAATGTTTGACACCGATGTTATTGTTATTGACCCTGAACGTGAGTACGAATTTTTGGCCGAAGCGGTGGGCGGGCGTTACTTTAATATTGCCTTAACCTCTGAACACCATCTTAACCCTTTCGATCTACCCTTTCCGCGAGAGGATGAGTCCCCTAATGATGTTTTACGCTCCAACATTATTAACCTGGTCGGTCTCTTTCGTATTATGTTGGGAGGGTTAACACCAGAAGAAGATTCGATTCTTGATAACGCGATTACAGAGACCTATGCCCTTAAAGACATTACCCCGGAGGCCGACTTTTCTAATAAGCCAGCGCCACTCCTGTCAGACCTCGAATTAGTCTTGGCTGGGATGGAAGGAGGGGAGTCGCTCGCCCAGCGTCTACTCAAATATACACAAGGAACTTGGGCCGGCTTTCTCAACAAGCCCACCAACGTTGATATTAATAAAAAATTCATCGTTTTCTCGATCCGCGACATGGAAGAGGAGTTGAAACCGGTGGCCATGTATATTATTACCCATCACATTTGGAACGCTATCCGTCGTAACTTAAAAAAGCGCTTATTGGTGGTTGATGAAGCTTGGGTAATGATGCGCTCAAAAGATGCCGCCTCCTTCCTTTATTCGATGGTAAAACGCGGTCGTAAGTATTATTTAGGTGTGGCGACGATTACCCAGGACGTCGAGGACTTCTTAAAATCTGAGTATGGTGGACCAATTATCACCAACGGCTCAATCCAAATGCTCCTCAAACAATCTCCCGCCTCAATTGACCTCGTCCAAAAAACTTTTAACCTAACCGAGGAGGAAAAATATTTCTTACTTGAGGCCCCGGTCGGTCATGGCATCTTCATCGCCGGGTTAAAACGAGTTGAAATCAAAGTTATCGCTTCCTATACCGAGGAACAAATTATTACTTCCGACCCGTCACAAATCCTCGCCATCAAAAAAGCCAAGGCTGATTTTGAGACTGCTCGCCAGGCCGGCCAAACTCCTAGTTGATAAAGAATGGATAAGGAAGAAAAAAAAGAAAAGCCAAAATTACGAATCGGCATCTTTATGGCCGGACTAATGATTGCCGTAGCTGGTCTTTTTGATTTAATCCAAATGGGGATTGAACTTATTTCTGTTGGTTTTCTCGGTTGGATTATCAATCCGCTCTTTTCTTTTTTTGCTTGCCTTACTTTTTTTGTTTGGTTTGGCCTTAAGGGGGTAAGTTATGTCAAGCCAGGGAAAGCGGTTACTCTTGGCATTACAACTCTTCTAGAGTTCATTCCTTATGTTAACGACTTACCAGCTTGGATTTTAGGAGTTATAATAGTATTGGCAATGGTTTATGCTGAAGATATTGTTGCTAAGTTTTCACCCAAAGCAGCCGCGGCTTTATCAACAGTTTTAAGTGGTCCCAAGATTGGCAAACTTGCCAAAGAAGTCGTCACCTAAATCAAATATTATGTTTAAAAAAATCTTTCTTATTTGTTTATTTATTCTAGCTTTATGTCCAATGATTACCTGGGCCTTTCAAGAAATTAGTGCGGGCACCAATTTGGTGGCCGAGGTCAAACCGACCAGTCCGGGAGCAGGGGAAACGGTAACGATTACCCTGTCTAGTTATGGTTTTAATGTTGATACCAGCTCTATTAGTTGGTACGTCAATGGCGCCTTTGCCTCACAGGGAGTAGGAGCAAAAACTTTTACCTTTAATCTCGGGACGGTTGGGGAACAAACTAAAGTTGTTGCCTATGTTCAGGCTCTCGGTGGGCAAAAAGCGAGCAAAACCTTCATCTTTGACCCTTCGGATATCGAGCTTTTTTGGTCAGCCCAAACGTCTAAGCCTGGCTTTTATCGGGGCAAGGCTTTGCCCTCTCCCGGAGCTGATATTAAAATTACCGCTTGGCCATACATTGTCAACCGAACAGGACAAAAAATCGACTTAGCCAACCTAAGTTATATTTGGAAAAAAGATGGAACCGTCTTGACCGGGCTATCAGGTGTTGGTAAAAATTCTATCATCATCACCACCGGCAAAAATGCTCGCCAGGTAAAAATTAGCGTTGAGGCTAAAAGCTTGGCCGACAATATTACTGCCAACCGCGACTTAATTATCAACTTAATCTCTCCCGAAATTCTTTTTTATGAGAAAAAGCCGCTTGAAGGCATTAATTATGGCAAAATCTTTCCTCGCGAGTATTCTTTGTTTGACGAAGAAGTTACTGTCCGAGCCGAACCTTATTTTCTCCCCCAAAATGGATCGGGGTTTAATTCTTTTTGGCAAGTAGATCGGGTCAAGGCTCAAGGGCAAAGTGGCGATCCCTGGACAATTACTCTTCGGCCAGACAAAAATGTTTCTGGTTCTAATCTAATTAATTTTACCACGGGCAAAGGAGACCTAATCCTTAGCAATTCTTTTATTATTAAATACGGGAGCGGTCTATTTAAAACACCCCAATAAAAAATGATGTTTAAATCTAAGAAAAAAATAATGTCCCTTTGTCTTGTGGCCTTCGCCCTGCTTGCTCTCAATGTCCCCGTTTTTATCGCTTTTGCCGCTAATTATCAATTGCTCGAGCCGAGTGTAATTATTAACGATGGCAACACCGGAGAAAGCCAGCCTCAACCTTACGGACTACAGCAATATCTAAGAACCGCCTATTTTATTTTCTTTGTCGTTGTTTTGGCCGCAGTCTTTCTCTTTTTTGTCATTGGGGGCCTAGAGTATATCGTCTCTGATATCCCCATGGTTAAGGCTAATGGAATGAAGCAGCTTCAGGCCTCATTGGTTGGCTTAGGGATTGCCCTTTCGTCCTACCTTCTTCTCAAATTAATTAACCCGGACCTGGTAAACCTTAGTTTTGATTTTACTTTGCCCTCATAATAAACCATGGCTAAAAAAATAATTATTACCATCTTAATTATCCTAATTCTTGGTTCAGCGGGAGTGATTGGTTATATTATTTTGTCACAAAACGGTGGAATTAACTTGTCTTGGCTTTGGCCTTTTGGTCAAAATTCGAATTCCGCCCAAGTTCCCAAGGTCCCAGCCAATTTCTTTCCGGTTTCTACGACTACCCGCCCCAATCTAGTAATTACCAATTCAAATGGATCAAATCTCGCGCCGAATTTGGCAACAAATAGTCAGGGGAACCAGCCGGCGATAGATAGCCCCGCCCTGGCCGGAACAAGCGCTCTCGGCCTAACTGTTGACACCAGTAATAAGTCTGAACGAGTTTTGTTTATTGATCGCTCCAGTGGTAATTTCTATGAAATTACTCCGCAAAACGACCTTTCTCGCTTAACCAACGAAACACTAAATGATATCCGCGAACTCCATTGGGGGAGGGATAAGACGGGCCGGAGAGTGATTATGCGGTTTGCCCAATCAGGCCAATTAATAACTCTTAGCAGTTTATTTAAAAACACGGCAAGCACTAGTTTCGAAACATTGACCAGCAAAATAATAAGCACGACTCTTTCAGCCATTGCCGTTTCGCCAGATGGAACAAGATTATTTATTTTAGAACCAACCACCACCGGGGCCACTGGTTATTTGAGCGATTGGGATGGCAAAAACAAGAAGAAAATTGTCTCTCTCCCTTATGCCGACTGGCAAATTGCTTGGCCAAGTCCTAATATTATTAGCCTCGTAACCACTCCGAGCGCCCTTGACCTTGGTTATCTCTATTTTCTAAACCCTAACACTGGATCATTGACCAAAACTTTAAAGGGAATTAACGGTTTAACGGCAAATGTTTCACCTGATGGTCAAAAAATGATCTTTTCTCGTAATTTACTTGGTCAATTTGGGTTATATTCTTACGACTTAACAACAAAAAAAACGGGGACTTTGGGCCTAAATACTCTTCCTGAAAAATGTCTCTGGGCTGATAATGTTTCTCTTTATTGTGCCATTCCTCGTTCAATCCCCAGTGGTCGCTATCCTGATGATTGGTATCAGGGTAAAATAGCTTTTGCCGATGATATTTGGAAGATTGACCTGAAACAACAAAAAACTGTTTTGGCGATTTCCCCCAAAGACCCCTACGACTTAGTCAACTTAGTTGTCGCCCCCAAGCGGGGTTGGCTATACGCTATTAATAAGCCGGATAATTCTATCCAGTCTTTTCGCTTACCTTCGGAGTAATTAATTCAGCCTCCTTCTTTATCTTTTTTATTACCACCATCTCGTAAATAGCCGAAAAGCTATTGCTAGTAACCCAATAAACGGCAATGGCCGAGGGGAGGGTGAAGGCAATAAATACAGTGATCAGGGGCATAAAGTAACGCATCTGCAAGTCCATACTGCGCATTAAATCATCCTTAAACGACTCGCCGAGTTTATTCTTACTCTTAGGTTGAGTCGGGAGTGAAAACCTGACCTGCAAATATTGAGACAAGCCCGTCAAAACAGACAAAACAATGCTTTTGTTGGCCGTTAAATCAAACCAGCCAAGGAAATTGGTGTTTATCTGGCTTGGAGCCGAGACAAATGAATAGATAAGATCGGTATGGACATTAAAACTATCCCGAAAAACATAATAGAGCGTAATAATGATCGGAATTTGAATCAAAAGAACAAGAATGGTTGAGAAGGGGTTAATTTTTTCTTGCCGATAAATCTCCATTGTCTGCCGTGATTGCTCTGGTAAATTATCCTTATATTTTTCTTTAATTTCTTTTAGTTTGGGCTCAACTGATTTGAGTTTTATTTGAGTCCGCACTGACTTTTTATAAAGCGGGAAAATAACAAGCTTAACCAAGATGGTAAGAACAATAATTGCCAACCCTAAATCGGCCCCAGGAATGATTGAAGTAATAAAGATAAGCAGATTATAGAGGGGGATAAAGAGAATTGTTTTAAAAAAACCAATCATAAAATTAAATTGAGTTTAGTAAATCTTTAATTTCCTGACTCAAAACAGGGGCCTCAAGCTTGGTAATATCTTTTTTGACTTGGAAGATTAAAAGCTGGCCAGGTTTAATTAAGTTTAAGCTATTTTCCAAATAAGCGCTAATTTTTCGTTTGCTTAAATGACGCTGAACGGCTAATTTATTGATTTTAAGGGGCGTAATAATCGCTATTTTGGCCGGCTGGTTTTGCTCGGCAGGGGATAAGTGGTGAACTCGCAAGGTTAAGTGCTCGGCCAAAAAAAGACGGCTTTTTTTAAGCGCAGGCAGGAGGAGGGGGGCGGGGATTCGCCGGTCCTTGGGAAGCATTTTAGACCGCTAAGCGACGACGACCCTTAGCCCGGCGTCGAGCTAAGACCTTTTTACCGGTCGCAGTTTTAGTTCTCGCCAAAAAACCATGAGTAGTGGCCCGCTTCTTCTTTGATGGCTTATAGGTAAATGACATACCGATCTAGTATAACAAAAAAGTTGGTTTTGGCAAGCCTAAAAAGTTATTCACATTTAATCCACCATATATAAACAAACTAGGGAAGTTTGCTTTTTATCCACAACGACTATAATGGGAGCAAAGCTATGGAGGGTCTATTAGACAACAAAAAGCTCTGGGATAGTGCCCTCAACGAGATTGAATTATCCCTGTCTAAAGCCAATTTTGGTACCTGGTTTAAGAATACTCACATTATAAAAAATGATGATGGGATCATCAAATTGGGGGTCCCCAACGCCTTCGTTCGGGACTGGTTAATGACCAAATACCATAAATTCATCCTTAAAGCCCTAAGGGAGATCGAGGACGGGGTACGCTCAGTAGAGTACATTATTAGTCGCAACGAAGATAAAGAGGGGGGGATAAAGACCCAACAAGAGGCAAACCGAGCCAGCTTGATAGCTAATGATCTTGGTTTAAAGGACCTCTATATCAACAAAGAAAGTAATCTTAACCCTAAATACACCTTTGAAGGCTTCACGGTGGGTTCTTTTAATGATGTTGCCTATGCCGCGAGCCAGGCAATTGTTAAAAACCCGGGGACGATCCATAACCCACTCTTTATTTACGGTGGAACAGGTTTAGGTAAAACCCATTTATTACAGGCAATCGGTAACCAATTAAAAAAGAATTACCCAAATAAAACAGTTTATTACATTACCTCCGAAAACTTCATTGTTGAGCTAATTAATAATATCCAAAACAATAAAGGGAACGCTTTTAAGGAAAAATATCGTAAGTACGACCTCTTAATTATTGATGACGTTCAATTTTTCTCCCACAAAGAGCATTCCCAAGAAGAGCTCTTTCATCTTTTTAATCATTATTACGAAAATAATAAACAGATTATCTTTTCCTCTGATAAGCCACCTAAATATATCCCCAACCTAGAGGAGCGTCTGCGTTCTCGATTTGAGGGAGGAACAATTATTGACATTGCCAAGCCGGATTACGAGTCTCGTTTGGCCATCTTAAACAATAAATTAAAAGTAAACTCTATTTCTCTTTCTTCAGAAATTATTGAGTATGTTGCCTCGGTCGTTCAAGATAGTATTCGTGAGCTTGAGGGAGCCCTAAACTCAATCATTTGCCAAAACCAGGCCAAAAAAAGAGAGATCACCCTTCAAGAGGTTAAGGGAATAATTAAAAATAATATTAAGCCCCAAAAAACCTTGTCAATTAAGGATGTTTTAGGGGTAGTGGCTAATTATTATAATATTGAGGAAAAGATTCTTTACGAAAAAACGAGGCGAAAAGAGGTGGTTAAACCACGCCAAATCATTATGTATATCTTACGTGAAGATTTTAACACCTCCTATCCTTATATTGGACAAAAACTTGGCGGTCGAGACCACACCACCGTTATTCATGCCTATGAAAAAATTAAACGAGATATAAAAATCGACTCCTTATTAAATCAAGAGGTTGAGCAAATTAGAGCGTTACTTTATGTGAATAATTAGGGGAAAAACTTTGGATAATTGTCGGTATTATTTGGGGATAAATAATTTAAAAAACTAAAATTATAAAATATTAATTATTTATTAAATTTAATTAACAAAATAGTTTTAACTAAAAAACCTAAAAACCCTTATGAACCATCATTATTTATACTTATCAACATATCCCCAAGTTTAATATTAATAGATTCTTCTTAATTTAAAAAATAAACTAATAAAAATATAATTGTATGAAAGTAGAGTGTGTAAAAGATAAAATTAAAGAGGGAGTAATGATCGCCGAACGAATCGCTGGTCGTAATTTAACCCTGCCAATTTTAGGAGGGATTTTACTAGAGACGGGCAATAAAGTTTTGATTATAAAATCGACCAACCTTGAGGCTGGGGTTGAAATAGAAATTCCGGCCAAAATTGATGAGGCTGGATCAATTACCGTAAATGCCTCTATTCTTAGTAATTTTTTGAACAATCTAAGCAAAGAAATAAAAGTTCAATTAGAAACGGTAAACGATAATCTCCGCGTTACAACTGAAAACTCTAATACCTTAATTAAAGCGCTAGATGGCGACGATTTCCCGGTTATTCCCAAGATCACCCAAGAAAGCGGGTTTTCGGTTGACTCCTCACTTTTGGCCGAAGGTCTTAAGTCGGTCGTTTTTGCCGCTGCTTTATCGGATATTAAGCCAGAAATCTCCAGTGTTTATGTTTATAGTAAAGATACCAACTTGTTTTTTGTGGCGACCGACTCTTTTCGTTTAGCTGAGAAAAAAATAAATCTCAAACAAGAGATTAGTGAGCCTGTTTCTCTGATCTTACCATTGAAAAGTGTTACCGAGATAATCAGAACGATTGATGGTCTACAAACCAACCTGATGATTAGTTTTAATAAGAATCAATTAGCCATTAATACCGATAACTTATACTTAACCTTAAGGATAATCGACGGTTCTTATCCAGATTATGAACAAATTATCCCTAAGAGTTTTAATACCGAGTTAAACCTACACAAAGATGAATTATTGAGCACCCTTAAGCTCTCTAATATTTTTACTGATAAGTTTAATCAAATTGATATTAGCCTTAATCCAAAGAGTAATACCTTTGAAATGGATTCACACAACCAAGAGGTGGGGGAGAACAAATTCTCTCTGCTTACTAAAATAACCGGAGAGGCAATTACTATTAGTTTTAATGCTAAGTATTTGATTGATTGCTTGTCTTCAATCACTACTGGTGATATTAATTTGCGTTTTACTGATAAAAATCACCCCCTCTTAATCTCGGGGGCCGGCGACGATTCTTTTCGCTATTTGGTGATGCCAATTAATAAATAAAATGGATGGACTTAATAGTCTCTTGGCTCGCTATCGTCAACTTTTTGCCGATAAACAATCGGAGTATGGGGAGATTTTAGGAGTCGTTAAAAAACAAACCGGTTTAAAACTTTCTGTTGGGGAAATAAAATTAAAGGAGGGGGTTTTGTTTTTAAAGACTAAACCCAAGTACAAACTAGAAATTATTTTAAAAAAACAAAATATTCTCGACCTCTTTAAGGAAAAAGGAATTAAGATTGTTGATCTTCGGTGATTTAATTAGTCAAGAGATTGAAAGTCGTGGTTTTGGTGATAGTACTTCGGTTTTTATCGTAAATTATCACCTTAATGGTGTTTGGTCCGGGGGTTAGATTTAAACCATCAATTTTAACGTTTAAGCTGAAAGGTCTTTTCTTGGTTGATCCAACAATATTGTCGTTAATAAAATAATCGATTTGACTCAAATCCAAGCCGGCCGGCAAGGACAAACTCACGTTAATCGTGCTTGAGGCGGCATAATTAGCGTTATTAACCGGAGAAAGGAAATTTATTTGGTTGATCAAGTCTTGGCTATAAATAACTTGGTTCGTCGTCGTAATTTCCTGGCCATTTTTAAGCTTATTAGTAGCGAACCAGCGTTGGATAGGGTAATCCCATAGTCTAAATTGTGGATCTGATTCGGGGTTAAAAGGGGCTGGGCCAAGGGGGTTATTTTTGTCTAACCAATATAGAATAGAGTGAACATTAACCTTAAGAATTTCAACCCTATTACTTAATTGATTCGGTTCGGCTGGTAAATCTACCAACCTTGTTTCTCCTCCTTGCCAAAAACCACGCATCACCGGCTTTAGCCCGGTGTAATTTATTGCTGGTGGCGGAAAACTTTCGACCGGGACTTTTTTAAGGGCCTCAGCCATGACGGCGTGCCACAAGGGAGCGATGATTGTCCCGGCCACTTTTTTCTCCATTGGGGTATTGTCGTTATTGCCAGCCCAAGCGCCAATAACCACGTTTGGGGTGTAACCAATGATCCAAACATCCTTATAGTCATTGGTGGTGCCGGTTTTTACCGCAACTTGTCGACCCGAGAAGGAGAGAGGTGAATTTGATCCGTAGGCGGGTTGACGGGCGGCATCGTCGGCCAAAATATCAGAAATTAGGCGGGCCGTATTGGCCGGTAAAATCTGTTCACTTTGGTCTTTGTATTCTTGAAGAACTTCATTTTGAGGGCCAATAATCTTTAATAGGCCGGTTGTTTGGTGCTTTACTCCATCTTGAGAAAAGGCGCCGTAAGCTCCCGTCATTTCTAATAAAGAAACTTCTCCACCACCCAAAACGAGGGTTAACCCATATTGGTTTTTAGTGCCAAGACTGGTAATACCCATTTTCCGTGCTGTTTCAAGAGAATTATTGATACCTGCCAGGTAAAGAACTTTAATCGCTGGGATATTTCTTGATTGGGCAAGAGCGTTACGAAGGGTCATTGGGCCCAAATATTTTCCGTCATAATTTTGGGGCATATAACATTCGGCCCCTTTTGATCCGGCCAGCGGTTTGCCGGTGGGGTCACAATTGGTATTAAATTCGGTTTTAAGATCAAAAACGACGGTTTGGTCGGTATAACCCTTATTGAACGCCGTGGCGTAAACGAAGGGCTTAAAAGAGGACCCTGGCTGGCGATGGGCGGTAGCCACATTAAAATTGCCGTTAATTATTTTATTAAAATAATCACGAGAGCCGGTAAAAGCCAAAATTTGCCCGGTCTTAGGATCAATAATCACCACACTATTATTTTGAGCTTTAAAATTCTTTTCATTCTGGTCACCATAGGTCTTCGCCAATTCTTCAACTTTTTGCTGAAGATCCCAATCAATTGTTGAAATGACTTTAAAATTATTTGTTTCGATATTGTCTTTGCCGTATTTGCTATCTAAAAGGTCTTTAAGCCAAAAAACAAAATGAGGAGCCTTGATTCCTTGATTAATTTTTTCATAAAAAACCACCTTTTCACTTTTGGCTCGGTCACGAACATCTTTAGTAATAAAACCAACCCCGAGCATTCGATCAAGAACTAAATTTTTTCGCTCCTCCAGCTTGTCTCGATGGTCACCATAAGGGGAATAATAATTGGGCGCTTGGGGCATGGCCGCTAAATAAGCCGCTTCGGCCAAGGTAATGTTCTTTATATCTTTTTTAAAATAGGCCCGTGCCGCTTCTTGCACCCCATAAATATTCCCGCCATAGGGGATTTGATTTAGATAAACATTTAAGATTTCATCCTTGGTCATCGATTTTTCAAGTTTGACCGACAAAATGACCTCCTTAATCTTGCGAGTGATTGTCTTGTCACGAGTAAGAAGAGAGTTTTTAACAACTTGTTGGGTAATGGTTGAACCTCCCTGATTAAAACCACCAGATAAAACGTCTGACAAAAAGGCCCTAGCAATTGCCACCGGCTCAACTCCTTGGTGCTGATAAAAGCCAGAGTCTTCAATCGCTAAAGTGGCCAATTTGACGGAGGAGGGGATGTCGGTAAAGGTTACCGCACTTTGTCTTACCCCGCGAACATCATAAAGGAGGATTTCTCCGGTGCGGTCATAAATTTTGGTCGATTGCTCGGCAATCTGTTTATTAAAAAAGGATTCAAAATCAGGGACGGGGAGAGTAATGGCCCAAATCGTTGAAAAACCGCCAAAAAGAAAAACGGCAATGGCGACAATTAAGATAAATTGAGTGATTTTTTTAAACGACACCCGGGCTCGTCTCATTTAAACTATCCTAGCACAAACTTCCTCTTTCTGCTAGACGGCCAGTTAATTCCAGTCAGTGAGATCTTGATCTAAAACCGTGTCATCATCTTCGGGGAGGAGGTCTGGGTCTAGCAAAACATCTCCTTCTTCACCCAACTCAGGATCTAAACCAATTGGCGGGATAGTGCTTTCATCGGTCAAAATTTGATCATCCATAAATTAAAAAATTATTATTAAAAATTATTAATTTCTTATCTTTTTATCATAACAAAACTTTTTTGCAATCAAACTTTTTATTTAAATGTGGATAACGCGGAGAGTGGGGCGCGGGCGAGGTGAGTTAGGGCCACCCCAATCGCATCATATTCGTCATCATGCTTAATTATTTTTTTGATTTTGATTAATTTGGGAATCATTTCAATCATTTGTTTTTTATCGGCTGAACCATAACCCGTAATACAGGTTTTAATTTCGAGCGGAGTATATTCAGATAATTTTAAACCATGTTTGGCTGATAGGTAAGTTATAACTCCGCGGGCCTCGGCCACATTCATCGCCGTTTTTTGATTAACGGTAAAAAAAAGTTTTTCCATCGCGACCATCTCTGGCTCCCAATCTTTAATAACTTTTTCAACTTCTTCACCAATCGCGAGCAAGCGCTCACTAAAAATAGTTTTTTTATCAGTCACAAAACAATCAGAATGGAGGAGTTCTTGTTGGCCAGCTTCTTGCTTAACAATAGCGAGGCCTAAACGATCATAACCAGGGTCAATACCTAAGACGATCATATTGGGTAGTATATAGTATTTGGTATGTTGTATGTAGGGGGATTATCCGAGCTCGGCATTATGGTAAACGGTCTTGATATCGTCGTGTTCTTCTAATTTTTCGATCAAGTTAAGTAATTTATTTTTTTCTTCTTCGCTCGAGAGGGGAACGGGGTTTTGAGCAACAAAATTACCGTCGGCCTGCTTAGTGAATGCCCAAGTGGTTGAGCCTTGTCCACCGAGATTGGCGCCGAGTTCGGAGAGGAGATGTTTAATTTCGGGGGTAGTGCGGTTTTTATTGTCTGTCACGCCAATAATAATCAAAGCGACCCCCGCTGGGCCATAAGCTTCGTAAACAACCTCTTCGAAACTCTCGGCCCCACCACCAAAACCCTTAATAATGGCGCGTTCAATATTGTCGAGGGGCATATTGGCATCCTTCGCCCGCTGAACCGCCGCTTTCAAACTGGCTGATTCACGATTACCGCCGGCTTTTTTGGCTTCCATAATAATTCCGCGCGAAAACATGGAGAATAATTTGCTCCGCTTGGCATCTGTCGCCCCCTTCTTATTCTTAATTTGTGACCATTTATTATGCCCGCTCATATTTGTATGTAGTATAGCGTATTCGGTGTAAATACAAACCCCTGGGTGTAAACCCCGGGGCGCGTGTCAGATTTCTAACCAAGATCGAGTCTTCTAGTAGCGCTTGCCTAGAAGTGAAGAAGAGCTATCTTCTGCGGTGTTGTTCTTATGTGGAACCCACAGACCTTAATTTCCTCCATCTTTCCTGGAACCTGACTTAAAGAGAACGATATACCAAGGAGCTTTAACTGTCAAACAAACTTAAATCAATTTTTCTTGATGATCTTTGGGGGCATCAAATCCGAGGTGCAGATAGGCGCGCGGGGTGGCGATGCGGCCACGGGGGGTACGCTCCAAAAAGCCGAGTTGGATCAGGTAGGGCTCGTTAACGTCTTCAACCGTCTCTTCTTCTTCGGAGAGAGCGGTCGCCACGGTACCGAGGCCAACCGGACCGCCGTTAAATTTGGTAATAATCACTTCAAGCAATTTGCGATCCGATTCGGAGAGACCTAGTTCATCAATACCTTGCATGGCGAGGGCCTCCTTAACCGTTTTGGCCGTAAGGGTTTTTTTAGAAATTTGGCCATAGTCACGACAGCGTTTTAAGAGGTGGTTAGCCAAGCGGGGAGTAAAACGACTGCGGCGGGCAATTTCAGTACTACCTTCTTCGTCAATCTCAATGCCCAGCAATTCGGCCGAACGTTTAATGATCGTTTTGATCTCTTCCTCCGTATAAAACTCTAGACGATAGGTTCCA
>Ga0265297_10008095_pt1 | contig 14189 bp, 14 predicted proteins | sample Munlanlwell13791_FD_192502 | JGI IMG/M metagenome (GOLD analysis project Ga0265297, IMG submission 192502) | Leachate microbial communities from a municipal landfill in Southern Ontario, Canada - Leachate well 137-91 | ecosystem: Engineered > Solid waste > Landfill > Unclassified | place... | reverse complement strand
CAGGTTTGATCTTAAGGCAGGCCCGTTAAAAGGGGTGATTTATCCGGCGGATAATGAAATAATATTTAAGATAGAAGATACCCTTTATCTATTTAAGAGCGGTCAAGGCGCGATAGAACTTAAATCCGTTACGCCGGCCTCCGGCGGTTGGCTGGTGGATAATTATGGGCGGTTTGTTTTTACCGCCGATGATAATACACTGACCTGCTCAATAATCTCAAAGGAAGGCCATTCTTTTCCCCCGGAAGGCTTTGCTGCTGGAAAGTTGCTTGAAGAAAGGCGCCTTGCCGCCGAAAGCCTGGGTGCTTTATTGAAACGTGCCCCTAAGGGAGAGGCAGGCAAAGAAAGAATAAGCAAATTGATCTCTGCGATAATTTCCTGCCGCCTTCCTGTTGAGGAGATATTTACGGCTGTTCAGCAACAGGTTAAGATCCTGCGTGATCCTGCCTGGAAAGAATTCCTTGTTTTCTTAAAGGATAATTATGGAAGCGAAGTGGTTGAATATAAAGGCGTTAAAATGCGCCTGGTGAATTTTCTTTATGGTTTCGGCCTGGCAGAGAGCAATTTTAAGGGCGGGGTTGTCGTTAAGCGCCGGAACCCGAGCGCAGAGGATCTGAAGAAATATGATATTTCAAGCGCCAATGTCGCGTTAGTGCCCGTAAATATCGTTAAAGGCCCGAGGTTATTGGATTTTTACCTATTGCTTGATAAAGATCAGCTTATCTGCGCCAAAGAGGGCGGCCAGATACTTTGGATCAGGAAGATATGCTGCGGCAACCATTTTTCCAACTCGCCCACCAGTTACTATGAGCATTTTGAAGGTATCCGGGCTTATCTATATAATGATAAGCTGATCATAAATGATTTTACAAATATCGTAGCCGTGGACGCAGGCAGCGGAGCGTATCTCTGGGGCATTACGGATCTTGTAAGCAGGAGGCTGCATACCGGGTTCCTGCAGAATGAATTCGCGTTAGTAAACGCCAATATGATGTTTACTGTTGATCCGGAAACTGGGATACGCCAGGAAGATTACAGATTAAAAGATAACGACGTCCAGTGGAGGGATGTTCATTTTGAGAATGATAACATTTACGGGCTCGCCGCGGATTTAAGCAGGATACAGGTATTTAACAGCCGGCTTAAATTAACAAAGGCTTTTGTTTTGCGTTTTGTGGACGAGGGGATATCCGACCAGGTAGAATGGTTTTTTACAGATAAGTATATTATCCTGCACAATGGTTTCAATGTCTACCTGATCGATAAAAAGACAGGTGTTTTAAAGAAAAAACTTTTTATCAAGGCTGATGCCGGTTTCCCCGTAAAAGTGGCTAACCCCAATGAACTCACGGGCTGGGTGATCTCTGCTCCGACGGACTACTATTGGTATAGCCTGGAGGTCTGCAATAACATGCTTTTGGTCATCGCGCCATTTCAACGTATCAGCGCTTATTCCCTGGACGAGCCGCTGGATAAGGCAAAATGGGTGCAGCAGATACGCATAGACAGCGGGTTGAATATTTATAAACTGGTTTCGGCAAATTACCGCGACCTGAAAACTTATTTTTTAGCGGACGGTTATCTTTTTTTCCCCTTCATCGCTTACGATAAGATATTCCTGGCCTGCCTGGATATCGATACTGGGGCGCTTGCCTGGAGGACGGTGCTTAAGCCCGCAGTTGAGTTGTTTTGCATGCTCAGGGCTGTCAAGGAATCCACTGGCACGCTTGATTTGATGATCTCTACGGTTGACCTGGGGGAAACTTCCGAGGAACGCACGATATTGGCGGATATTGATTCAGAAATATTCAAGGTCAACTCTAAAAACGGGGCCATCCTGAATAAGGAAAAGTTGCCTTCTGTCTGCGAGATCGGATTCAGGAAAAGCAGCTTTATCCAGACGCAAAATTGGGTGCTTTATAATATGCATATGAATAAGATTAAGGCGGTGCGTAAAGATGCCGATTAAGGGCGTATTAATGCGAGCGTGCATTTTTTTAATAAGGCCGGCGGTTTTATCCCTTGTTTTTTTTCTGGGGCAGGGTTTGGCCTGCGCCGCAGCCGAAGGGCAGAAGATGCCCAATATCGTGATCATTACTTTCGCCGGCTTACGCAACTCTGAAAGTATTGATGACCCTACGCATCAGTATATGCCGCATATCTGGAACCAGATGCGCAAGGAAGGCACTTTCTACAATAATTTAGCCTCCGTGAATATGGCGTTCCATGTGCCATCTTTAAGCGCGATAATCTCCGGCAGAAAGTACGCTTCTTTCATTGAAACGCTTTATGCGCCTTCTTTGGCGCAGTACCTCAGGAAAAAGACAAAGTTGCCTAAAACTAAATTCTGGGAAGTGAATATCTGGACGATGAACGACAGGGTTTGCGTGAACTGCCCTGGATTCGGGGAAGAGACTTACCCTGCTTTTATCGGGTTTATGGGGATTGACTGTTCGCAGGAGTTTATTTATGTGGCTACTTGGCAATTAAAGGAATTCATGCGCAGGTATAAGGATATACTAAACAGCCAGCCCCTCGGCCATCCGCGCCTGCCGTTTTACTGCCACTGGGACAGCCTGCCATTTTATGAAGCAATCCAGGTGATCGTAAAGCAGTTCCATCCGGTGTATATAGATTACATGATCTCTGATGTGGAAAGCGCGCATTTCGGCACTTTCAGCGAATACGTGTTGGCATTAAAGAAGAGCGATGAGGAGATCTACCGGATATGGAACTTGATCAAAGAGGATCCGTTTTACAAGGACAATACGTATTTTATCGTCACTGTTGACCACACGCGCAACGCCTATTATATGCAGCATAATGATTTCACCAAAGCCGACCGCATGCCTGTCTGGATGTATATTTACGGCCCCGGCATTAAGAAAGGTAAAACCATCTCAAGGCAGATAGAGCATACGGATATATTTGCCACGCTTGCTTATCTATGCGGGGTTACTGCACCTCAGACAGAGGGGAAGGTGCTTGAGGACGCTTTTGGAAAGCGTTAAAAGGCAGGGAACTTTCTGTTATTTTCTTTCAAAATAGCCACGCCTTCGATCTCCACGAGCCATTCTTTTCTGCAGATAGGCGCTTGCAGGAAAACGCAGGGCACACCCGGGAATAACCTTTCGATCATTCTTTTTACCGTTGCGGAGTGCTGGGCATATTTTACGTAGATGATCAGAAAGGCGATCTGCCTTAAAGAGGCGTTGCCTGATTTAAGTATTGCTTTGATATTGAATAAAGTGCGTTTTGTTTGTTTTATTATATCCCCGGGAAAGAGTATCTTTCCGGATTTGCTGATGCTTGCTGTACCGGAAATATAGATGTGCGCGCGGTCAGCGTATGATACTTTGCTGCCTCTTTCAAAAGTCACGTTATATTTATACGCCGGGCACATCGCTTCAGGCGCCCGCAGGTAAGTTACCTGGTTGTTTTTAAGCCCGGCTACTGAAAGAGCGTTCATGCTTACTTTTGTGCCGGCGATCGTGCCGATCTTGCCTCCAATGCCGGTGCTGGCGACGAAGTGTGTTTTGTCCGTAAGGTTTGCTTTTCTTAATGCCATTGCGCGCGCCGAGGCCATTTTTCCGTAGTTAGAATACAGGCCGTTAATATAGACCCAGGTGCGCAAAAGGTTCTTTGTCAGGGTTGCTTTGCGTAGTTTCAGGTCTTTTTGCAGTTGTTTTAAAACATATATTGTTTGCACTCCTGTATCAGGCATAGGGCGCCTGAACGGGTGGTTAAGGTTCAAACTCCAGATATAACTGTAATTTTTAAGCCGGGTTATGTAACAACCGTGTTTCCTTCCGGCAACCCGGTAAGAGGCCACGCTTTTGCGGTGGGCCGGCGGTAGTTTTACGCAGTAAGCGATCAGGGAAAATGCGGCTTTTGAAAGTGGCGCCTGCCGGATAATTGATATAGGTGCATCTTTAAGGCGCAAGAAAGATAATATCTTTTTATCCGTTTTGTTGCTTTTAGTGAATAACGCGATATAAGAAACTGACCCGCTATCTAACCCGGATGCTTTTAAGGCCAAGAGGTAGTTCGCAGATAATGCTTTTAGCTGTGTAGAGAAATTTTCGCTCCTGGCGCCATCCGGCTCCACAGTTATATAAAATTCGCTTGTATTATTTTTTGAGAGGCAGGCGTAAGTTTTATAACCGCATCCGGCGCTCTTTTTTACGCATAAGGCAAGTGGCATAAATTTATCTTAACATACTACTCTTTGTTAATCAAGCCTAAGGCGGCTGGATGAATCTTTCTGCTTGCAACCGCCTATTCTATTAGGTAAGATGATGCGGATAATCAACTAATCCCGGAATCAAGACTATGACGGCATTTTTAGCGGCGTTTATATTCGTATTATTGGCGGAGATGGGGGATAAGACGCAGCTCTTGTCCATGGCTTTTGCCTCCCGTTACAGCGCGCACAAAGTATTGCTTGGTGTTTTCCTGGCCACGGTGATCAACCACGCGCTGGCAGTGGTTTTTGGCAGGTTTCTTGTTCAAGTTGTGCCCCTGGATATAATCTCTTTTATCGCTTCTTTGTCTTTTGTGTTCTTTGGTATCTGGACGCTTAAAGGCGACCAGCTTAAAGATGAGGATAAAGTTACTGGAAACTTCGGGCCGGTGATCACCGTAGCAATAGCGTTTTTCCTGGCGGAGATGGGGGATAAAACGCAGCTGGCCACGATCGCTTTGGCGGTCAAGTATAAAGGCATACTCAACGTGCTTATCGGTACTACCCTGGGCATGCTGGCCGCCGATGGGATCGGCATCATTGTCGGCGTCGTATTGCGCAGGCATATCCCGGAAAAGGCAATCAAATGGTTTTCCGCTTGCTTGTTTATTTTATTCGGCCTTTTGGGGATGTACAATATCTTGGTGAAATAATCTTTTAAGTCAAGGAGGGCTGATGAACACATTCATTTTATTATTCCAGTGCCGTGATCAAAAAGGTATTGTCGCCAGGGTATCGGAGTTTATCCTTAAGCATCAGGGCAATATCATTACAGCTGATCAGTACAGCACTGATCCGGATGCGGGATATTTTGTCATGCGCGTTGAATTTAACGCAGAACAGGCAAGTAAGGCCACCCTGGATATTGATTTTGTGCCTGTTGCGAAACAATTTGGCGCGGATTGGCATATTTATGATAAAGCGGAAACTTTACGCATGGGCATATTGGTTTCTGATCAAGGGCATTGCCTGGCGGATATCTTATACTTATGGGGTTCCGGAGAGTTAAAAGCTGATATCCCTTTTGTGTTAAGTAATTGTTCCAAACATGAGAAACTGGTCAAGCAGTATAACCTGCCTTTTTATTACCTTCCGGCGGATAAAGACAACCGCCGGGAAGAAGAGATCCTGGCGCGCGCGGTAAAAGAAACGGATTTCTTGGTTTTGGCGCGCTACATGCTGGTTTTCTCCGGAGATTTCCTGCGCAAGTACTCAAAAGACATAATCAATATCCACCATGGTTTCCTGCCTTCTTTTAAAGGCGCTGATCCTTATGGCAAGGCGCTGGAAGAGGGGGTTAAGGTGATCGGCGCTACGGCGCATTTTGTAAATGAGAAGCTTGATGAAGGGCCGATCATTGCTCAGGAGGTTGAGAGCGTATCGCATAAAGATAACCGCGATGACCTGGTAAGAAAGGGCAGGAACCTGGAAAAGAAAGCTCTGGCAAACGCGCTGTTTAGTTATTTAGACCATCGTATCATCCGCCACGGAAATAAGACGATCGTTTTCTAAGAAGGAGGTATCCATGGCCAATAAGAAGGTAGCGGTTATTGGAGCCGGTATCGGAGGGCTAGCCAGCGCCTGCCGGCTTGCCCACGATGGTTTTAGCGTGGATGTCTATGAGAAACTCCCTATCTGCGGCGGCCGCAATAACATAATTGAGGATAAAGGTTTTAAATTTGATACAGGCCCGAGTTTTGTGCTGATGCCGGATTTCTTTGAGGAGGTCTTTTCCTATTGCGGCGTAAAGATCAAAGATTACCTCGATTTGCGTGCGATCGACCCCAGCTATAAGATATTCTTCCCTGATGGTGATTCTTTCACTGTTTTTAAGGATAGCCGGCGCACTAAAGAGGAGATGGAGCGCATAGAAAAGGGCAGCGCGCTTGGTTTTGAGGCGTTCATCAAAGAAACCAGCCGCATCTATAAGGTCATCCGGCCGCTTCTTTACTCCTGCGTAACCTACCGGTCACTGCTTAATCCCTACTACTGGGGTTTAGCCGGAAGGATCCAGGCATTTAAATCTTACTGGGGGCTGGCGAAAAGATATTTCAAGAGCGAGAAACTGCTCTTTGCTTTTACATTTGAGGCGATGTTTATGGGCGTTTCGCCCTATCAGGCGCCCGCTTTTTACAGTATCATTACTTATACCGACCATGTGCAGAAAATATTTCATCCTATGGGAGGGATGTATCAGATACCTAAAGCGCTTGAGAAACTGGCTGCTTCATTTGGGGCGCGTTTTCATTATAACTGCCAGGTAGAAAGTATCAGGAATAAGGATAATTCTATAAATTTTACCTGCGCAGGGAAGCAATATTCCAGCGATTACGCTGTGGTAAACGCAGATTACCCTTATACACAGGCCAAACTGCTTAAACGCAGGAACCCGCGTTATAAATACTCCTGTTCGACTTATCTGATCTACCTGGGCCTGAAAAAGAAGGTGGATAATCTAGCGCACCATAACCTCTTTTTTGCCAATGACCTTAATAAGAATCTGGACCAGATATTCAAGGATCATATTCTGCCGGCTGATGCCTCATTTTATGTGCATGTGCCGACGGTAACGGACAGTTCGCTGGCGCCTGAAGGCAAGGATATCCTCTATATCCTTATTCCTGTGCCCAATTTAGAAGGCGCATCTGTCGGTTTAGGGGAAGGCGAAGCCGCTTTAAGAAAATTCGTTTTTGAGAAGATCAACCGTTGCTGCGGCTGTAACCTCGAGGAACTTATTGAAACAGAGCATCATTTTTACCCGGAAGATTTCATCAAGCGTTACAATATAGAATTCGGGGCGACATTCGGCCTGGCGCATAATTTAACGCAAAGCGCGTTTTTCCGCCCGGCTAATTTTGATTCAAAGATCAAGAATCTTTATTATGTGGGGGCAAGCACGCAGCCGGGAGGAGGGTTGCCTGTGGTTATCGCCAGTTCGCGTATTGTTGCGGACCTGATCAGCAAGAGATAGTTTTGATCTTTTGGATGACTTCCTGGATAGTTGATTCCGGAGTGGAAGCCCCTGCGGTTACGCCGATACTTTTAGCTTCAGCCAGCCAGTTTTTATTAATCTCGCCAGCGGAATTAACCCAATAACTGTTTTTGTTCAGGGACTTGCTTATTTCATATATTCTTTTAGTATTGGCGCTTGCTCTTGAACCGATAATGATCATCAGGTCGTTTTCTAAAGGCATACTCTTCATTTCATCCTGTTTTGTCTTCGTGGGCTGGCAGATAGTATTACGAAAATCAAGGTCTTTGACCTGGGTTTTAAGCAAAGCGACTATTTTTAAGACATTTTCCAGGTTCTGGGTGGATTGCACAATCACGCCGGCTCTTTTGATGCGTTTGATCGCCGCCAGATTGATTTTCTCCGGCCGGTCGATCACGATCGCCTTGCTGCTCAACTGGCCGATGATCCCGCGGACCTCATCATGCCTTTTATCTCCTACGATGATCACCTGCCTGCCATTATTCTCCAGGCTTTTAGCGATCTTATGTATCTCTTTGACCATAGGGCATGTGGCGTCCACGATCTTGTAACCGAGCGCTTTTGCTTTGCGCAACACCTTCCTGGAAGTGCCGTGCGCGCGGATAAGCAGTGTTTTCCCTTTACCTTTAGATAGGCGTTTGATTTTTCGGATCCCGTTTTTTTCTATCTCTTTGACCACATTCTCATTATGCACGATATCGCCGAGCATATAGATGGGATTTTTTAGTTTAGCTGTGGCCAGCGAGATATTGATCGCCCTTCTTACGCCAAAACAAAAGCCGGCTGATCTTGCCCGTGTGATTTTCATAGGTATTTCCCCTGAATGAATACCTTTGCGGTTAGTTTTATCTTTGCGAAGGTGTTTACATGCGCGCGAACGCTGAATAGATCATAGCCGTTTTTCTCTATGGCCTCCAGTATCCGGCAATAGAATTCTTTCATTGCCGCGGCTACAAAACGGCAGCGCGGGTCTTTGATCAGCCTGATACCCGGTGAACTTTCTTCATAGTATGCGCGGCAGCGCGCTATCTGAAAGCGCAACAGCTGGATGATCTTTTCATCCACTTTGCCTTTTTCTAGCGTTGCTGCGGATACGCCGAATTTGTCCATCTCGTCAATAGGCAGGTAGATCCTTTGCCGCGCGAGGTCTTCTTTAATGTCCCGGAGGATGTTGGTCAGTTGCATGGCGATGCCTAATTTAACGGCGTATTCTTCAGCGTTCTTTTCCTTGTAGCCGAATATCTTTAAGATCATCAGCCCCACCACCCCGGCCACTTTATAGCAGTATTCCCGCAGGCTTTTAAAATCCGCGTAGCGGTTTACGCTGATATCCATACGCATACCCTCAAGCAGTGTTTCAAAATATTCTCCAGGGATAGCGTAGTCATTTACTGCCTGCCGGAAAGCAAGAAGCAGCGGTTGCTTTAGCTGTTTTTGACTGTAAGCAAGCCGGATATCGTCCTCGAGTTTCTTAACGAGTTTTTCTTTGTCGCCAAAGTTTTCCGAATCAACGGTTTCATCGCTTTTCCTGCAAATCGCGTATACGGCATAAGCGGCTTTTTGTTTATCCGCGGGAAGAAAGAGGGAGGCAAAGTAGAAACTCCTGGCAAATTCTTTTGTCACCACCCTTGCCTGGCGGAATCCCTCTTTGAGCGCTTTTTCTTCCATAGGAGTATTCTACAATCAAATAACTTAAAATCCAAGCCCAATTCTTTTTTAGAAACAGTTTCCAATCCAATCGGGAAACTGTTTCCCCTTTGGTTTGGAAACTGTTTCTAAATTGTGTTGATAACGCGCGTTTTTAGTAATAAAATATGTTTATGTCTAAATATATGGCAGTATTGTTGCTTTCTTTATTCATCCCGCTGCTTTTTAGTTTTTGGCCCGGCCTTAAATTCTGGAAGAATATCAAACCGCTTAGCTGCTCGATTTTGATCGTTTTGTTTATTTTTGGCGCTTGGGACAGTTTTGCTGCCTGGCGCGGGCACTGGTCTTTTGCGCCTGATGGAGTGTTGGGCTTTAAGTTCATCAACCTGCCTGTCGAGGAGTGGCTGTTTTTTGTGGTGATCACCTTTTGTTGTATTTTTACCTGGGAAGCGCTTAATTATATCAAGAGAAAGCTTAAATGAAAGAATATACGCTGATCGCTTTGGGTTCAGTTATACTGGTCATCCTGGCAGACAGGGTGACGAAGATAAATATATTGAAAGAGAGGGTTTTTTATCTGTTTTTGGCAGTCATCCTCGGATTCAAGCTCTTGGTCAATGGTTATCTTACGGGCGAGAATATTGTGATATATGACCCGGCATTCTTCCTGGGTTTAAGGATCGGCAGCATACCTTTAGAGGATTTTCTTTTTGGTTTCAGTATGGTGGCCACCGGGATAATCTCCTGGGAATTCTTTAAGAGGAGGATTAAATGAAGAAATCCCTGATAACGTTTGTAATAATTTTTTCTGTTTTTCAGGTTGTTTACGCTGCTGACTGGAAGAGCTTGCATGAAAAAGCCGATACTCTCTCTTTGCTGCAGGCGCAAGGGGCAGTAACTAGAAGCCCTGATTCTTTCCCCGAGAGATACATCTTAGGGCTGGTCTATTTGAATATGTATAATTCCGACGCCTCTTACAATACTTTCTTACGCCTGTATACCGGCTTTCCGGGGAATTTTATGGCTAAATGGGGACTGGCTGAATCCCTGCGCCGTAAACATGCTTTGGACAGGTCCCAGGAGTTATTAGAGGAGATAATCAAAGACGAACCGGGATTTTCACCGGCGTATTTAAGCCTGGGGTATGTAAAATATCTTAAAGGCGATTTTGAGTCGGCCGTCAGGCTGGCTTTAAAGGTAATCGAGCAGGATCCTGGGGCGGTTGATTTAAGCAACCGCGTGCGCGCCTATTGCCTTTATGCCGGGAGCAAAGGCTTGATCGCCCATTACGGAGGCATGCTTTCTAAAGCGATAAACGGCACAGCCGTCAAGCACAATTTAGATAAAGCGGAAAAGCTGCAGCCGAATTCAACGCAGGTGCTTTTTGGCCTGGGCAGCTATTATCTTTTGGCTCCGGTGATTGCAGGGGGCAATAAACATAAAGCGGAGATCTATCTGAAGAAAGCGGTTGTCCTTGAGCCGCGTTTTGCCGATGTCTATGTAAGGCTGGCGCAGCTTTACAAGATCAGAAAAGACAGCGCAAAATACAAACATTACCTGAAAGTTGCTTTAGACCTTGACCCGGGTAATGAACTGGCGTTGGATACTCAAAGTAATACCTGTAAGTTCATCTGTACGGGGGGCAAGGAGTAATCAGATCTTGAGGATCTTGCTGGAAAACGCGTTGAGGGTATTTTTGTATTCCTGGCGCATCTTTAGAGTGGAGATCTCTTTGCCTGCTTTAGTGAACAGGTTTTTGATCTGACATTTGGCATAGGCAAACGCTCCTGTTTCCCGAATAAGGTTTTTGATTAGTTCAAGTTCTTTCCGCCCCGCGTTATCAGAAGCCATCACTTTATTGATCAAAGTTTTATTACGCGTGCCTGCTTTACGGAAAGCATACCAGATAAGCAGCGTTCTTTTTGCTTCCTTAAGGTCGGTAAGGCTGGATTTGCCGGTTTCTGTTTCCTTGCCAAATATGCCGATAATGTCGTCCTGGATCTGGAACGCCCGCCCTAAACACATGCCATAGCGGTATAATTTTTCTACCTCTTCAGGCCCGGCACCGGCAAGTATCGCTCCCATAGTAAGCGGCGAAGCGAAAGTATAGTTAGCGGTCTTATAATCATATACTTTGTAAATATCATCTTTGGTGACCTCCGGTATTGGTTTTGTACCCAGTAATAACTCAATGAATTCTCCGCTGCCGGTGTAGAGGGCGGCGCTGATAAGTTTCTTAAGAGCTTCTTCTTTGCGGCCGGGTTTTTCCCTGATCGCCAGGAAAGCGTCCAGCGCCAAAGCGTACATTACATCGCCGATAACTAAACTTAAATCTTCGCCGGAGAACTTCAATTTCCTGTTTTTAACGAATCCTTTATTAAGCAAGGCGTGCATAGAGAGTTTGCCGCGTCGGGTTTCGGATTTATCAATAATATCGTCATGCACGAGCATGAAATCATGCAGTAACTCTAAACTTAAAGCGCTTCGGTAAAGACCGCTGGCCTGTTTCTTGGCAAAACCCAGGTAACCGATGCAGAAAAGCACGGGGCGCACCCTTTTACCGTCGCGGGAGATGAACTCTTTGATACTGTTGAAAAGCAGGGGGGAAAGGGCGGAAAGCGAGTATTTTTTATCAAACTCGCGAGTATAATTTGTTAATTCATTTTCAATCCTGTTTTTTATTCTCAAAAACATAAAATTATGTTAACATAGGCGTATTACTAAAGCAAACAAAATATGCTTAAGAATATCGTGCGTGCCTTAAGGTTGCCTTTTTTAAGCGCGAGCATCCTGCCCTATTGTTTTGGGTCGTTTTTGGCAGCTAAATCCCTGGATATGCGAGCGTTTGTCCTGGGGTTTTTTTGTGTTTGCGCCACGCATTTAAGCGCTAACTTGATCAATGATTACGCTGATTCCCGAAGCGGAGCGGACTGGCTGGATAAATCCTATTATCCGTTTTTCGGCGGTTCAAAACTGATCCAGGCAGGGGTGTTCTTTGAGAAATTTTATTTTTATGGAGCGTTTATTTTCGCGGGCCTGGCTTTAATCAGCGTTACGTTACTTTCTTGTTTGCTTAAAAGCCCTTTGGTCATTGCCATCTATCTTTTGATTATTTTCTTAAGTTGGCAGTATTCGGCTAAGCCCTTAAAGTTTTCTTATTCGTACCTGGGGGAGTTATCTCTATTTTTGCTTTTTGGACCGGCGCTGGTCGCCGGAGGGTATTTTATCCAGAGCGGGATATTGTTTGACTCCAGGAGCGTCATTCTTTCCTTGCCCTTCGGCTTTATGACCACGGCGATCCTTTTTGCCAATGAAGTGCCTGATTATAGTGAGGATAAACTTTCTGCAAAACACAACCTGGTAAGTATCATCCGGACTGAGCGCGCCTATCAGGTTTATTCTGTGCTGGAAGCGGCAGGGTTTATCTTTATCGCGCTGGGTATTTACCTGGGTTATCTTGGCTTTGTCAGCCTTTTTACATTCATACTTGTTTTTCCTGCAATGCAGGCAGCAATGATAATAAAAAATCACTACGCTGATAAAGCGGCTTTGCTTAGATCATCCGCTTTAAGTATCGGCGTCCAGGCTTTGGCAAGCCTGTTATTGATCGCAGACAGGTTATTATGAAGAAGATCGTAGTCATCGGAGCGGGTTTTGCCGGGTTAACCGCTGCGATGAAGCTAAAAAAATGCAGCATCAAGAAAGGCTTTGAGGTCACCCTGGTCAGCGACAAAGATGATTTTACTTTTCTGCCTATGCTGCCTGATTGCCTGGGGCAAAGGATAAAGCTGGAACATTTGGCATTTGAGGCCAGGGCCTTAAGCCATAGGTACGGGTTTGATTTTGTAAAGGATAAAGTTGTTTCGGTTGACCTGGAAAAGAAAATAGTATCCACGACCGCTTTGGAATTGGATTATGATTACCTGGTCATTGCCAGTGGTTCGCAAACTAATTTTTACGGTAACCGGCAGATAGAGGAGCGCGCATTTAAGCTTGATGATGTTTTTGATGCGCGCCTGATCCGGGGTATCGCGGCAAAACATGACCGTGATGCGTATATTGTTTCCGGAGCAGGTTATACCGGTATTGAGGTAGCTACGCATTTAAAGGCCTATTTTAAAAAAAATAACCTGAATAAACGCGTGATCATTGTAGAGCGCGCCCATTCCATACTGGCAATGCTTGAGCCCTGGATGAGGGATTATTGCCTGGATAACCTTAAATCTTCAGGCATAGAGGTTTCTACGGATACGGCAGTGACATTGGCCGGAGAGAAGGATGTTGCCTTAAGCGACGGCAGGATATTTGATAATGCTTTGCTTATCTGGGCGTCAGGCGTCAGGTGCGCGGATTTTATCCAAAACCTGCCAGTGCCTAAGAACCAGCAGGGAAGGATCATCGTTGACCGGTACCTGCGGTTGAATGATTCCTGTTTTGCCGCCGGAGATGCCTGTTATTTCAAGGAAGGCGATAATTTTTTAAGGATGGCTGTTCAGTTCGCGATCATGGAAGGTTTATCTGCTGCTGGAAATATCATAAGAAGCATCCAGGGCAGGAAACTTCTTAGTTACCGCCCGGTTGACCTGGGTTTTATCATACCGATGGCTAATTACAGATCCTGCGGCAGGATCTTAGGAATAAATATGAAGGGCCGCATACCGACGGCAATGCATTATTTGATGTGTATCTACAGGGTTTACGGATTTAAAAATAAAATAGGTATTATAAGCGACCTGATAAAAGCCTTGTTTTTATCAGGCAAAGGAGGGCCAAGATGATCGACCTGGCGATCTTAGTTTTAAGGGTTGCTCTGGGGGTTATGTTCGTGGGGCATGGTTTACAGAAAACGTTTGGTTTATTCGGCGGCCCTGGTATCGGTGGGTTCAGCCAGATGCTTTCCGGGATGGGGTTTTATCCTGCGTTACTTTGGGCTTATATCGCCGCCTATGCAGAACTTCTGGCAGGCGCGCTTTTATGCCTGGGCCTATTTACGCGTGGGAGTGCCGCATTATTATTGATCTTGATGATTGTGGCTACCTGGAAGGTCCATTTATCCAAGGGGTTCTTCCTGGCGCAGGGAGGGTTTGAATACGCTTTTCTTATTTCCGCTGTCTGCGTAGCTTTGATCTTATTGGGGCCTGGCAGGTTCAGCATTTTGAAGTTCTTTAAGTAATAATTGATTTCCTGCTACCGGATCCGGTTGGTCTATTCCGGGTGTTTAATTTATTGACCGCGCGTTTAGTTGTGTTATATTTATTCCCATGCATAAACTGATCAGGAACTTTTCTGTTTGTTTCTTATTGCTCC
>Ga0265297_10008094_pt1 | contig 14190 bp, 11 predicted proteins | sample Munlanlwell13791_FD_192502 | JGI IMG/M metagenome (GOLD analysis project Ga0265297, IMG submission 192502) | Leachate microbial communities from a municipal landfill in Southern Ontario, Canada - Leachate well 137-91 | ecosystem: Engineered > Solid waste > Landfill > Unclassified | place... | reverse complement strand
GTTCCCATTTGTCTTACCTCCATTCTGGCGTTCTAGTTCTTGAACTCGACGTTCAAGTTGGTCATTCTCAGTCTTCAAAACATTGTTCTGCTTACTCAGCCTGACAACTTCCTCGTTTAGAGCTTCATTCTTACTTCTAAGCCGCGTGACTTCCTCCTCCAGATTCATCTTATCTGTTCGGAGTTTGTCTACATCTTCTCGGAGGTCTGACACTTCTGAGCGGAGTTCTTTGATTGTTTCCTGAAGCTCACATCTGAAGGCAGAAGTAGCAGCATTGAACTCCTTCTGCCAATCAAGCTCGAACTTCTTATCATCAGCTTCAGACTGTGTAGATGTGGTGCGCTTACTTATGAGATAATCAAGTCCTTTTGTAAGGACAGCTCCCATAGCTCCTGCTACACTAACAAGGACGGCATCATTCATACAAACAGTCTCCACTGACTCGTTTACTATAATATACTAGCAAACAAAGTCATCAGCAGTTACATTCCGCGAGGAAGTATTTGGCCAGTCTCTGGTCTTACGCTCCCAGAACCTCCTCCTGAAACTCTTACTCCAGTATTTATAACTCTGACAATCTTTATATAGCTCTGTGCTGTGTGCTGTGATCCAACTTTGCCTCTCTGATACTTTGGCAGCTTAGATGCTACATCACAGCCATCCACTTTATAAGCCATTATTCACACCTCACAAGTGCACTACAGCTTGCTCCTGTGTTATTTGTCCCACAACTAAGATACTCTACTGCAACATACTGGTGGTCATCACCATATATATTTATTGTATAGAATGAACCTGAAGCGTCGGTCTCTGCTGCATAAAACATAAGTCCACCAAGATCTGGATTCCCTGCATAACCAAGATTTGGGTGGACAGGAAAGAATCCTATATTCTCATTATATGTGCTACTACCAGCAGGTATCGCACACTGCCACTTCATTGGAGTAGATGGGTATGCAGCACCAGAAGCAGGAAGCCCTTGCATAGCAGATGTCCCTGTATAAACTGTAGAGCTTGTGTAGTTTGCACAGATATTTACTCCATCAGCAGTAGGGTCTCCATTTGTGTCCTTGAATCTTTCTATCCAGAAGACATTAGTCTGTGAGGACAAATCGACCCAGAAGGCTATGTTAAGTCTCCCGCCATCACTGCTAATATATGTTGATCCAAGTGATGCCGATCCAGCATTTGTTGTAACATAGAAGTATGATGAAATATCTCCAGTTAGATTCCCTGCCCCATCAGTTGTGTGGCCAACAGTAATCCTGATACCAGGTCTTTGACCACTTGTAGCAGAAGACCCAAACTCAAACTTTATTATAACAGGATTTGTGGCTTGGAGACCATCTGTGAACTGTCTTATCTCATACCCCATATACTGATTGGCAGATGTTGGGTAAGATACTGTCCCCCAGTCTATCTGTCCAGTATCAGCAGTTTTTGTTACACCAAGGGCTTCCATTGCACTACATAGTGCAGACCCCCATGCTTGAAAACTTGCAGCATCAAGCTGATATGGTGCTGTAACAATTCTTTGATAAGACATTATTCATACCTCAAGGCTAGACTTTTTGATGAAGAATTAGAATTGACTGTTCCGATAGCATTTCCCATAGTTTTGTATGTGTGACTGCTACCAAGAATAGTCAATGAAATATCTGTTGCTGCAGAAATATCTGCTGTGAAATAAACACAAGCTCCAAGGTCTGGATTATCAGCATATCCAATATACGGGAGGATAGGGAATAGGCCAATGTTTCCTCCATAAGATGCTGTCCCAGTATATGGGCAAAGACAGCATATCCCTGCTGATGCTGGAGATACAGGGAAGCCTTGCCCCTTCTTTGGGAAATATTGCTGATAGTTCGCTCCAGAATAAACCCAAACAGCATTAACCCCATTGGAATTATTTGATCCATTTGCGTTTTTAGTTCTCTCAAGAGTGAACATGAATATATATGATGTATTAGAAAACATCGCAAAGTTTACTCTATCAGATGCTCCACTAACATAGCAATCTGAGGCGGAGGTTGAGTTAGTGCTATTCCTCATAACCATAACTGCTGTAGTTGTACCAACAAAGTTTCCTGCACCATCAGTTGCTCTTCCAAGAGTTATATGTATTGCACAATTTGATGCAGATGATATGCCAGAACCATACTCTATCTTTACTATAACAGGATTAGATGACTGAGTAGCATCAGAGAATGCTCTTATCTCATATCCCATCATCTGATCTGTTGTGCTTGGTGCTGCAACTGATGTCCAATCAATCTGTCCAGTGTCAGCTGTCTTGGTGAATCCAACAGCAGTTAAGGCATCAGATAGCTTCTTCCCCCAATCTCTAAAATATGCAGCACTACTACATGATGGTGCAGTAGAGAATGATTGTGTCGACATTATTCATACCTCATGGCTACACAAATTGTCGAAGTTGTGTTTCCATTTGTAGTTCCTGCAGCAACTTGTGAAGCAACAAAGTCATAGTTTTGCCCAAAAATTGAAACAGTAAATATTGAACCTGCTGACCCAAGTCCTGCTGAATCATATATTATCGCAGCAAGATTTGGATTAGCAACATATCCAATATTTGTGCAGGAAGGGAATAGGCCGATGTTCCCTGCATATGAAAATCCACCAGAATACGGGCATAAACAAGGAATCTTCGCTGATGATGCAGAAAGAGGATACTGTAGACCTCTCTTTGGGAATAAAATCTGATATGTTGCGGTCCCAGATGTGTATCCAATATCTACACCAGTATCTGTATCTGACCCGTCATCACCTTTTGTTCTAGCAATATAGAAGCCAAAAGCATACGTTTGTGTATCACCAAACAATGCAACAGAAACTCTATTTGTATCAGCACTAACAAAACAAGGCTGCAGAGATGTCCCCTGAGACCCTCGATAACACTGAATAACATTCGCTGTCTCTCCAACAAAGTTTCCTGCACCATCAGTTGCTCTTCCTATTGTAATTTGTATACCAGGATATGCTGCAGAACTACCTGCTCCATATTCAATCTTCAATATCATCGGATTTGAAGATTGAAGCGTGTCAGAAAAAGCTCTTATCTCATATCCCATCATCTGATATGATGATGCGGGTTTTGCTGCAGAAGAAAGGTCTACTTGCCCAGTGTCAGCTGTCTTAGTGAATCCAACAGCAGTTAAGGCATCAGACAACCCTTTTGCCCAAAGTCTGAAGTTGGCATCACTCGAATTATTTGATTGAGCCCAGAACGAAGTCTTAGCCATATTATGCCTCTAACTGGACATATGTTGCAGTAACTACAACTGTCCCGGTATTTTCATCAAGATTCTTTACAGTTATACAGACTGTGTCTGGTTGCCCTGCATCAAGACTGAAGACCAATGCAGCAGGATTCAGATCAAGAGTAAGATTTGACGACTCTGTTATAACCTCAAGAAGAACTCCGTGCTCACCTACAGGGTCAGTAGTTTGACTACGAGCAGCATCTGCAGATTGATGAGCAGAAGTCGAATATACCCTAACCCATGCAGCCCTACTCGTCTGTAGTCTTATTACAGAGCAGCACTTTCCAAGGGAAAGAGTCTTTCCTGAGTCTGTTGCTTGAGGAGCAAGAGAATCTGTCTCTACATAAGTAGTTGTTCTACTTTGGAGTCCTGACCCACTGCTCCCTCCTGCTTCTCCTGGGAGCCAAGTGCTCGTGGCTTCATCATATAGAATTGTGTTGCCATCAGCAACTCCAGAGGTATTTACATCTCCAAGATCATTTATATTGATCTTCTGCCCATCGCCTGCTGCTCCAGAGTGCTTGTGACCAGTAGACCCATCGAATGGCAAATCCTCTATTTGAGTTTTCCGTATTTTAGTTTCAGACATTACGAACCTACCCAACTAGTTGTATATTCCACAATAAACCTATCATTTGCTATTCCATAGACTAAAACAGATGATCCAGATATTGTGAAATCATACGATGCACCTTCCATAAGCCTAATACCATTCTTCCATACCTTAGCACTATCAATAGGATGTGGAAGATTTATCTGCGTTATATCCCCTATTGGGACATACTGCACTGTATACCAAGGCTTAACTAGAGCAAGCTGTGTTTCAAGACCTTGAACATAAGGTATAAAGATGAGAAGGAACTCATCAAGATTATCAAAACGCTCAGAGCCAGTTGGATATTCTATCCCTGGAGTTGGCGGGTCAGTATAGTAATCATATCCTATCTCTGATTCACCAGAGTTGAAATCAGAAGTTGGAGCCAAATCAGGATTGTCTGAAATCTGTGTTATGACTACTTGGTCACGAGCCGCTTTGTTAAGCGCCTCTTTGATTCCCTCTATTCCTGCTCTCCTTAGCTGCTTACCAACTTGAGTGCCAATAGCATCATGGAGCGTTATTCTTGGTCTTCCAATGACTCCCATGTCTATCCTCTATATGGAACTAATCTAGTTTCGACTTCTCCACCACGCTTATGACTTATCTCCTCGATAACATAGAGAGTTCCATTTTCCTTGTCTGAAGACAGGATTGAGTTCTTGTATCTAACTGTCTGCCCAATTTGAGCATACGGATTGATATTGCTAACAGCAAGAGGATCATACAATCTGTATGCCTCTCTGAGCACATTCAAAGCGTAAGCATTGGCATCATCGATGTTTGTCAGGTATTCGTTCTTATCCGAGATGTTCAATGCTCTTATTCTATATTTGTCCATTAGAGCCTTATCAGCGTCTGTATCGAACGGAGGAGTGGTCCCAAGAGTTGCACTTGCATATACCGGCTCAGATACAGCAACTCCTTCTGCCATAATATTGAATATCTTGCAAGCAACAGAGTATGAATACGCTGATGTGTGGTGATCGACCTTTCTCTCATTGATTGGAGCAGGCTCATCAAGATGGAACTTTATATACTTAACTGCAGGAAGATCTGGGTCAGCATCTTGTGTAAAGTCGAAACTCTTGATGTCCTTCATATCCTGAGTTCCTGCGACTTTGCTAAGACAGGGAATCCACTCTGATCCTGGAGCCTCTGCTCTTACAAATATGCTATATGTGCAAGGGTAGATACCGTGCCCAGAAACCTTAGCAGAAACTCTATACAGCTTTACTTCCTGCTGTAGAGTTATTATAAGAATGTCCCTATCAGTAAGAGCAGGAGTATTATGATCGCCAGGCATCGGCTGCTTATATGGCTTCTCAGCAGATGGATACCCTTTCCCGCTTCCGAAACACCAGAACCCACAGGAAGACTTTGCCTGGTCTATAGCATAAGATGGGTGGTATCCACCAGACTCCATGACAATCATATCATCCTGATCGTATGTATATCCATTACCAGGATTATAATCATAGTCAATCTTCAAATCTTCTTCTGGATTCTCAGGATCAACATATCCTGAATAGCACGCAGTAGCACCATTCATGGATTTTGCATAATCTACAAGAGAGTCCCTGTCAACTTCTGAAAGACGGACATTTACTTGTGTGTATATCTGAGAATCATTCCTCTCACGAGATACAGAGAAATCATTCTTGAGTTCATACGCTGCTATATTCTGCTGCAGAATATACGCAGTATCTACATCTGAGTGCTCATTTATCTGCAGATAATAGTTCGGAGGAGCAAATTGGCTAAGCCACTCATCAACAAGTTCGAGGTGCTTCTTGTCATCCCAGATTCGGAGTATGTTAGTCTTGTTGTCTGAAGGCAGAACAACAACTTCTTTCCCAGCGAATCTATGTAACTCGATAGCAGAAGAAGGTGCTTCAACACACCTAGCTCTCATCCAGAAGCCTTTTGGATCACTTGTAACTGGGACGTTAGGATCAAGATCAGATAGCTTTACAGCAACCCAATCTTGAAGGTCAGTTTCATCAAATGCAACAACCCCGCTGGACTCAAATGACGAAGCCTTATCGTCTTGCTCATAAGCCCATCGGCTATCTTGCCAGCACCTTCTTAGCCAGTTATCAAGAGAGGCTTCATATTCTTCTTGACTTGCAAAGTCATACTGTTCAGCAGATATTGGATCAACCTGGACCCATGAGCTACCATTATAGACTTCCCAAATTATGCTTCCACCAACACCTACTGTCCTAAGATTCATATATAGGTGGGTGAAGCGGTGGTTCTCCACAGAGAGCATGAAGTAAAGCATCTCTCCTGGTGCAACAAGAGCCACCATATCACTATCATGGACCTTTGGAGAGTCAGTTTCTTTTTGGACTTTCGGATCATCTGTGGTCCCTGTTATATCTACATATTCCATAGGACCACCATAGGTTCTTCCTGTATACATATAGTTGTAGACTCTATCGAAAACAAAGTCATTAAGAACTGGTAGGCAATTCTTAATGTAGTTTATCGCAGAGCTATCAACATGCTGATATCCAGCCTGTAAAAGAACCTCATATATGACTTTGTTTAGAGCATTGCACCCGTCGAATGAGTCAACAGGAGACTTCCATCTCGTATAAGTTGCATATAGATGAGCAGGAGCACCAAGGCCACCTTCAGCAACAGAAGTGTTAAATGCCTCTGTGCTAACATACAAAGCTCCTTCACCATATACAACGAATACAATTCCATCCTTTAGAGTTATCGGGGACTTATTCCCTTGACCATCAAAGAAGAATATACCAGGAGGAATAGTCTGGTTCCAATTGTAGGAATAATCTCCATTATCTGTCAAGTGCCTATAGACTCTAAAGTCTCCAGTTTCATCTACAAGCTCAAGCTCAACTTGAGGAATCTCTACTAAGTCTGCTTCCCACTTTCCAACACAGGCAGTAAGAAGGCCATACTTAGCACAGTTGCGAGCAGATACCCTGAGCGTGGGCATCGCAGCCTCTACGCTCTCAGGATCAGAGTCTATAACAAATGTCCCTTTCTTGATGAATGAGTTATTATGCTCACTTCCAACAACCCTTTCAAATACGAGAATCACATCCATAGGATTCCAGAAGTTGGCATAGGTCCCAAACTCATCATCTATGACATCAAGAGTTAGAGTATCTGCTATATCAGATCGACTCTGCTCTATTGTATACTCTGTAACAAGCTCTGTTATCTCAACTACGTTCTTGAGACGAGGTATTCCAGTTGTTATATCATAAGGAGGATGCTGTCCACTCTGATCTAGGACATAATCTCCTTTGAATATTCTAAACTCAGAAGCTAGTGGGTTATCATCGAGAGGTTCCATCAGCTTAACGTAGTTATCTGATGTTTCAAGAATCAACTTCGCGTTGAATCTGTCATCTACCTCTCCGTCTGGAGAAGCATTCATGCTGTGGAACTTGGCATATGTATCTGGCTCATAGAAATCTGCAACAAACATGAAACCATAGTAAGGCTTCATATCTGCTATAGCTTCTTTTATTGCGATTCGGAAGTCGCCATCTGAAGACCCAATCTTCATATTGAGATTTGGGTCCATAGAGAATGTGAAGATTGGGTCTACATCTATATCTCCACCTGCAGTATCCCAGGAAACCCCGTCCATACGATTGTTCCAAGTTACCTCATCTTCATTCCAATCTTTGAGGATTCTATACACAGCAATACTCGGATACCCAAGTCCAAGGTTGTAGAACTGCATATAGACATCATCTAGTTCCCATTTTGCCTCATACTTGTCAAGAGGGAATCTGAGCAGTGCCCGAAACTCGTGGTCAGAATCCGCCCCAAATCCGACATATGTATATTCATCAGAAGAGAAGTTTGTTGTCGGATCATCCTTCTTGATATATGATGTCTCTTTTCTAAAATGAGGCTGCGAATACATAGTTGGGAACCTCTCATTATTAAGATCATGACCAACCATATCAATATACGGGCACTCAATTTGATATGTTGGCTCAAAGTCTAGTATATATCGGAACTGGTCTATCTCATCATCATGCTCAAACACAGTTCCATAGTCAAAATCTTCCCACTCTTCAGACTTGTGTCTGCGAAGCTGGACCTTTATATCCCATGGACAATCATTATCATAATAAGTTGGCATTATTATTTCGCGGAAGTCTAACGCCCACTCTCTTATGTCCCATGGTATATTGATAGGTCGAGAGATAAACTGCGAATGCTGCTCAGACGCAGGAATAACAAGTAATGGGAGATCAAATGTCTCCCACTCTGCATTCCCGACTGAGCCGGAATTCATCCACCGATTATCCTGTGGGACAGCCATTATACCCTCGACAGGGTTATTCTAAAGGTAAGATCAAGCTGCTTTGTAGCATCTTTTGGGAGAGCATCAGTAAATGTATGTAGGGTATACATAGCATTACTGATGTTACTCCATCTACAGAGAATCTCACCAATATTCCCGTTACACTGATAACTCTTTATGCTTACAGAGTTCTCAATATAGAATCCATCTGTAGGGCCAAGGTGAGGTTCTGCCCAAACCGGATTATCTGTGGTCCCAATGTTTGTTCCTCTTATATATGTCTGAGTAGCAACTGGGTCTGAATTGTCAGTTCCACAGATATGGCCATTTGAACCCCACCAACTGCTGCTTACAAGACCAGCAAGTCCAGTATTCAATATCAAACCCTTGACAGTCCTACCATCAAGACTCTCACTATATGGAGTATCAGAAGCTCGAACTATCGTTGTCTTACACCTAACTGTCAATATATCAGCAGATGTCTTTGTGACAGTTATTGGGTCACCTACCTCATCTCTGAAGAGGTTCCTACTCCAGAATGTCCCACCAGATGACGCACTGACAAGGCCAACTTCTTTCAAGTCACCGTTACCTTCGCTTGTTCCCCACTGAGCGCCAAGGATAAAATACGGGGCACCAGCAGTTACTGTGCTTGTGCTACAAAGTTCTGATATTGCTATCTTCCTTGAAGTCTCTGCACCAAGAGTAGTATCAGTTGTTGCTGGTTCAGTATTATTTGTCCCTATTGCAATATAAGGAAAACAAGCACCCGTCATAGGAGAGGTTGCTGAGAACTGTGCTGAAACAGATAAGCGCCTATTGAGTCCTGAGTCGAGGATTGTGTTCTTGTGCCAAGGAAGATGTAGCTTTACCCTGCCGGTCTTAGCATCCTTTAGAGTGACCTCCCACTCAGTTTTGAATCCTACACCGCAGTCCACGATATGTCTGTTATTTGGTATGAACAGACCAGATCTTCGTTTGGCGAAGTCACATCGTTGATTAAAGTCCACAGTATTCCTCCGACTATATTGCTAACAGAGAACTTATCTATATATCCAGTCTTGTCACCTACAGAATATGATGATCCACCAGACCAGAGAATAGAAAGAATCTGATTTGCAACACTTATAGAATCTTCAACATCATAAGTATAGTTGTCTGTCCTATCAATAACCACAAGCTGGTTGACAAGAGTCAGTGTCTCTTCAGGAGTCATTATGATAACGTTTGTCCAATCTATCGCAGATACAGAGTTCTGCAACTTCAACGTCTCATCTGACTCGATATATCTCGGCCAATTGCTGCTACGAAGATAATGTAGGGTAAACCTTCCATTTGCATGTCTAGCCGCAACACAAAGGACTACCCATTGAGCCTCATAAGCAAGTGGCCCTCCCCCAAGGAATGCATCATCAATATATAAGTCACCACTTAGCTCTGATGTGTCTATCACATTTTCCGTAGCCCAGACACTCTCGTAAGGAGGTTGACTCCTTGCCCTCCAACAGAGTTTACCATCAGAAGACCTCTTGTAAAATAGCAGAAGATCATTTTCTCGATCTGCTATCGTTACAGCAGAACTCCCTTCAGTAACTTTCTGTAAAAATGGAGTAACAGTGGTTATAATAAGTCTCTCATCATAAACCCACACCTCAGGGTGATACTCATCAATCCAATACTCATATCCAACACAGACGTTTCCAAGAGGGTCTATTGATATGAAAGGATTATGTATCTTGCCATACTGACCAGAGGGAATCAGAGGCAAATCCCAAGTTGATTCCCAATCAGAGTCATCAACAAGAACAAGTCCTACCTTTAGTTTCCCTGTCTCCTCATCTACAAATGTCCCGTATACTCTTCCATCAACAGGAGATACTGCCATCCTTGGGCGATTCTTTATTACAGCATCTCGCCTCTCAATGTGACCAGATTTTGTCTCACCCATTGTCCTCCTGTATTGAAAATACTTCTCATCATTTATCGGGTCTTTGAACTTCACATTAGACCTCTTTCAAAATGACGACAGGAGTGAACCTCTGCTCTCCAAACTTCTGTCCAGGTATCGGGCGAGGATCAAAGTTGAGAATCGTCACCTTTGGATTCCAAACAAAGTTCATCATCACTTTGTCTTCTGGGTCTCTCTCATCATCAAAGGTGACACTGCCTTCTTCATAATCAATTGTGAAACCTGTATCAAGAGCTAGGCCATTTAGCCACACTTTAGTATTTGTTGCTTCGTCTGTTGCAAGATTCCGATACGGAGCGAAGTATTTGTAATATGTATCATCACCTTTTGGCCAGCACTCTACAGCCCCGTTTGTATCTGACACAATTGAATCGTATCTCGCATCAAACTGCCACAACTTCAGATATATATTCTGACCGAAGAACCGCATGTAGGTATTGATTACATCAACACCTGCCTTCTTCATCTGAGAGTATGCCAGCTGAATCTTGTGATATTGGACAAGACGAGGGTCACCATACTTCTTGCGGTAGACAACCTTATCATCAAGATTATTACCCTTGTATTCTGCAAACTCAGGTTGCCCTTCAAGCAGTGTGAACTCAACCGGATTGTTGGCAAGAACCTTGTTTACATCTGCCTCTGGAGAATAGTATGGTTTTGATGTGAATATCCAAGAAACTCTTGCCATCTTCTTACCTCATAGACGAGTTTATGATCGCCACTTTATACTTATCAAACTCTGATGGTGGCGCTTTCGGTTTCCTTACTCCGCCAATATTGACGTTACCTTTTATACTGGTAACTCTTATCTTCCCTTTCGGTTTTTCGGCCATCCTAGTAGCTCTATTCCTCTCTATCTATACCTAGTAAAGCTAAATCCACCGGCTTGCACGCGGTGAATCTAGCTTCTTCGGTATTAAACCGTATCTCTCTACCCCTGCAATTGCATTCGAGTGAATTCACGCTCTACCTAACTGAAGGGGTTGCATTCAACTGGCTAGTCAGAACTTTCGCTGTCCCTTCTGTCATACCTGCCACAAACTGAGACCCAGCCCCACGAGGATCAGCAGACACTATCTCAATTCTAGCAAAGTTTACAGTAGTGTTAGAATTGATATTTGTTTGATTGGCTCTCGTCCCAAGACCAAGAGGCAACCCCTCTCTACCACCTTCAGCTGCTCTGCGGACATACTTCTTTGATGCCCACATAACATCTTCAGGACCTTGCATCTGTTGAAGCTCTTTTGGCTGTGGAGGCTCTTTTTTATGCTTACCCTTCCCAAAAAGACCTCCAACAAGAGCAGTCCCTACTCCTATTAGTCCACCAACTGGCCCTCCAGTAGCAAAGCCAGTAAGACCAGACATCAGGACATTGCCTCCAGAAACTTTCCCGGTTTGAGCAGCCTCAGAGTATCCACTCATAAAGCCACCAACGCCAGTCATTATGTTCCCAAGGCCATTAGCCTTTCTTCCCAAAGCGCCCTTTAGACCACCAGGGCTTGCTGCTATTTGTGAAAGGACACCAAGAGCAGGGATTCCTGCCATAGCTCCTGCTGCACCAACAGTATATGCTATAGAATCCATGCGTCCCATTTTAGCAGCGCCGACACAGCCTGCTGTTCCAGAAACTGCTACTGGGACTCCACCAACATTAGTTGGAACACCAGATGTTGCACCCGCCCCAGCATTCCCTCCTGGCATCTGATTAGCTTTAGCGGCTGCAATAACTCCAGCAGCTACGGCGCCAGTCATAACAGCAGGATTAACTGCTGGACTCTGTGCATTAAGAGTAGTAGAAGTTCCAGAGGCTGAAGCTACTGTAGCATCATTTGGCCCTTGAGGTTTAGGAAGTTGTGTGACTCCATCTATTACTACACCAAGGGACTTTATGTCGCCACTTAGAGTAGCAAGCTCTGGAATCTGCCCTTCTGGAACAGAAGATGCAGAAGCCGCAACAAACCTATTTACAGAGTCCTTGAACGAATCAACTCCTACACAGAATGCATCAACTGCTATCTTCTCAAGACCCTGTATATCTCTGCGATAGTTTATTATCTGAAGTTCCTGATTCATCTGCTCCTGCATAGCCTTCTGCTCAGGAGTCTGGAATACAGGATTCAGATATGGCATTATCACTTCATTTGTGATATAATCAGCAACAGCCTGCTTGTATGCATCCATTATCTTCTGGCCAAAGTCTACAGCATCAGACTCGCCAGTTATCACGCTATGGAAAGCATCAGCCCACCCAGACTTAATTGTGTTCTGAAAGTCTATGAATGGTTGCATCAAGTCTCGGAGGTTATCTTGTTCAGCCTGTATTACATCATCACCAAGGAACAGACCATCTCGGATAAACTCTTTGCGAATCTCTATGACCTTCTGTCTTGGTAGTTCAAGCATATCAAGATAGAAGTTTATTCTCTGCTTATCTTTCTCAATAGCAGTAGACAGATAGCCCAAGAACTTCTCTGCTCTAGTCTCAGGAGAAACCCCTGATTCTGCGAGAAGTTTATCGTAGACTTTTGCAAACTCCATAAGATTCTGGGTTGCCTTAGGAACAACATCAAGGTCATTAAACAAATTATTGCTCTGACCTTGCTCTCCAGGTCTTCCCAAATCTTTTGGAGGAACACCAAACGAAGTGTCACTCTGCCTTATTGTAAAGGCTGACCTATTAGATGCACCATACAGCTTCTCACCAAGGCTAAGACCTGCCTCAATCTGAGCCATAGCAGCGTCTCTTTGATCAAGAGCAGACTTTATTAGGAGAGACTTCTGCTGAGCAGCAAACTTAGCCATATCATTAGCCCGTTCAGCTTCTGTCTTCTTTTGGAAATCTGCATTACGCTCGTAAGCCGCTCTCTGCTCATCTAACTCTTTCAGCTGTAGATCAGTCTCTTGCTGTATCAACGCAACCCTGTTTGAGAAAGAGTTGCTAGCTGCAAGAGTTATGTCTCGATACATCTCGAAGTTAGCTCTGCGAAGTTCAGAGTAACTAGACATTTCTGCATCATATATCTCTGTAGTCTTCTGCTTGAGCTTCTTCTGATAATCAAGAGCAGCATTAGCCTTCTCTTGGTCAAAGGTCTTTGATATTGCATCCCAAGAGGCTTGGTCCCCTTCAGGAAGTAGCCCTTCAGCTATCTGCTTATTGCGCTCAATCTTGGCTTGAGTAAAGTTTTCAAGAATAGTATCCATCTTGTCAAGATACTCACTCTTGAGTATATCAAGCTCTTGGTTGGCAGTTGTAGCAGTTATGTTAAGATACTCAGTCTGCGACTTTCGATAGGCAGCATTTATCTGGTGATCATACTTCATACGATCAAGAGAATCCTGCGCAAGCTGTATCTCAAGTTTTCTCTGTGTATCTCTATCAACTCTTGCCTTCTCAGCAGCTGCCTTAGAGTTAATCGCAGCTTCCAATTGAGCAGCAGCAGCACGAACCTTGTTCTTCGCAGCCTCGTTTCCAGTTACATATTCAAGCTCAGTTGCAAGCCTTTCCCTGAGAGACTTTATTTGATCTTGTGCATCTCTTTCAATTTCAGTCTTTCGAGCTTTAGCTTCACCAGCTATCTGTCTTGTGTGAATATCAAGACCTGGCTCCTGTGCCCTAAGTCCTGCAACAGCAGCATCTGTCTGTGCTTTCCTTGTCCGATTTACAAGATCATTGTATAGGTTGTCGAGCTTTCTTGCTGCAGCAACTCCACTCTTGTCTCCCTCAATATCTCCAGGCTTTAGACCAGTTTCAGTAGGCTTGAACAGAGTTCCCTTTAGAAGTTTCGAGTATGTCTGAGCACCACGAATCACATAATAGTCTCTTCCAAAGCCTTCTGTGAATTGCTCAAGTGAACGCCCTGCTCCCCGATAACCTACACCAGTTCCCTTAGTAGGCGTTTCCACCATCTTTCCAGCAGTGTCCATTATGCCGATATGGTATCCAGCAGTCCCTGTTGCACCTTTCTTCTTGGTAACAACTATGTCGCCAGGCTGAGCCTCTCCTCCATAGGAAACTCCTTTTGCAAATCCAGCAGCAGCG
>Ga0265297_10008093_pt1 | contig 14191 bp, 11 predicted proteins | sample Munlanlwell13791_FD_192502 | JGI IMG/M metagenome (GOLD analysis project Ga0265297, IMG submission 192502) | Leachate microbial communities from a municipal landfill in Southern Ontario, Canada - Leachate well 137-91 | ecosystem: Engineered > Solid waste > Landfill > Unclassified | place... | reverse complement strand
GAGGAGGAGACGCTCGGCGACGAATATCGCTCGCTCGGCAATGATCTGCTCGCGCTCTATGGGCGCGATTTCGACGCCGCCTGGCGCGGCGCGCTCGGCCGGCTGAAGATGAAGCGCCTCAACGCCGACAAGCCGCAATATCGCGCGCTCGGCGCCGCCACCGCCTCCAACTCGCCTCTGAAGGCGTTGTTCGAATCGGTGGTGGAGGAGACCGCGCTCACCAAGGAGCGCAAGCTGCGCAAGGAGGCTCCGGCCAAGGAGGGCGCCGCCGCGCCGCAGATCGCGCTCTCCGATCTCTTCCCCGGCCGCGGCGATCGGCCGCCGGGCGAGGAGATCGAGAAGCGTTTCGCGCCGTTTCAAATCTGGATGGACGGCTCGGGGCCGCGCAAGCCGATCGACGAATTGCTCGCAGAGCTCAACGACATAAAGGACAATCTCATCGTCGGCGCGACCTTGCCGGAGAATTCGCCGCAGGCGAATGCGGCGCTCGCCATGCAGCTGAAGAAATTCCGCGGCACGGCGGATCGGCTGCCCGAGCCCTTCCGCCCCATGCTGACGGGCGCGGCCTCCGATTTCGACCGCGCCGTGCTCGATTCGGAATTGCTGCGGCTGACCTCCGCCTTCCGCGAGCAGGTCGCGACCTCCTGCCAGCAGCTGACGCCCGGGCGCTATCCTTTCGTCAAAGGCGCGGCGAGCGAGATCGGCCTCGCCGAATTCGGCCGGCTGTTCGGGCCGAACGGCATACTCGACAGCTTCTTCAAGCAGTCGCTCGCCAAATATGTCGATACGGCCAAATCGCCCTGGGCCTTCCGGCCGGAATATCCGCTGACCGCGCGCCTCTCGGCGGCGAGCCTGCGTGAATTCCAGCGCGCCGCGCAGATTCGCGACGCCTTCTTCCCCATGGGCGGCAACATGCCGAACCTCGCGCTCACCGTCTATCCGCCGCCGCTGAGCGGGGCGGGCCGCAGCGCGAAATTCGAGGTGAACGGCCAGGAGGCGACATCCGTCGCCGGCACTTCGGTGACGCCGCGGGCGATCCAATGGCCGGGCGCCGGCGGCGGCCGCGCGGCGGTGAGCCTCTCGACCGACGCGCCGCAGGCGCAGGCCTCGCTCGACGGCGGCGCCGGCGCGGCGCAGCCGGCCATCGTGCTGGAGCGTTTCGGCGGCTGGGCGCTGTTCCGCCTGCTCGACGCCGCCGGCCGCTCCTATTCCGGCGACAGGCTGAACGCCACCTTCTCGCTCGGCCGGCAGACGCTGATCTTCGGCTTTCAGGCCGGCTCGACATTGAAGCCGCTCACTTTGCCGGCGCTCACCGAATTCCACTGCCCGACGCAATTGTGAGGGACGCGGGATGCGGCGCGGATTGTTCGGCAAGCTGCAGGCGAAGCGGGATTTCGTGTCCCAGGGCGCGCCGCGCGGTTTTCTTTCGGCCTTCGAGCCTTGGATCCAAAGCGGGGTCGCCTCGAGCCGGGCGCAGCTCGGCGCGGACTGGCAGGGAGCCTATCTCACCGCGCCGATCTGGCGCTTCTGGCTCGCTCCGCAGCTCAGCGGCGGCGCGACGGCGATCGGCGCCTTCATGCCTTCGGTGGACGGCGTCGGCCGCTATTTTCCGCTCAGCGTCGCAATGTTCGCCGAGGAGGGCGAGAATCTGCCGCCGCCGGAGGCCGATCCGCAGGACGGCTGGTTCGCCGCCGTCGAGGATTTCCTGCTCTCGACCTTGGAGCCGGCCGTCGCCTTCGAATCGGTGCTGGAATCGCTGGAGGCGCTGCCCGCGCCGGCGTTGGATTTGGCGCAGGCGCGCCTCGTGACGCCGGGCGCGGCCGCGGCGCGCGTCGGCGCAGCGGGTTTCGCCGAAGCCTGCCGCCTCGCGCGGGAAGCGCTCGCCCGCGCCCGCGCGGTCGCCGATCAGAGCTTCTGGTGGACGCAGGGCGGCGACGGCTTCGCGCCTTTCGCGCTCGCTTCGACCGGCCTGCCCGATCCGGCGATCTTTTCCGCCATGATCACCGGCCGCTTCGCGCCCGAAGCGCCCGGCGGCGAGGCGCGAGCGCCATGACCGACATCCGCGCGATGCGCGCCTTCGCGCTCTCCGACAAGGGCCGGGTGCGCGCGGAGAATGAGGATAATTTCCTGTCCAAGCCGCAGACGGGCCTTTTCGCCGTGGCGGACGGCATGGGCGGCCATGCGGCGGGCGCGACGGCGAGCGCGGTCGTCGTCGACAGTCTGAGCCGCGTCGCCGCGCAGGACTCGGCGGCCGAGCTGCGCCGGCAATGCGAGGAGGCGCTGCAGGGCGCGCATCGCGACATCAAGCGGCAGGCGGCGCTGCGCGGCGTCGGAACGATGGGCTCGACCGTCGTCACGCTGCTGACCTTCGACCGCTTTTACGCATGTCTTTGGGCCGGCGACAGCCGCGCCTATCTGCTGCGGGGAGGCGACATCGTGCAGATCACCATAGATCACACCGAGGCGGAGCAGCTCTACGCCGATGGCGTGCTCACCGCCGAGGAGGCGCGCAACTGGCCGCGCCGCAATGTCATCACCCGCGCGGTCGGCGCCGGCGAGACGCTCGCGCTCGATTTCATCAATGGCGAGCTTCTCGAAGGCGATATGTTCGTGCTCTGCTCGGACGGGCTGACCGGCCATTTGACGGCGGCGGAGATCGCCGGCCTCGCCAGCGGCCGGGCGCCGGAGGAGGCCTGCCGCGCGCTCGTCGATCTGGCGCTGGCGCGCGGCGGGACCGACAATGTCACCGCGCTCGTCGCCGCCTATCGGAGCGAGCAGGACGCGACCCGCTTGCGTCCGGCGCGCGAGGAGTCCAGAGAGACGACGCGGCCGCGTTGAAGAAATCCGCGCGAACGGTCTATCATTCGTCCTGAGCGCGAGAGCCGGTTTTTCAGAGCGATAAAATGTCCTACCCGCCGGATGTCCCCTCGATCCACGGCGCCCTGCCGCCCGGCACGCGGCTCAACGCCAATTATGAGATCGACGCCTTTCTGAAGGCGGGCGGCATGGGCGACGTCTATCGCGGCCATGAGATCGAGACCGGCGACACCGTCGCCATAAAGCTGATCCGCGACCAGCTCGCCGGCGACGAGGCCGTGCTGGCCATGTTCCGCAACGAGGCGCTGGCGCTGCGCCGCATCCATCACGAAGCCATCGTCCGTTATTTCGGCTTCACCTTGGAGCCGCAATTGCGCCGGCACTATCTCGCCATGGAGTTCGTCGAGGGCCAGCCGCTCTCCGACCTTCTCGAGCGCGGGCCGTTGCCGGCGCCGCAGGTTCTGGCGCTGATGCGCCGCATCGCCGCCGGCCTGCAGGCCGCGCATGAGCAGAATGTCGTCCATCGCGACGTCTCGCCGGACAATATCATTGTCCCCGAGGCCGGCATCGCCCGCTCGCGCATCATCGATTTCGGCATCGCCCGCTCGCTCCGGGTCGGCGACAGCACCGTGATCGGCTCCGGATTCGCCGGCAAATACAAATATGTCTCGCCGGAGCAGCTCGGCCTCTTCGGCGGCGATGTGCGCGCGGCCTCCGACATCTACAGTCTCGGCCTGGTGCTCGCGGCCTGCCTCATCGGCAAGCCATTGCCCATGGACGGCACCCAGGTCGAGATCATCGAGCGCCGCCGCAGCCTTCCCGATCTTTCCGCCATCGATCCGATGATGCGGCCGATCATCGCCGCAATGCTGCAACCGGACCCGGCCGCGCGGCCGCGCGGCATGGCCGAGCTCGCCGTCTGGACGCCGGACGCCGAGCGCGGCGCCACTGTCTTCGCCCCGCGCGGGCCGCGCCCGCCGTCTTCGACATCCGTCCCCGTTCCGCCGCCAATTCCGGTTCCGATCGGAACCGCTCCGCCGCCGCCGAAGCCCGCCGAGACGGCGAAGGAGGAAATGCCCCGCCGTCTCGGAATCCTCGTCGGCTCTCTCCTCGGCGTCGTCGCGCTGGCCGCCGCGGGCTATGGCGGCTGGCTCTATGTTCATCGCGACGCGCCGGGCGCCGCCACGCAGGCGGAGGCTCCTCTAACGTCCGACGTCTCCGCCGCCAACGCCGAATCGCCGCCGCCCGTCGTCGAGCCGACGCAACAGCCGGCCGAGACGCGGCCCGATCCTTTCGTGCGCTTGCGCGAATACGCCCGCGATTTCGACGGCGGCGATTGTTTTCTCGCCGTCGTCGGCGAGATTTCCGCCGGCGAGGCGCAGATCGACGGCTATGGCCGCGGCCGCGAGCCCTTCGACGCGCTCGACAAATCTTTCAGGGACGCGATGGGCGTTCCGGCCGCGATCGGCGTTCGCAAGGTGACGGCGCCGCAATGTCCGGCGCTGGGTTTCGCCAAGAGATTCTTGGCGGTGCGCGAGCCGCTGCGCTTCGACGTGGCGCGCACGCAATTGCAGCGCGGCGGCGACCGGCTCGAAGGCGCGATCGAGACGCGCGCCGAACATGTGCGTTTCCTCATAGTCGACGACGACGGACTGGTGAATGATCTGAGCAGTCGGCTCGGACAGGAGCCCGGGCGCCGCGACTTCGCGATGGAGCTGCGCGCCACGAGGCCCGGTCCGGTGCTGCTGGTGGCGATCGCCGGCGCGACTCCCGTCTCGATTGCCGGCGCCGCCCGCGCGGCGACGGCGAAAGAGGTTTTCGCGAGGCTCGCCGATGAGCTCGCCACGACGTCGCCGCCGCCGGCGGTGGCGCTGAAATATGTGCTGCTGGTCTCGGGACGTTAGAGCTCGCGCGAGCCTCGCGCCGCCGGGACGAGCGAAGAACGACCCGAGATGTTTTCACCTCGGCCTTTGAAATTTGCATTTTCCGGCGCTGCGCCGGGCGGAGGTTCCTCATGGCGCGATCAATGACGCGGCTTCTGCGCCCCTCGCTCGTCGCGGCGCTGGCCCTGCTGGCGCTGGCTCTGCTTCCTGGGCGCCCGGCGCTCGCCGAGGACGAGCTCCTCCGCAGCTTCCGCCCGGGCGGCGACACCGCCTCGGTCGGCGTCGTCGAGGCCGGCGCGGACACCGAGATCGAAGGCCCGCAGGCGATCTATTCGGGCGCCGAGGGCGAGATCTATCTGCTCGACCAGGTCAATGGCCGCGTGCTGCGCTTCGATCCGCGCAGGCCGGCCGAGGCCACGCGCTCGCTCGAGCTGCCGAGCGATCTGCGCCCGACCGACATCGTCGTCGCGCGCGACACCATCTATGTCTGGGACGAGGGCCCGCGCGCGTTGCAGGCGACAGGCCCGGAGGATGCGCCGACGCGCAGCCTCGCGGTGACGCGCTCGGTGACGGCGCCAGACGACGCCACGCTCTCCGCCTTCGCGCAGACCGGCTCGCAGGAGATCGACGACGAGGCGACGCGCAGCCTCGGCGCGGCCAAGCCCATGCGCTCGCGCCAGACCATAGCCTCGCATGGGCGCGGCCAACTGGTCGCCGATGTGAGCCCGCTCGACAAGAAGGGCGTCTCCATCTCCTTGCAAATCAAGGATGGCGCGGCGCTCGCCAAGCTGAAAATGCAGGTGCGCAGCCGCATCGGCTCGGTGGAGGTGCTGGACGTCGACCACCGCGGCCGCATTTTCGTGCTCGGCGAGAATATTCCGACCGACGCCACCGACCAGCCCTCGACCTTCGTCGCCCGCTACGCCGCCAATGGCGCGCTGGAGGGCGTCTATGAGCTGCCGCTCGACAGCCGAGTCGCGCTGTCGCGCCGCTTCGTCACCGTCTCGGCGGAGGGCGACGTCTATTTCCTGCGCACGCGCAAGGGAGCGGTCGATCTCATCGGCGTCGGCTTCCGGCCGATGAAGAATGGGCAGGCGATCGATCTCGCGCCGCCCGCTCCCTCCTATTCGCTGACCGATTTCGGCAAGCGCAAGGGCGCGACCGCTGCGGTGCGCCCGCTCGACCGCACGCAGGTCATTCAGACGGCGTTGCAATTCGCCAATGTGCGCTGGCGGGTCAACGCCGGCGCCTATGGGGCCGACCCGGATCGCGCCTGCAGCGGCTTCGCCCGCATCCGCCGGCCGGGCTATTTGCACGGCAAGCTGGGCCAGGAGGTCGTCGGCATTCCCTATTGCTGGGGCTGCCATGGCGCGCTGCCGCGCATAGCGGCGGCGATCGGCTCCGGCCGTCTCGCCGGCAATGTCTGCACCCGCAACGATCCGCGGCCGGATGTCGCCGGCGTCGACTGCTCGGCCTTCGTCAGCGCCTGCTGGGGCCTCTCGACGCATTTCACGACGATGGCCATTCCGGCGATCTCGCGCGAATTGAGCAACCCTTGGGACCTCCTGCCGGGGGACGCGCTGAACAAGCCGGGCTCGCATGTGATGCTGTTCGTGCGCTTCACCCCCGACCGCCGCGCCGAGGTGATCGAATCCTCGACCGGCGGCTGCAACGGCAAGGTGTGCCGCAACATCTATCCGCTCGGCTCGCTGCTCGCGCGCGGCTATCGCCCGGTGCGCTTCCGCGGCCTCGCCAATGATCTGAGCGCGCCGACGCCGGTCGCCGCCGTCACCACGGCGACGCCGATGGGCAGGACCAAGCCCGAGGCGCTCGACCATAATGGCGCGGAAAGGCCGGCCAAAGGCGCCGCCAAGACGCGGACGCGGTGAGGGCGGCATGATCCTGCGCCTGCGAGCCGGATCGGAGACGCTGATCCTCGGTCCGCGCGCGGCCTTTGCGGCCGTCGCCGGCCGGGACCGCGGCGCGCTCGTCAGCGAATATGAGGTGCGGCGCCGGCTGCGCATCGCCCTCGCCGATCCGGAAGGCGCCGACGCGCTGCGCCGCGCCTTCGCGCGCTGGCGCGAGGAGGGCGCGCGCATCCGCGAGGCGGACGATCGCGCGCTGATCGATCGCGTCGCGCGAATGAGCCGCGGCGGCATGATCGTCGCCTTCGTCGTCGCGGATCGGACCAAGCGCCTCCCACGCCCGGAGACCCGCCCCGCGCCGGAGCCGCTCCGGCCGGCCGCTTCTTCCGACCCGCAGCTCGCGAGGATGACTTTCGATCGACGGATCGCGGCGACTTTGGAGCGCGTGCCGAATCATCTCACGGGTCCGGCGAAGCAGGAGTTTCTCGCGCTGATCGAGCCGCAGGCGCTGGCGATCACGGCGGGCGTTCTGGCGATCTGGGCGGCCTCGCACGCGGTCGGGGTGGGGGAAGCGATCGACGTGATCCTCGCCGTCGTCGGGCTCGTTTTCGCCGGGCCGGAGTTCTGGCGCGGCCTCGAAGCGCTGTTTCGCGCGCTGACGGTGGTCCGGACGGCGCAGAGCGAGACGGAGCTGGACGAGGCGGCGGCGATTTTCGCCGCGGGCGTCGCGAAGGTCGGGATCGCGGTTCTGATCGCGGCGATCACCCGCGGCGCCGCGAAAAAGGCGGCGCGCTGGACCGAGAAAAAGCCCGGCCTGCGCAACACGCCGCAGGAAAGGAGCGTCCGCCCCGAGCGACAGCCCCTGTCCAGGGCGCGACCCGCGGCCGCAGAAGACTCGACGCCTGCCGCCGCGTCGCTTCAGTCTCCTCCTCCGCCGCCCAAAAAACAGTCGCTGCGCGAAAAATACCTGGGTCGGACGCCCGGGAAAAATTCGGCAACCGGACGGGCGGTCATCGACAGAATGGAATCCGAAGGCAAGATACGAACGGATCCGCTGAGCGGGAACCGGGAGTTTCTCTCGTCCGACGGCAGATGGTATGATATCGCTGAAGCGGACATGTCTCACAAGACCGACGCCGTCGGCTGGTGGAACTCGACGGGACGAAATTTCGGCGAGAAAACGCCCGAGGTCCGGGCGTGGATGCGCGATCCCGCAAATTATGAACTCGAGCATTTTTCGACGAATCGCTCGCGGGGCGCAATTCTGGGACAGTCGCAAAATTATCTGCCGCCTGCCGGAGACCCGCCGCCGTGACGCAACGCCCAGAACTGCCCGCCGACATCCGCGCCGAAGTCGACTCCCTGCTGCAGCGAGCGGGGGATTCGTTGCGCGCCGGCGACCGCGTGAGCGCGGAAGGGCCTATGCTCGAGGCTTGGGACAAGCTGCCAGAGCCCAAGCTCGGGTGGAATTTCTATTCGGACATTTTGCCCAGAGGCTTTTTCGAGCTGTACCGAGACAGCGGACAGTTCGACAAGGCGGAGCGCTGGCTCGAGACCCTGCGCGCCGACTATGGTCCCGGCAACGCCTCGGTCGAATTTCTGGCCGCGACTCTCTGGCTCGAAACGGGCGCGCTCGACCGCGCCTTCGAAGCGTTCGACGCGTTGTACAAAGCCTATAAAAACAGGCCTTTCACCGGCAAGAATGGCAAGTATCTCGATTTCTACCTCACGACAAAGAAATCGAAGAAATGATGTCGCCGCCGATGAGCCCGATCTCCCTCCCGCCCCGCATTGCCGAGAGAATCGACAGCCTGTCCGAGCAAGGCAATGCGCTGCTCGAGGGCGAGGGCGACTGGCGCGGCGCCGTGGCGGCTTGGCGAAGCGCGCTGGCCGCGCTGCCCGACCCCAAGTCGCAATGGGAGGCTTGGAGCTGGTTGAACGCCTCGATCGGCGAGGCGCTGCGTGTCGGCGGCGACCTCGGCGGGGCGAGAGCGGCCTTTGTCGACGCGAGCAACGGCCCCGAGGGATACGCCAATCCTTTCATTCTCCTGCGCCTCGGGCAGACGCTCGTCGATCTCGGCGAGGAGGCCGAAGGCTGCGAGCGTCTGCTGCGCGCCTATATGCTCGAAGGCGACGAAATTTTCGCCGAAGATGGCGCGTCCTATCTCGCTATTCTGAAGCGCAAGGGGCTGATCCCTTGATGGGTCGGCGGTCTCCCGCATCGGAACAGCGAGAGATGATCTCGTTTCGTTCGCGATGACGTCGGCCGAAACTACCCGCGTATCCGCCTTTCGCGCCGCGGATCGAGGCGGTGACGACGGCGACGCCGAGGGACGGCGCGATCGTCGCTTCCGAGGAGATCGACCCTGAATTTTCCAAGCTCGAATTCGTCGGCTGGTTCGGGGACGGAGTCATCGGCATTTCTTATAGAGCTTTCGACAAATATTCGAAAAAAATCAAATTAGGTCCGCTCGACAGCATCAATGATCGCGATGACGAGCTGAAGCAGCTCGCGCAGAGATTTCGTGACGCGTTCATCGCGCATGACGAGAAATGGGTGGCGGTGTACGTGTCCGTTTCGGCGGATGGCGATTTCGACCTCCAATTCGACGATGACGACCCCTACGAATTCGATTTTCGCGGCGCCTCGGTTCGCTGACGACCTATCGGAAGATGTCGTCTCTTTTGTGCGCAAGCGCACTTACGGCGGCGCGCCGATCCGCGATGATTTATTGTCACAGCGGGGCCTGGATGATAGGCTGACGACATTGGTCGCATCGTTCATCCCGGCGCATATCGGCGTTCGACGAATATGACGAAGCATTGGAAAACATTCGTCCTTGCCCTCGCGAGCCTCGTTCTCGCGACCGCTCTCGCCTCGCCCGCCGCAGCCGAACGGCGCGTCGCCCTCGTGCTCGGCAACGCCGAATACGACCATATCGCCAGGCTCAAAAATCCGGTCAATGACGCCAAGGACGTCGCCGAGACGCTGGCGAAGGACCTCGGCTTCGAGGTCATCTCGCTCGTCAACGCCCGCAAGGACGAGCTCGACGGCGCGCTCGCCGATTTCTCGCGCAAGGCCGCCGGCGCAAATGTCGCCCTGTTCTATTACGCCGGCCATGGCGTGCAGAACGAGGGCAAGAATTATCTCCTGCCGACCGACATAGCGGTGAAGGATGTCGCCGACGTGGAGTTCAAGGCGCTGGACATGGACCGCGTGCGTCTCGCGCTCTCCAAATCCAGCGGCGTCAACATCCTCATCCTCGACGCCTGCCGCAACAATCCTTTCGACAGTCTCGTCGCCGCCTCCCGCTCGGTGGACGGCGGAATGCTCCCGCGCGGCCTCGAGCGGATGAGCGTCGCGGTGAACAAGGGCGCCAAGGGCATTCTCGTCGCCTATGCGGCCGCGCCGCATGAGGTCGCGCTCGACGGCGCCGGCCGCAACAGCCCCTTCGCCGAGGCGCTGCTCAAGAATCTGAAGGCGCCGGAGGTCGAGATCCGCCGCCTGTTCAACCTCGTCAGCGACGATGTCGCGCGCACGACGAAGGGCAAGCAGTCGCCGGAGATCTCCAGCCGCATCTATGGCGACTTCTACTTCCTCAGCCCCGACGAAATGGCCGAGCGGGCGTGGCAGAGAGCCTCCAAATCGCAGGACCCGGCCGATTTCCGCGCCGTCCTCGCCTCCTATCCGAACTCGCCGCGCGCCCGCGACGCGCAGCTCCGGCTCGATCTCTTCGAGAGCGTGCAGCGCTGCAACGCCGAGCAGAAGGAGCTCGACGCGATCGGTCCGAACGATCTTCCCCGCCTGCGCGCCGCGGCCGGACGCTTCGCCTGCGACGCCGCCCGCAAGGGCGCCGAGGCGCTCATCGCCAAGGCCGAGGAGAAGGAGCGGCGCGAGCTGGCGAGCTGCGAGGCCGACAATAAGGCTTTCGCCGCGGTGGGAGCCGAGGATCTCGCCGGCCTTCGCGCCGCCGTCGCAAAAATGACCTGCGCGGACGCGCGCCGCCGCGCCGGCGGGCAGCTCGCCCTTCTGGAGCAGAAGGAGCAGCGAGAGCGCGACATCTGCAACGCCGATCTCGCGGCGCTGCGCTCCGTCGGCCGGGACGATCTTCCGGGCCTGCGCGCCGTCGCCGGACGCCTCGCTTGCCGCGCGGCGATCGACGAGGCGAGGCCCCTCGTCGCGGCGCTGGAGGCCAAGGAGCGGCGCGACCGCGAGACCTGCGACAGCGAGCGCAAGGCCTTCGCCGCCGTCGATCCGAGCGACCTTGCCGGAATGCGCGCCGCCGTCGGCCGCATGACCTGCGCCGCCGCTCTCGAGGGCGCGCGTTTCGTGCTCGCCCGGCTGGAGGAGAAAGAGAAGCGCGAGCGCGATATTTGCGACGCCGATCGCAAGGCGCTCATCGGCGCGGGCGCGAGCGACGTCGCCGCGCTCAAATCCGCCGCCGCCAGAATGCGCTGCGAAGCGGCGCGCAATGACGCCAATCTCCTGATCGCCGAGCTCGAGAGCAAGGCGCTGCGCGTCGAGGGCCAGAGCTGCGAGGCCGAGCGCAAGACCGTCGCGGGCATGGGTTCGGACCTTTCGCGGCTGCGCGCCGCGGCGCTCGGCATGAAATGCGACGCCGCGCGCGAGGATGCGAAGAGTCGCGTCGCCAGTCTCGAGCAGCAGGAGACGCTGGCGCGCCAGAGCTGCGATGCGGAGCGCCGGTCGCTGCAGGCCAAATCCGAGGATCTCGTCGCTCTGCGCGCCGCCGTGCTGGCCACGACCTGCGACGAGCTGCGCAAGGACGCCAAGGAGCTGGTGGCCGCGCTCGAGAAGAAGCAGCGGCTCGCCAAGGAGAGCTGCGACGCCGATCGCAAGGCGCTGGAGGCCAAATCCGGCGATCTCGCCGGCCTGCGCGCCGCCGTCGACGGCATGAGCTGCGAATCGGCGCGCGCCGACGCCCGCAGGAAGATCGCCGAGCTCGAGGGCGCCTGCGCCGCCGATCGCAAGAGCGTCGCCGATGTCGACGCCACGAGCTTCGACGCGCAGTCTCGGCTCGGCGCGCTGCGCGGCCGTAAATTCTCCTGCGCCGATGCGCGCGGCGATCTCGACAAAGCGGTCGCCGCCGTCGAGACGAGGGTGCGCGAGGCGCAGACGCAATTGAAGAAGCTCGGCTGCTTTGCGGCCATTGCCAATGGGAGGCTCGACGAGCCGACCAAATCCGCGGTCGCCGCCTATGCGAGCAGGAAGGGTCGGGCCACGCCGACCCGGCTGACCGATGAGCTCGTCGCCGAGCTCCAGGGGCAGACCGACGCCGTCTGCCCGCAGCAATCCGCGCCGATCGCCGCCAGGCCGGCGGAAACGTCCGTAAAGGACGCCAGCCGGGAAGAGGTCGCGCCTGCGGCCAAGCCCGCCAAGCACAACGCCCGCCGCCACGAGGACAAGGACGAGGCGCCGGCGCGGCCGGCGCGGGCGGGCAAGCGCCATCAGCTCGCCGAGCCCGTCGCTCCCCGTCGCCTCCGCGAGCGGGCTCCCGTCGAGCGCCCGGCGCAAGTCGCCCGCCCGGCGGCCCCGGCGCCGGTCGCGGCGTCGGCCCCCGCGGCGGCGAAGCCCCTCTCATGGTCGCATAATCCGGGCTTCTGATGTCTGAGAGCGATGGCGTCGCTCCCATGAAGGCAGGCGTTTTTGCTCTGAGCGCATGGTCGGCTGCGGCCCGAGAGTCTTTCCTGTTTCATTGAAACACGGAAAGACTCGAAGCTTTGTTTCGACGCGTTTCCGACGCCGAACCGGCGTCCACTTCGGCTGGAAACGCTCTATCGTCCGGCCTGTTCGCGCGGCGCGTGGCGGCCGGGCGCAAGGGTTTCGGGCGGTCTATCGCTTCTTCCTGGCCCCGGCCTCGGCCGTGTTCCTGAAGCCTTTCGCCAGCATCGTGCCGAGCGCGAGCGCGCGCGCTTCCGTCACGCGCAGCGCGCAATAGCCGAAATCCGCCTCCTGGACATAGGAACGGCAGATTTCCTCGCGGCGCGCCGAGAAGCCCGCCTGCTCGCGGACGAGCTCCTTGCGCTGCGCCTTGTCGGATTTGATCCCGTCGTAGAGCGCCTTGAAGTCGTTGCGCACCGTCTGCTCGATGCGGGCGCGCATCGTCAGCATTTCCTCGGCGCGCTTGGGATCGAAATCGTCGCCTCCCATCCCCCAGAGCCCATTGGGATCGGCGCGACAATCGGCCTGCTTCAGCTCGCAGGCCCTGCCGTCGGAGCTGACGAGGATCGCGCCGTCGAGCGCGTCGAAGCCGAAGGGGCAGGCGGGAAACTCGACGTGATAGCGATGAAGCCCGCTCTCGGTCTCCCGCGCCGTGAGCTGCAAGGGCTCGGAGACCTCGATGCGACAGGTCTCGCCCGAGCGGGTCAGACGATCGCCGACGAGCGAGAGCCGCGCCACCTCGAGCGCTCCGCCGCGCCGCTGCAATTCGATGGAGCCGCGCGCCTCGCCGTCTTGATGGAGGATGCGCCCGAGGATCGAATCCTCGCTCGGCAATTTGGGGGCGACGGGCGCGACGGCTTTCGGCTTGGCCCTGACCGTATCCGCAGGCGCGGCGACGGATCCCGCCGGCGCCGGCGCGACCGCGCCGGGCAACGCCATTTGCGCGACGGCCCCGCTCGTGGCGGCGAGCGCCGAGAAAAGCGCCAAGCCGAACCGAATCGTGCGCGGGAGGAGGTCGGACATGAACGACAACAAAGACTGAAAGACGCGGCCTCGGCAAGTGCGGGATCGAGGCCCCGTCCGGCCTGGCGCGTCAACGCGGCGCCAGCACCATGATCATCTGGCGGCCTTCCATGGAGGGCTCGAGCTCCACCTTGGCCACATTGGCCGTCTCCGCCTTGACCCGCGTCATCAGGCGATAGCCGATGTCCTGATGGGCGATCTCGCGGCCGCGGAAGCGCAATGTGACCTTGACCTTGTCGCCCTCTTCGAAGAAGCGCTGCACGGCCTTCATCTTGACGTCATAGTCGTGCTCGTCGATGCCGGGGCGGAGCTTGATCTCCTTGACCTCGACGATCTTCTGCTTCTTGCGGGCCTCGGCGGCCTTCTTCTGCTCGAGAAATCGAAATTTTCCGTAATCGAGGATTTTGCAGACCGGGGGCTCGGAGTTGGGCGCGATCTCGACGAGGTCGAGCGCCGCAGTTTCCGCCAGCGAGAGGGCCTCGAGCAGCGGAACCACGCCATGGTTCTTGCCTTCCGAGTCGATCAGTTGCACCTCGCGCGCGCGAATCTCCCGGTTGATGCGCGGACCCTCCTTCTGCGGGGCCGCAGTGCTCTTCATTGGACGGCGAATGGATGTTCTCCCTTCAGAATGGAAATCTATCGTCTGCCGATCTATGCCGATTCGCAAGCGAAAGCGGCGCAAGCCGCCGCTTCCCCCGGGGCGCCCCGGCGGATGGCCGACGTCGGAAGAATCTCACTCTCTTCGACGAAGTCAACCGTCGATATCGAACTATTCTCGGCGAGCGCGCCGAAATTCCCGCTCAGCCACAGTCGGCGAAGGCCGGGCAGGAGGCTCCGCAGCCGCCGCCGGCGCCCATGGCGGCGCAAGGCGCCTCCGGCTCGCCGCCGCTCGCCGGCTTGGCGATGAGCGAGAGCTGGCGCGT
>Ga0265297_10008092_pt1 | contig 14192 bp, 15 predicted proteins | sample Munlanlwell13791_FD_192502 | JGI IMG/M metagenome (GOLD analysis project Ga0265297, IMG submission 192502) | Leachate microbial communities from a municipal landfill in Southern Ontario, Canada - Leachate well 137-91 | ecosystem: Engineered > Solid waste > Landfill > Unclassified | place... | reverse complement strand
AAAGAATTTAAATTTAAAGATTTCGTTGAAGCGAAATATTTTCTCGACCTTATCAGCATTATTGCCGAAGAACAGGGCCATCATCCAAATTTTAGCTTGATCTACAATAAACTTAAAGTAACGCTTACTACTCATGCTGCCGGAGGCCTGACCGAAAATGATTTTATTATGGCAAAAATAATAGATGAATTAGGAGGCGAAGAGTGAAACCGGAAACCGATATACTCCCCATAGGGCCGTTAATGATCGAGCATCGGCTCATTGAGCGCGTGGTTACCTTACTCGAGAAAGAGCTGGCAAGAATACGCGAGGGAAACCAGGTGAACGCGTTTTTTTTGACTTCCGCAATAGATTTCTTTAAAGTCTACGCCGACAGGTGCCATCATGGCAAGGAAGAAGATATTTTCTTTGATGACCTCCAGAAAAAGATGCTTTCTCCGGAAGACAAAACGATGATAGAAAATCTAAAACAAGACCATGTGCGCAGCAGGGAGTTGGTAGGCAAATTGGCTGGCGACGTCCAGGAAAGCTCCCGTCAGCCTAACGCTGAAATATCAAAAACCATAGCCGCGGATATAGAGGATTTAGTCAAGCTTTACAAGGTGCATATCGGCAAGGAAGATAAAGAATTTTTTATCCCGGTGATGAAATATCTGAGTAAAGAAGAGCAAGATGGTATGTTGTGCAGGTTTTGGGAGTTTGACAGGTTGTTAATCCATGAAAAGTATAAAAACATAGTTGCGCAATTTGAGGCCTGATATGGCGGATGAACTTACCATAAAGATAGCAGGTGAAGCTGGCCAGGGGATGCAGAGTATCGGCGCTGCGTTAAGCCGCTTTTTCAGGAAGAACGGTTTTCATATTTTTGCGAACCAGGATTATATGTCCAGGGTGCGCGGCGGCAATAATTTTTTTCAGCTTAGGATCGCCAATAAGCCGGTTTATACGCTGCGTCAAAAAGCAGATATTACTGTAGCCCTGGATAAAAACAGTGTCACTTTACATCAGAATAGCATAGCAGAAGAAGGAATTATAATTCTTGATAAGGCTAAATTTAATATTTCCGGGGAGAATAAATTATTTTTTAATGCCCCATTTTATGAATTAGCCAATAATACAGGCGGAAGCGATATTTTTATCAATACAGTCTGTTCCGGGGTTATCGTAGGATTAACGGGGCTGGCATTTGATCACCTGCAGGAGATCATAAAGGATATTTTCGCGGATAAGCAGGATGACGTTATCCAGAAGAATATCGAGGCGGCAAAAGCAGGATACGATTTTGCAAAAAATAATTTTAAGGAAGAAAAATTCAGGTTAAACTCTGGCGCAGCCCAAGAGGATCTGCTGATGAATGGTAACGAAGCGATCGCGCTCGGTGCCATAAGGGCAGGCTGTAAGTTTTATAGCGCTTATCCGATGACGCCTTCCACGACCATTATGGATACTATGGCTCATTACGGGAAGAGATTTAATATCGTGGTTGAACAGGCCGAGGATGAGATCGCAGCGATTAATATGATCATTGGTGCTTCTTTTGCCGGTGCCCGGTCAATGGCAGCTACTTCAGGAGGCGGATTTGCGCTGATGGTAGAAGGATTGAGCCTTGCCGGAATGACAGAGACACCGATAGTAGTAGTAGATGCGCAGCGCCCTGCCCCTGCAACCGGATTTCCTACAAGGACAGAACAGGCGGATCTAGATTTTCTTATCCATGCCGGCCACGGTGAATTTGCGCGGGTGATATACGCCCCCGGTACGATAGAAGAGGCGTTTTATTTGACGATCAAAGCATTCAATATCGCCGAGAAATACCAGATACCGGTCTTAATTATGACTGACCAACACCTGGCGGATTCATATCGCGGCATCGAGCCGTTCGATTTAAATAAGGTAAAGGCGCAAAGGTATATTATCTCAAAAGAGGATTCTAAAAAAGTAACCAGTTATAAAAGATACCAGCTTACGGAGTCCGGCGTATCTCCGCGAGCCGTACCTTCATGGATCCAGGATGTTATTTATGTAGATAGTGATGAGCATAATGAAGAAGGCCATATTACCGAAGATGCCGATATGCGTATAAAAATGGTCGGGAAGAGATTCTACAAAAAAATAACGGCCCTCAGCCAGGAAATAGAGAAACCCAGTGCTTATAATATGGCTAATGCGGATACCGTTCTCCTGGGGTTCGGCTCAACCTACGGCGTAATGAAAGAAATTTGCGCAGAGCCCGGGAATGAAAAGTTTGGTTTTATACATTTTTCTCAAGTCTGGCCATTCCCCGTTTCAGAAGTAAACCAACTCTTAAAAGATAAAAAGAATCTCTTTACGGTAGAGAATAATGCGGGTGGGCAACTGGCCAAACTGCTTATGAGGGAAACGGGCATTAAGGTGGAGCATTCCATATTACGCTATGATGGCAGGCCTTTTGACCTGGATTATCTTGCCGGACGGATAAGGGAGCTAAAAAATAAATGAATGTAAGCGATTTTAAGAGTAATGACGAAATAGCCTGGTGCCCTGGCTGCGGAGATTTCGGGATACTCGGCGCGCTTAAAAAAACACTGGCAGCGTCGGATAAGCGGCCTCAGGATATTTTACTTGTTTCAGGAATAGGGCAGGCAGCCAAACTCCCCCACTACATAAAATGTAATTGTTTTAACGGCCTGCATGGCAGGGCTATTCCTCCCGCGGTTGCGGCAAAGATTGCCAATCGTAATTTAACGGTGATTGTGACAACAGGGGACGGCGATTGTTACGGCGAGGGCGGCAATCACCTGATGCACAACATAAGGAGAAATGTAGATATAACTGTTATCGTTTGTAACAACCAGATTTATGGATTAACTAAGGGGCAGGCTTCGCCCACTACTGATTTAGGCTATGTGACTAAAGTCCAAGTCAATGGAGTTATCCTGGAGCCGATGCATCCTCTAGAGATGGCTATTGCATTGGGGTGCGGTTTTGTTGCCAGGGGGTATTCATCAGACATGGAGCATCTTTCCTGGTTAATTTCAGAAGGTATAAAACATAAGGGTTTCTCTTTGATCGATGTATTACAGCCCTGCGTGACTTTTAATAAGAAGAATACTCATGAATGGTATGCAAAGCGGATATATAAAGTTAACGAAGATGCATCTTATAATCCTGGTGATAAAATGGCGGCATACCAGAAGACAGAAGAATGGGGAGAGAGGATCCCTATCGGGATAATCTATAAGTCCGAGAAAGAAAGCTACGAAGACAGAAGCGGGCTCAATAAAATTATTCCTTTAGTAGAAGAAGAGATAGAAAATATCGATATTAGTGATATACTCAGGGAATTCATTTAACCGGAATCGCGACAGGAGGCGCCAGCTTATAAAATGTTTGACCTAATTATTATCGGGGCCGGGCCAGCCGGCATTACTGCCAGTGTTTATGCGGCGCGCCAGAAGATGAAATTTCTTGTTATCACTAGGGATATCGGCGGGCAGGCAGCCCTAAGCGGAGATGTAGAAAATTACACCGGTTATCAATTCATAAGCGGGCCGGAATTAGCCGCGAAGTTCGAAGAACATATGCGTAAATTTGATTTTGAATTGAAGGAAAATGAGGAGGTCCTGAGCATCAATATGGGGGACGAGGGGCTTTTCACGGTTGGGACTGGTAAAGGCGAATATGAAACCAGGTCTCTGATAATCGCCTCCGGGAAAAAATCAAAAGAGCTTAATGTCCCGGGCGAAAAAGAATTCAAGAATAAAGGCATCACCTATTGTGCTACTTGCGACGGCCCGCTTTTTGCGGGTAAGGACGTAGCAGTCATAGGCGGCGGTAATTCTGCCTTGGATGCTGCAATGCAATTAATGAAGATAGCGCGGCGCGTTTATATTATCAATATTGCCGCGGGAATAAGAGGCGATGCCGTAGTGCAGGGAAAAGTTATTAATAGTGAAACTGTAACGGTCTTAAATAATGCCCAGGTAACTGCTGTTTTCGGCGATAAAATGGTCAGCGGGATCAAGGTTAGGCAGGATGATAAGGAAGAAACATTATCTGTCCAGGGAGTCTTTGTGGAAATCGGCCTGATCCCTAATACCGAGTTTGCGAAAGACCTGGAAAAGAATACCATGGGTGAGATCAAGGTTAACTGCCGTAATGAAACTAATATCCCCGGAATTTTTGCCGCGGGCGATGTCACGGATGTGCCCGAAAAACAAATTATAATCGCTGCAGGAGAAGGTGCCAAGGCAGCCTTGAGTGTTTTCAGGTATTTAGCGTCAGTATAATTCTTATTTTTTTTCAGAAAGGATACCAATAATGGGATTAATCTCGCTTTTATTCAGCAATCCACTATTGTTTGTCATCTTAGCCGTATTGCTTCTATATTCGGTGATTGCGCATGAAGTGGCCCACGGATGGGTTGCTCATCTTTTTGGGGATGATACGGCTCTTAGGCAGGGGAGGCTTACCCTTAATCCTGCTTCGCATCTTGATCCCATCGGAACATTGATGCTTTTTTTTGTGGGGTTTGGTTGGGCAAGGCCGGTGCCGGTCGATTACTATAATTTAAAGAGGGCCCGTTTCGGTTTCTTCAGCGTTGCTTTGGCAGGATGCGCGGCCAATATACTCATTGCTTCGATCGCACTTATTTTATTACAGTTTGAAACCGTCAGTGCCAATCCTGTTTTTTCTATCATATTGCCGATCATGATAAAGATAAATATAATCCTGGGGGCTTTTAATTTGATCCCCATCCCCCCGTTGGATGGTTCAAAGATCCTGATGAGTTTCCTGCCATATAGGGCGCAGGAGAGCTTAGCAATGCTGGAACCTTACGGTTTTTTTATCCTGGTGTTTCTGCTCTTTAGCGGGCTCTTAAATCCCGTGATAACTTTTATGGAAAGTTTGATCTATGGGGCTATCGCTACTCTGTTTAGTTTTTTCAGATAAGAGGAGAGCCTTGATCTAATAGCCTGGTTGGCTAAAACCGACCAGGCTTTTTTTATGGTTAATAAGGCTTGACAAATTATGTAGTATGTTGTATATTACCTACAAATCATATAAAACCTACAAATCATATAAAACATACAAAGCCTTATAAAAAAGGAGAGGTTAAATGAGCAAATTTTCTATGCCTAAAGTTTTTGGCGCGGTCACCATGGGCGAGCGGGGCCAGATAGTGATCCCTATGGACATAAGAAAAGTTTTTTCGATCAAGCCCGGGGACAGGTTGATTGTTTTCGCCAAAGAAAACGACGGGCCTATCGGCCTTATCCCGGCGGAGCAATTCAGTAAATTTTTAGAGCATGCCACAGAGATGTTGGCGAAAATCAAAAAAATCAATAATGCGCAATAAGGCGAAATTATTTTTAATAATTTTATTTTTATTCTTATGCCCTGCGGCAGTCATGGCGGCGGAAGTCCTTACCTGGCAAGACTGTATTATAGAGGCGGCGAAGAATCATCCGGATCTGATCGCGGCGCAGGAACAGGTAAAGCAGTCTGAGGCTAGTAAGAAGATCACTGCCAGTACTCTTTACCCTCAGGTAACTAGTAATTTGGGCGCATCGACCGCAAGGACGCAAAAAGATAATTCAGCCGGCTCTGTTGCTGATTCCTATTCTTATGGGGTAAGTGGAACGCAATTAATATTTGACGGGATAAAGACAATCAATAATGTAAGGGCCGCTAAAGAAAATATAGAAGCGTCGAAGCAGAATTTCAAATTTACCTCAGTGACAGTACGGTTACGATTACGGACTGCTTTCGTCAATTTATTAACAGCGCAGGATATGCTGCGTATCACCAAAGAGATCTACGATATCAGAAGGTCTAATTTAGAGCTGATTTCTTTAAGGTATGAATCCGGGCTGGAGCATAAGGGCGCGCTTTTGACTGCAGAAGCAGATTTGGCGCAGGCGGAATATGAAATTTCTCAGGCAAAAAGAAACATGGAAGTTACTGAAAGAGATCTGGTCAAGGAAATGGGGAGGATGCAATTGACCCCTATAGAGGTAAAAGGAGATTTCCAGGTAAAAGATGCCGCAAAGGTTAAACCTGACTTCGAATCCTTAGCCAAAGACAATCCCTCTTTAAAACAGCTCGTTGCCCAGAAGAATGCAGCGGACTTTAGCCTGCGGTCTGCCTATGCTAATTTTTCTCCGACGTTGAATGGAGCGGCCGGGGCAAATAAAAATGGCACGCGTTGGGAGCCGCGCGGCAATCAGTGGAATTTAGGCTTGACTTTATCCATGCCGATATTCGAGGGCGGCCTCCGGTTTGCGCAAGTCTCGCAGGCCAAGGCTCTATTACATCAACTCCAGGAAAACGAAAGAAGTACAAGAGACGGTATTGTTTTGACGCTAGAACAGACCTGGGCAGCACTGCAGGATGCAGTGGAAAATGTGCGGGTGCAGGAAAAGCAATTGATCGCAACGCAAGAGCGCTCTAAGATCGCCCAGGCGCAATATTCCATCGGATTTATATCATTTGATAACTGGACCATTATTGAAGATAACCTTGTGAGTGCAAAGCAAAATTTTCTGAATGCCCAGGCTAATGCGTTACTTGCCGAAGCGAATTGGATACAGGCGAAAGGAGAAACGATAGAATATGCGCAAAATTAAATTAAAAATTATTTTTTTGATCGTGGCCATATTGATCACCGCAGCATTCGTTATGTCAAAAATAAAAGGTAAGAACCTGGATAGCGAAATAATAAGAGAGGTTAATCCTACGATTGGGACAATCCAGGTTTTAATATCTACTACGGGCACGGTTTTGCCTAAAAATCGCTTAGAAATTAAACCGCCGGTTTCCGGGCGTATTGAAAGTATTGAGGTCAAAGAAGGGGAACAGGTTAAAGACGGCCAGACCCTGGCGTGGATGAGTTCTACTGAACGCGCAGCACTCCTTGACGCTGCCGAGGGCCAGGGAGAGGAAACCTTGAAATATTGGAAAGAAACTTATAAGGGCATACCGCTACTATCGCCTATAGACGGGGAAGTGATAGTAGCCACGACTCAGCCCGGACAGACCGTTACGACAGCCGATGCTGTAATTGTTTTATCGGACGAGCTGATTGTCAGGGCCGAGGTCGATGAGACTGATATCGGAAAGATTAAAGTGGGACAGAACGCTAATATTACCCTGGATGCGTATCAGGATCAGAAAATAAAAGCCAGCGTTGAACACATATATTATGAATCCGAAACTGTAAATAACGTTACTATTTATAAAGTTGACTTGAAACCCGAGAAAGTGCCGTCGTTCTTCCGTTCGGGAATGAACGCGACCGTAGATTTCATTACGGAAAGCAAGGATCATATTCTTATTATCCCTGTAGAAGCAGTGCGTAAAGAAAAAGGTAAGAGTTTCGTTTTGGTCAGGCAGGAGAGTAGTAAGAATCCATCGAAGACAGAAGTTGACTTGGGCATCACCGATGATAAAAACGTTGAAGTTATTTCCGGGGTCAATGAAAAGGATAGGATACTGATAACAACGAAAAAATATGTGCTTCCCAATGGCGCTGCCGGAACTAATCCTTTTTTGCCATTTCGTAACAAGAAAAAATGATCGAATTAAAGAACATATATAAGACTTATCAGATGGGTGAGGCAGAAGTCAGGGCCTTGCAGGGAGTTTCTCTAAAGATCGCCTCCGGAGAATTTGTGGCGATTATGGGGCCTTCGGGTTCGGGAAAATCTACACTGATGCACGTTTTGGGTTTATTGGACAGGCCGGATTCAGGCGATTATTATTTAGGGCAAAGAAAGATCAATAAGCTTTCAGACGGGGAATTATCCGCGATACGTAATCGTTTAGTCGGTTTTGTGTTCCAGCAGTTCCATCTTTTGCCGAGGTTAAGCGCTTTAGAGAACACCGAGCTTCCTTTGATTTACGCCGGAAAACGCCATTTAAAGGAAAAAGCCAAAGAGAAACTCGAGGAGGTCGGGCTTGCAAATAGGATGGGCCATCAGCCGAATGAGCTTTCCGGAGGCCAGCAGCAGCGCGTAGCCATAGCCCGTTCGCTCGTCAATGAGCCTTTGGTAATTTTTGCGGATGAGCCGACGGGAAACCTGGATTCAAAAAGCCAGGAAGAGATAATGTCGATCCTGAAAGAACTGAATGAAAAAGGCAAGACCGTTATTATCGTCACGCACGAAAAAGAAGTCGCTAACCATGCCAAGCGCGTTATCCGTATGCTCGATGGGAAAATTATCTCTGATGAAAAGTTAAAGGTTTCGTTAATGCCCGCAGAAAAAAATGAGGCAGATAAGATAATCGATGGTGTTTTATCAAAATCAGAGAGGAAGGCCAGAGAAACTGAATTCTTTGATTATCTTCGCCAGGCAGCAAAAGCGATGCTTTCACATAAGATGCGTTCATTTTTATCTATATTGGGTATTCTAATCGGTGTTGCCGCAGTGATCGCTATGCTTGCCTTAGGCACAGGAGCGAAGGAATCAATTGAGAAGCAACTGGCATCATTAGGGTCAAACCTTATTTTGGTGAGGTCTGGTTCGGCGAAAGTTCATGGTGTATCTTCCGGTGCAGGAAGTATTACGCGTTTTACTTTTGATGATATGGCTGAGATTGAAAAACTGACGGAATTAGTAAACAAGGTAAATCCTTTAGTCAGCGGCAAGGGGCAGCTTGTTTATATGAGCCAAAACTGGAGTACCGAGGTAGACGGCGCGGGCGTTAATTACGCTCTTATCCATGCTGCAGTTCCTCCGATAGGCAGATTTTTCACAGAAGAAGAGGTTAAGAGAAGAGATAAGGTTGTAGTGTTAGGGACGACAGTGGTAAAAGAGCTATTTGGAGACGCCAATCCTATAGGCGAGACCATAAAGATAAACCTGATTAATTTTAAAGTCATTGGGATATTGCCGCAAAAAGGCGGAGGAGGTTTTCACGATCAGGATGATGTAGCGGTTATTCCCGTCACTACTGCGATGTACCGGGTCTTTGGAAAAGATTACATTGAAACAATCTCAATAGAAGCCAGTAGCCCAGATTCAATAGACGCGGCGCAGGAAGCAATAAGTAAAATTATCATGAAACAACACCACCTTAATACTAAAGAAGAGCAGGATTCCTTTCAGGTCCGTAATATGGCCGATATCAAGAATACGCTTTTAGCCACTACTAAAACGATGTCATTGTTATTGGGGGTGATTGCCGCCATATCGCTTTTAGTAGGAGGCATAGGGATTATGAATATAATGTTAGTTTCGGTAACCGAACGCACGCGCGAAATAGGTTTACGTAAAGCGATCGGCGCGACTAATAAAGATATCATGATCCAATTTCTTATTGAGGCAATATTGATGTCTTTTATCGGAGGGGCCGCCGGTATTTTACTTGGTAGTGGCGTATCTACGCTTATAACTATCCTTGCCGGATGGACAGTGAAGGTTTCCTGGTTTTCTATAACCCTTGCCACGACCTTTTCTTTGGTTATAGGAGTTGTTTTTGGGATCTGGCCGGCGCAAAAAGCCTCGAAGCTTGACCCAATCGAAGCATTGCGCTACGAATAATGATGTAAGCCTTTCGGGTAATTTTTCTTGTTTTTTGCCGGATTTCGAGGTATATTTTAACTATGAAAACGATACTCTTGAGAAGCTTACTTTGTCTTATGATTATGGCATTGGTCAGCGGATTTACGGGTGAAGTAGTCTATGCCAATAACCATCAGGATTGCGCATGTTGCGCCAGTAATAATTGCCATAGTAATAGCAAATGCCACGATACGGCTAAGGTATGTGTTTGTAATTATCAGACAGCCCGGGTAACCTTACCAAAAAATAATACTTTACCTGTGCTTGTCTTTACCGGATATCTTGTGCAAAATTTAAATTTTACCTACCTTTATCTATCCACTGATGATATCTTTCATCCCCCGAAAGCGTAACAAACCTATATTTTAATCAAAAAACAACAAATTTATTTATAAAGGAGAAATATTATGAAAAGATATTTTTTAGTGCTACCTATTGTTATGTTTATGCTTCTGGGCGGCGGATATGCTCTAGCTGTAGCAGGCGGCTGTTGCGCAAAGACCTCTTGTGCATGTGTAAAGGGAGGCTGCTGTGTAAACGAACAATGCGCCTGTAAAGGAGACTGCTGTACTAAAGGCAGCTGTAATTGCGCTAGCGGTAAATGCGATATAAAGTGCAATTGCCAGAAGCAATAACAACCAGCGTGTAACATCTTTGTGAGCAAGAACGGGGAAGGTGGGAATCGCCTTCCCCGTTCTTGTATAATTTATCCTTGAATATTATATTTGACAAAACCGGATAATATGGTATACTAAAACAGTGATATAAAGTTTAGAAAATCTTAAGCCGTAAAGGAAGACAACTAACCTTTGCGGCTTTTTTCTTTCGAGTCAATAGAGTCTGCCGGTAGGCAGGCAAGGAGGAGTCATTAAAAAAGTAAGAACGTCCGATAGGGGCAGGAAATGTAAATACCCCCACTGTAAGCAGGTTTTAAGTATTTATAATCATGAACTTTATTGCCATGTCCATGTTGGTATGCCTGTTGAAAAACAGAAGCTTAGGTTATCCTAATTATGATGACGCATAAATCGAATAATATAGGTAATCCTTCGCCAGGGGCTAAACAGCCGGCTGAGAGTTTTTATGGGCTGGGTATTGCGCCAAAGATACTGGATATTTTAGAGCAGATAAAATTTAAGGTGCCGACACCTATTCAGTTAAAGGCGATCCCGCTGGCAATTGAAGGCAAGGATATTATTGGTATCGCGCAGACGGGTACTGGTAAAACCCATTCTTTTGCTATTCCTATGATACAGCGCCTTGCGCAAAAGAAGGGCGTAGGCCTGGTCCTTGCGCCTACGCGGGAATTGGCTATTCAGATCGACGAAGCCTTTCAGGGAGTAGCGCATCCTTTTGGGATACGGACCGCCTGTCTTATCGGAGGCGCTCCTATGCCTCCTCAGGTTCAGGCCTTGCGTAAAAACCCTCGCGTGGTAATTGCTACTCCGGGCAGGCTCATCGATCATATGGGGCAGTGGAATTTCCTGCCGGATACCGTAACGATGCTGGTGCTTGATGAAGCAGACCGTATGCTTGATATGGGATTTGCCCCGCAGATTGAACGTATTTTACGTTTTCTGCCTAAAGACAGGCAGACTATGCTTTTTTCCGCAACTATCCCTAAGGAGATTATGGGGATTGCCGCAAAACACATGAAACTTCCTGTTTCTGTCGAGATCGCCCCTTCCGGAACGACCGCAGAACACGTTACCCAGGAATTATTTATCGTTAAGAAAGAATTCAAATTAACTCTTCTTAAAAAAGTGCTTGCGCAGTACCATGGAGCAGTGCTTTTGTTTTCCCGCACTAAGCACAACGCGCGAAAGATTGCCGTCTCAGTCAGGAGTATGGGGCACAGCGCAGCTGAAATACATTCTAACCGTTCTTTGAACCAGCGCCGGGAAGCGCTGGAAGGTTTTAAGTCCGGTAGATACAAAGTGCTCGTGGCTACTGATATTGCTGCCAGGGGAATTGATGTGACTGGTATAGAGCTGGTCATCAATTATGATCTTCCGGAAGATGCGCAGAATTATGTGCACCGTATCGGACGTACTGCCCGCGCAGGGCATAAAGGGCATGCGATTTCTTTTGCCACTCCTGATCAAAGCCGCGATGTGCGGGATATCGAAAAACTCATCAGGACAACTCTTCCTATTATAAAGCATCCGGGTATCTCGCAAGAGGAATTCAGCCAGTATTCGCCAGAACCTTCGGCCAAGCAACATATAAGGCGCAATCACGGCCATCAGCAAAGAGGGCATTTTAACTATCGTAAGCGAAAAATAAGTTGACAATAACGAAATTTGTGTTATACTTGCATTTAGTAGTGAATATAAGATTAGAAGTCGAGGGCCGGAAGGTTTAGATAACTAACCTTTCGGTTTTTTTTGTTTGTCATTATTTAACCCGTTAGAGAACCAAAGTCTAGCAGGGAAGGATGACGAGGATTTCTAACGCGTTTACTATAATTTTAGAGGAAGGAGGAAGTTAGATAATGACAAAAGGTAAAGTAAAGTGGTTTTCAGACCAAAAAGGTTATGGTTTTATCACACCTGAGTCCGGAAGCGATGTATTTGTGCATCACAGCGCAATCCAGGGCGAAGGGTATAAATCTTTAGCCGAAGGCCAGGAAGTTGAATTTGAAATTGAAAAAGGCCCTAAGGGAGAGCAAGCTACGAAAGTAGTCAAGTTATAACCTAAAAAAAACGAGAGCCCGGCACATCTGTGGCGGGCCTCTTTTTTTAAAACAAGGAGGAAGTAATGCATACAGGGAAGATAAAGAAGTTAGTCCGCGATAGAGGATTTGGTTTTATCGCTGATACAGACGGCAGAGAAGTATTTTTTCATCAGTCAGGTATCGTAGATGCGACATTTGACGCTTTGAACGAAGAGCAGGCAGTAGAGTTTGAAGTAGAGCAGTCACCAAAAGGCCCGCGCGCGATCAACGTCCGTATCGTAAAATAGTAATAGCACCAGAAAATAGCGTTACCTATGAAAATAGCATTTATTGAGCCATCCGCCTCAGAGGCGAATGTCTATAGTAAGCTGCATATGCCTCTTTTAGGCCCGATTTATTTAGGGACTATCCTTAAAAACAGGGGGCATGAGGTTGTAGTTTACAACGAGGACATATATAAACCCGATTATTCCCGCGTAGACGCCGATATTATCGGTATTTCAATCTTGACTTCGACTGCAAAACGCGGTTATGAAATCGCTAAGCAATTCCCCAAAGAAAAAGTAATTATCGGTGGAGTGCATGCCAGCCTCTTGCCTGATGAGGCCCTGCAGTTTGCAAGGCAGGTGGTGATAGGCGAGGCAGAAGAAGTAATCGTTGGTATAGTAGAAGGCTCGATTCAGGATCCGGTTGTGCAGGGTATCCCAGTGCAAGATCTGGATAGCCTGCCGCAACCGGATTTTTCTTTGGTCAAAGGATATAAAAAACGCCCTCTTATTATGCCTATTTCTACCTCCAGAGGCTGTCCTTTTGATTGCACATTCTGTTCCGTGACAAAGATGTTTGGACGTGAATACCGTTTCCGCAGCGCCGGAAGCGTAATAAAAGAATTTCTAGCGCTGAATACGGATTCGATATTCTTTTGTGATGATAATTTCACGGCTAATCCTCAGCGCACGCGCACTCTCCTGGAGCTTATGGCGAAGAATAGAGTGAGGAGCTGGAGCTGCCAGGTGCGTTGTGATATTGCCAAGGATGAGGAATTCTTAACGCTCATGTCTAAGGCCGGCTGTTCCGTAGTATGCGTTGGATTTGAATCGGTGAATGCCAAGACCCTTAAGGCGTATCAGAAGAAGCAGTCTCTCGATGACATTATTAATGCCATCCGTTCTTTTCATCGCAAGAAGATCAAGATTCACGGGATGTTTGTTTTAGGCAGCGATGATGATAATAAGCATACCATATGGGAAACGCTTAAATTCGGGTTAAAGCAGAAGATCGATACCCTCCAGATGACGATCTTGACGCCTTTTCCCGGCACCAAAGTATACGCGGACTTAAGGCGAGAGAAGAGGATCTTCAGCCAGGATTGGGACCTTTATGACGGCCAGCATGTCGTATTCAAACCAAAATTATTATCTGCCAGGGAATTACAGTCGAATGTCGCCCAGGCTTATTTGAAATTTTATTCTCTCTCCAGGTTTTTCATCCTGCTTGTAAAGTTACATTTCAGAAATGCGATGTTCCGCCTGATGGGATACAGGATTGTCAGGCAATGGCTGCAGTCTAACCATAAAATGCATTGGTTGCCAGAAAGCAATATCTCTTCCCACCCCGTTATTTAATCACCAAAAATTTATTGTAGTAATATGTGTTTAATAAAAGAATTGTCATTGCAAATAAAGTCCTCTAGCAGTAAAATATGTCTATGACTTTTTTGCGGCATTTAATTTAATCAAGGCAACTCTTTAGAAAAAAAGGGCTGCCTTTATTTTTTTAAGGAGGTGGCAGTATGCAATTAGAAGACTTAAGAGGCAAATTAGTCCTTTTTAAATTTTCTGAAGATATAAGAATAGACCTGCCGCTTTTTCAGATTTATAAGGATGAGATCTGGGCCCTGGTGACCGGCATCGATGATGTGGGGGTCTGGATAGAGAACCCGGCGTATGAGCTTGGTATCTGGTGGGATG